>ERZ780218.1360-NODE-1360-length-16014-cov-5.380162_pt1 | contig 16014 bp, 14 predicted proteins | sample MGYA00510975_ERZ780218 | MGnify/ENA primary metagenome ERZ780218 (study PRJEB29588, sample SAMEA2152063) | human gut metagenome | biome: human gut; feature: human-associated habitat; material: faeces | place: Denmark | collected 2008/2010 ... | reverse complement strand
ATATCTTTGTATAAGATATGCTTCGGTTCGGCAGTGTCAAGTGCGGTAAAACTGCGTTTTCCCTCCTTGCCGTTGCTCTCACCTTGCAATATCTTTGTATAAGATATGCTGCACTCGGGAAATCGAAAGCAAGCTTTCTTTCCGCTCGTTTGCAATATCTTTGTATAAGATATGCTGCACTCGGGAATTTGAGAGCAAGCTCTCATTCCGCTCGTTTGCAATATCTTTGTATAAGATATGCTTCGGTTCGGCAGTGTCAAGTGCGGTAAAACTGCGTTTTCCCTCCTTGCCGTTGCTCTCACCTTGCAATATCTTTGTATAAGATAAGTTGAAACCATCACCGGCACTGCCGCACGTTATCGACGCAGTCTTCCGCCGGTCTAAAAACGCTACTAATATGAAATACGCCGATTACATTGAACAGATAGAGATTGACTCGCTATGGAGCGGGAAACACCATGTGGTGTGGAATCTCGACCGTCAGGTGAACATACTCAGCGGAATAAACGGAGTGGGGAAGAGCACTATACTTAATAAGGTGGTGCGAGGACTTGTGGCAGGAGGCGAGTTCGCCAACCATATGCTGAAGGGTGTGAGGATAAAGGTGGTGCCGGAGGATGCCAAATGGATACGCTATGACCTCATAAGGTCGGTGGACCGTCCGCTTGTGAATGTGGAGGCAATGAGCGCGATAAACGCAAGTATAACGCCGCTCGCCACGGAACTGGACCTGCTGATATATCATTTGCAGCGCAAATATCTTGATTATCAGGTGAACATAGGCAACAGGATAATATCCGTTCTGCAGAGCGGCAGCCCCGACGCGGCTGAAAAGGCGCGGGAAATATCGGCTCCTAAGAAACGCTTCCAGGACCTTATTGACGACCTGTTCGAGGCGACCGGCAAGAAGATAATACGCACGGAGAACGAGATTCTATTTACACAGATAGGTGAGACTCTGCTGCCCTACCAGCTGTCGAGCGGCGAGAAGCAGATGCTCGCCATAATGCTCACAGTCCTGGTGGAGGACAACCGCAGTTATGTGCTGTTCATGGACGAGCCTGAGGTGAGCCTTCACTTCGAGTGGCAGAAGCGTCTCATAGACATTGTTCTGGAGCTTAACCCGAACGTGCAGATAATTCTTGCCACGCACAGCCCTGCTGTGATAATGAACGGATGGGCTGACCGTGTGACCGAGGTGACGGACATCACATTATGATAACCTTATAAATGCGCCCCCTATGAGTAAAAGACTGAAAGACAACCTGTCGTCGGGCTACTTCGAGGCAGCCAACCGCATGACCTCAAAAAAGGCGCGCCGCCGCATAGTGGCATATGTGGAGAGCTACGATGACGTGTTTTTCTGGCGGTCTGTATTGTCGCGGTTTGAAGACTCCACCCGCTATTTCGAGGTGATGCTGCCCTCGCGCGTGCCGCATCTTGAACGTGGAAAGAAGGCTGCCCTGATGAGTCTGCTTAACGGTAAGGTGGGACGCGACATGATAGCCTGCGTGGATGCCGACTACGACTACCTTATACAGCGTGCCACGCCTATGTCGGAGACGATAATAGACAGTCCGTACATATTCCATACATATGCCTATTCGATAGAGAACCTGCAGTGTTATGCGCCGTCGCTTCATGACGTGTGTGTAGGTGTGACGCTCAACGACCATGCCATATTCGACTTCGTGAGCTACTTCCGCGAGTACTCTCTTGCCATCTTCCCGCTCTTCGTGTGGAGCGTATGGTTCTACCGCACACCGCATTACACGGAGTTCACAATAAGCGACTTCCTGCATGTGATAGAGACGGGACACTTCAATCCCTATGATACGGAGGGCTCGCTGCGCAATCTAAGGCGCAAGGTGGCACGCCGGGTGACGCAGTTGCAGCGGCATTATCCGTCGGCTAAAAAAAGCTGGCAGGAGGTGAAGGACGACATAAAGCGTCTCGGTGTGACACCGGAAACCACTTATCTGTATGTACAGGGACACCATCTTTTCGACAAGGTGGTGGTGCCTATGCTGAAGAAAATATGTAATATGCTGGTGCGTGAGCGTGAGAACGAGATATCGCGGCAGAGCGTTCATCCCACTCAGAGGAACAACGAGCTGTCGTGCTACTCTGGCAGTGTGGCTGACGTTGAGCTGATGTTGAAGAAGAACATCGCCTTTACGTCATCAGCTCCGTGCGGACGGTTGTTGGACGACATACGCCGCTTTCTCGGTGACGAACCGTCAGCGGACACTGAACGGAAGGAATATTCGGATAAGACTGTGCCGGGAAAGGACGGTGCGACGGCTGCCGAGACACATACAGACGGTGCGTGAGCCGTGGCGCGCATAATGGTTTTATGTCAGGAATTTCGGTGTAAGACAGACCAGTAGCTGCTTTTTTATGAAATCGTAAATGAAATGTTATAAGCGGATTTAGTGTCATTTATTTTCGCGAATTGTATGTATTGTCATTCTAAAGTGTAGTATTCTCGTGTAATATGCGATATTTTTAAAGTTCCGGAAGAGACAACCATGAATGTAAGAACATGAAAACATATGCATCCGGCAAGTGCATATTGCCCCGTGCAGGTAATTATATTTCATACTTATTCGGTGCTGTTGTAAGACATGTTGGTTGACTGTTTTGTACAGGATTGGATGAACAGCATGGATAAAATGTAGAATACAAGATGACGCAGGCAGTGTGGAAGAGGAGCAAAGGGCAGCCAATGAGGTGAAGAGGCGGTTTCGGTGGTGGTATGCCCGTATCGGGATTATGACGATGTGATGGTGCGACGTTACATGTTTATGACAAATCATGATGTTTCAGATTAAAATTGTTTATTGTCATGAGAAATGCTTTTATTTTTCAAATAAAATTCGTAATTTTGCCAACGGATAGGAGACAGTGACTGTAAAGGCAGGTCTTGACTAGTCTGCTGAGAGTCTCTTATTTATGTTCTTTATATTATAAGTAATTGAAAACCAATATATTATAAGGTTTTCAATGCCCCAGAGGCGTGTCTTGTCGTTTAAATTTAGTTTAATTAAATGTCCGAAATAACAGAAGACGAGCAATGGTTTGCCATGCGTGCCACGTATGGACGTAATCTCATGGCTCAGACGGCTCTTGCCGATGAAGGTCTGCGGACGTTCATACCCATGCATTATGTCCGTCGCGGAAGGTCGCGGCGCACAGCCCCGCAGCTTGTCCCCGTGATACGCGATCTGCTGTTTGTAAGGACGACAAAAGACAGGATAACTACGCTGAAGAAAAATCTGCCCTACCTTCATTTCATCATCCGTGACTCCGGTTTGCGCCGCGAGCCTATCGTCGTGCCCGAACGTCAGATGCAGCAGTTCATCGCCGTGAGCAGCACAGACGAGGAACAGCTTGAGTGGCTGTCGCCCGAGGCGGTGAATCTGTCGTGCGGTGATGCTGTGCGCGTGGTGGGCGGACCGTTCGCCGGACAGGAAGGCGTGCTCGTGCGTGTGCCGGGCAAGAGGTCGAAATGTGTGGTGGTGGCTATTCAGGGAGTGATAGCTGTGGCGATGACCAAGGTGCATCCGAGTCTTATCGAGATAATAAATGAATAAGCAGCTGTTCAAAGTTAACAGATATTATAAAATCATTCATATGTCATATATATCTTTGTCATCATACTATGCGTTGTTCAGGGCTTCATACAAAAGTCTCCTCGGTCGTGTAGCCCGATACACCCGCTCTTCGGACTTTGAAATGCGGCTCTTGGACAGCACACAATATGACGGTAATTAATTCAGAACATCTGATTAGGATAAAAACAAAAGATAGAAAAAACAAAACAAACATAGATTTATGAATATAGCAATTGTAGGTACTGGCTATGTCGGACTGGTGTCCGGCACGTGCTTCGCGGAGATGGGAGTGAACGTTACTTGTGTGGACGTGAACGAGGAGAAAATCAACTCACTGAAGAACGGGCAGGTGCCGATCTACGAGCCGGGACTCGACGAGATGGTGCTGCGCAATCATCGTGAGGGACGTCTCAACTTCACCACCGATCTCACCAGTTGTCTTGACAATGTCGATATAGTGTTCAGTGCCGTTGGTACTCCTCCTGACGAAGACGGCAGTGCCGATCTGCAGTATGTGCTTGCCGTGGCACGCGAGTTCGGTCAGAACATAAAGAAATATACGGTGCTTGTCACAAAGTCGACCGTTCCTGTGGGTACGGCGCAGAAGGTGAAGGCTGCCATACGCGAGGAACTGGACAAGCGCGGAGTGGACGTGCCGTTTGATGTGGCAAGCAATCCGGAGTTTCTGAAAGAGGGAGCAGCAATCAAGGACTTCATGAGTCCGGACAGAGTAGTTGTGGGTGTGGAGTCGGAGAAGGCAAAGGAACTTATGGTGAAGCTCTACCGTCCGTTCATGCTCAACAACTTCCGTGTGATATTCACCGACATTCCTTCCGCCGAGATGATAAAATATGCCGCCAACTCAATGCTCGCCACGCGCATCAGCTTCATGAACGACATCGCTAACCTGTGTGAGCTGGTGGGCGCGGACGTCAATATGGTGCGCAAGGGCATAGGCTCAGACGCCCGTATCGGCAGCAAATTCCTCTATCCCGGCTGTGGCTACGGTGGTTCGTGCTTCCCCAAGGATGTGAAGGCACTTATCAAGACTGCCGAGAAGAACGGATATAACATGAGTGTGCTGAAGGCTGTGGAGGATGTGAACGAGAACCAGAAGCGCGTGCTTTTCAACAAACTCTCAAAACGCTACGGCGGTGACCTCAAAGGTAAGACCATCGCCATGTGGGGCCTGGCATTCAAACCTGAGACCGACGATATGCGCGAGGCGACATCCCTCGTCACCATCAGCCTCCTGCTCGAAGCCGGCTGTACCGTCCGCGTTTACGATCCCGTGGCAATGAACGAGTGTCGCCGTCGCATCGGTGACAAGGTGTATTATGCAGGTGACATGTATGACGCAGTGCTCGATGCCGACGCCCTGCTCATGCTCACAGAATGGAAGCAGTTCCGCCTGCCCAGCTGGGGCGTGGTGGCAAAGTCGATGAAGACACCGCTTATCATCGACGGCCGCAACATCTACGACGCCGAGGAACTCAGGCAGAACGGCTTTGAGTATTATTGCATAGGTCGCTGACGGATATTCCACAGCCCGTTGCGGTGGATGAGATGGCAGAAGATAAGCCATAAGAAAGATGTGGACAACATTTTTCGGAATGCATGTGAGAAGAAATCTGTGAATTTCAGAGGAGAAACCTCAGATTGGAAGTCGGACTTATAAGTAAGAAAGATTTTCTTTAATACTATGTGATGTTTTCTTGAAGAGTTACCGAAGAGTGTGACAAGAGACGTAGCAGAGAAGCCTTGCTTAATGTTATGGCATAATATTGTTGTACAGGACATTAGTTTGGAGAATGGAGAATGACATAAGAATACATTATAATAACGGGAAGGTAAGAACGGGGATAAACGGTCTTGACGAACTTCTGTATGGCGGACTCCAGTTGCAGACTGTAACTTACCAACGTAAAGGTGTGGAGACTTCAGACATACGTCCACTGACCATATCTATAGTGGGAGATACAGGAACAAGCCGCTCCATGCTTGCTATGCAATTTCTTCATGGCATAACAAAGTCGCTTATGGCAATGAAGACAGGCTGCGAGACATCAGAAGGTTTTATAAGACTGGGCAGCCCTGTTTTTTTCTCAAGCCATGACAAACTGAATCTGTCGGACATGCTTATAGATATGACAATATCGAAATGCGTGAATAAAGTGATAGAGGACAATGCATGTTGTGACACCGGTGAATATGGAATATGATAATAAAAAATAAATGTTTGATGATTCCTTTAGTGGTATGTAATTTGTAGTTGACGAAACTATAATTTATATATAGGGCTTGTCTTGACGGTATTCAAGTACGGAAAACGTTAAGATAAAGGTGTAACGCGATTTAGAAAAATGCCGGATAAAATCCAATTGCCAGTATTGGCGTGGAATGATGTTATGAAAAAGAGGAGAGAATGGGTGAATCAAATACGGGTAATTTAAAACAACAGACAAAGAAAGGACTTTACTGGAGCTTTTTCAATCAATTTGCGAATTATGGCATGCAGTTCTGTGTGGGCATTGTCATGGCACGTCTGCTGTCACCGAGCGACTATGGAATAACGGCACTTCCGGCGGTATTTATGGCAGTGGCACTTATTCTTCAGAATGCGGGACTGGCTGATGCGCTTGTACGCAAGAAAGATTTGACGGAGGAAGATTTGTCAACATCATTTTATTATAGTATAGCAGTAGGAGTTTTCTTGTATGTTGTTCTGTTCTTAACAGCTCCGTTGATAGCAGATTTTTATAATACACCTGTTCTCGTACCTCTTATCCGTTTCACAGCTCTCAGTTTTTTGTGGGGACCTTTGAGCACACCCCAGTCAGTCATCATGAAAAGAAGGCTTGATTTTAAGACACCGACAAAAATATCTATAATAACAAGAGTTTTTTCCGCTTGTGTAGGTATAGGAATGGCTTTCATGGGATATGGGTTGTGGGCACTTGTCGTTTCCGGAGTTCTTGCAAGTTTTTTAGGACTTATACTCAATTGGTACGCTGTCAGATGGTTGCCAAAGACCGGATGGTCTAAAAAGTCTTTCAAGTATCTGTGGGATTATGGCAATAAAATTATGGCGTCGGGTTTGCTTGAGACATTGTATCAGAATATAGCACCTGTGTTTATTGGAAAATTCTACAGTCCGGCTGATCTAGGTGTTTACAACAGGGCGCAGGGGTATGCCCAGATGCCATCACAGAATGTGACAGGAGTTATACAGAATGTAACATTCCCTGTGTTGAGCAAGATACAGGATGACAACGAGAGACTGGCGCACAATTACCGAAAGATGTTGAAAGCTACGGCGTTTGTTGTGTTCCCTATAATGATGATGCTTTCGGCATTGGCACATCCTTTGGTCATAACGCTTGTCACAGCTAAGTGGGAAGCGTGCGTGGTACTGCTCCAGATAATATGCTTTCAGCTAATGTGGTATCCGGTTCATGCAATAAACCTCAATCTCCTTCAGGTGAAGGGACGGTCTGATTTGTTTTTACGACTTGAAATTATAAAGAAAATAGTAGGACTGTCAATTCTTGTGTTTACATTACCCCATGGATTGGTTGTGTTCTGTTGCGGAAGTGTGGTAGCTTCTCTTATATCTTTGATTATAAACACGTATTACACAGGCAAGCTTATAAATGTGGGATATTTCAGGCAAATGGGAGACCTTCTGCCGATAGTCGGTTTAGGACTTGTTATGTTTGGCGTGGTCCTTCTTATGACACATGCCATACCCAACATGTTGGCACAGATAATAGTTGGCGGAGCAGTCGGCGCTGTTGTTTACTTAGGTGGAGCAGTGCTGTTTAAGTTCAGCGAGTTGGAAGATGTGAAATATATGTTGAAAAGAAACAAGTAAAAAGATAACGATATAAAGAATAAAAATTTACTGTTATGGATAACAAAATTATCACGGTGACATCACCCTTGTTGCCGGATCTTGATGAATTCAATGCGATGCTTAAGGAAATATGGGCAAGCAAGTGGATCACTAATAATGGATCGTTTCACAAACAGCTGGAAAAAGAGCTTGCTGCCTATCTGAAAGTTCCATATATAAGCCTTTTCACAAACGGAACGCTTCCGCTTATAACAGCTTTGCAGGGGCTGCGCATAACAGGTGAGGTGATAACAACGCCATACAGTTTTGTGGCAACGACACACAGCCTGTGGTGGAACGGCATAAAACCTGTGTTTGTTGACATCGACCCTGCGACAGGTAATATCGACCCGGACAGGATTGAAGCCGCCATAACACCGAAAACAACGGCGATAATGCCGGTGCATGTGTATGGTAAGCCATGCAATACCAAACGCATAAAAGATATTGCCGACACATATGGACTGAAAGTGATTTACGATGCAGCACATGCTTTCGGTGTAGAAGTCGATGGAGAAAGTATCCTTAATGCAGGAGATATGGCGACACTGAGTTTCCATGCTACGAAAGTTTATAATACAGTAGAAGGAGGTGCTCTGGTAATGCATGACGCAGAGACTAAAAAGCGCATTGATTATCTGAAGAACTTCGGATTTGCCAATGAGGTGACAGTGGTAGGACCGGGCATAAACAGCAAGATGGATGAGGTACGTTCGGCTTATGGTCTGCTAAACCTCCGTCAGGTAGATGCGGCGATAGAGGCACGCCGTCAGGTGGCAATAAAATACCGTGAGGCTCTGCGTCCGGTGGAAGGCATAACATTCTTTGACGATATGCCTGGAGTGAAGCACAATTATTCTTATTTCCCGATATTCGTTGATGCCGAGAAATATGGAATGACGCGTGATGAGCTTTATTTCAAGATGAAAGAACATAATGTACTTGGAAGACGCTACTTCTATCCGCTCATCAGTGAGTTCTCCACATATCGAGGATTAGAGAGCGCGCGACCGGAGAATCTTCCGAATGCACACAGAATGGCAGATACTGTTATTTGTCTGCCGATGCATCATGCATTGAGTGATGAGGATGTTGAAAGAGTGATTGATGTAATAAAAATATAATAACCATGAAAAAAAATATATTGGTGTTTCCTTGTGGATCAGAAATAGCATTGGAAATATATAAATCTTTAAAATATTCTATACATTATAATCTTATAGGTGCCAGTAGTGTTGACGATCATGGTAGATTTGTATACGAGAATTATATAGGAAATCTCCCTTATATTACAGATGCTAATTTTATTAATGTTATTAGAAAAATTGTATCGGAATATAATATAGATGCAATTTATCCGGCTATGGATTCTGTAATTGCGTTACTGAAAAATAATGAAGAGCAAATTGGTTGTAAAATAATAAGCCCAATAAAGAATACAGTAAATTTATGTTTGTCTAAGAAAAAAACGTATGATAAATTAAGGCATATTATTAGTGTTCCAAAATTATATAAATATGACGAGGTAGATTCGTTCCCAGTTTTTTGTAAGTTAAATATAGGTTATGGTTCTAGAGGTGCGAAAAAAATCGATTCATTAGATTCTTTAAAAGAATATGCTTCAACACATAATGATTTTTTAATATGTGAATATCTACCAGGGGAAGAATATACCGTGGATTGCTTTACGGATCGGTATGGTCAACTGTTGTTTTGTGCTCCCCGAATCCGTAAAAGGGTAATGAATGGAATAAGTGTAGACACTATTCCCTATAATGATAATGAAAAAGAATTTTTGAATATTATAAAAAAAATAAATAATACAATAGACATGCGTGGTGCATGGTTTGCACAATTCAAAAGAGCAGATAATGGAGAATTATTTTTATTAGAGATTGCAGCTCGTTTTGCTGGTTCATCTTCTTTGTTTAGAGGTTGTGGGATAAATCTTGCACAATTAACACTTTTTGATGCCTTTGATAAGGATGTGTATATTATAAGGAATAAATATAATATAGAAATGGATCGGGCTTTAGATAATGTGTTTAAAATAGACCTTAAATATAATGAAGCTTTTATTGATTTTGACGATTGCTTAGTAATCGATAGAAATAAGGTTAATACACAACTTGTTTCGTTTATTTATCAGTGTCGAAATAATAATGTAAAAGTCAGTTTGTTGTCTAGACATGAAGGTGATATTGACAAGCAATTGGAGAAATTACGTATAAATACAATATTTGATAGAGTAATCCATCTTAAAAATAAAGAGAAAAAATCAAGTTATGTAGATAATGAGAATGCAATATTTATAGATGATTCTTTTGCGGAACGTAAAGATGTCTTCGATAATTGTCATATACCGGTGTTCGGTGTTGATATGGTTGAAATGTTATTAAAGTAAGAGAAATGAGAATATTAGATGCATATTGTTTGAATTATAATATAGGTGACTATGCTTTAGGTATAGGAATGAAAAATCTTTTACGTCACTTTTTGAATGTCGATTTTATAGGTGATACTAATATTCAAGGAAGATATTTTGATGAATATTATATTGATGAAGTTGTGAATAAAAGATATGATTTATTGGTATTAGGAGGTGGTGGAATAATACATGGATCGCATTGGCCGAATGGTTGGTTTTGGCTTATTGAAAAAGATTTAATACAAAGAATTAAAATTCCTTTTATTATTTATGGCATAGGTGATAACTATTGGAATTCAGAAGAAATACCATCAAGAGCAATTGCCCATATAGTTGAGACAAACCGTTGTGCACGTTTTTTCTCGGTAAGAAACGATGGAAGTCTTAAAAGAGTTATAAAGCAGTTTGGGATACTTCCTTCGGAAGTACCAGATCCTGGTTTTTTTGTTGGACTAAATACAGAGTATAAACGTCCTTGTGAAAAGGAATATATTATTGTTCAAATTGCTGATGACAAATCTGAAAAAAGATTTGGTAGCGTAAAAAACAGGGATTATTTCATACAAAATATGAGATCTGTTCTTTATATGTTATCTAAGAAATATCATATAATTTTAGCACCGCATGTATATGAAGATGTGAAAATTTCAGAAGAAATTATTGATGGAATAGATAATTGTTCAATATGGAATTTTAGTCTATTTGCATTTGATCATGTTCCTGATGCTGTGGCATATTATAAATATGCAAGATTTGCTATAGCAATGATGGGACATGGTCAAATACTTCCTATTGGTTTTTCTGTTCCAGCTATAGCATTATGTAATCATCCAAAACATAGAGGATTGATGAACAATCTTAATTTGGATGAATACGCAATAGATGTTGTTGATAATTTTTTTGTAGAAAAACTAAATGAATCTATTTCAAGAATAGAGAATAACTATGAAGAAATCGCTAATTTACTGGTGAAAAAAAATAAAATGATGTATAGTTCCGCAGAAGAGGCCTTCGTGAAGATACAAAATCAAATAAGATAAATATTATAATTAAGATAGCTTTTTTCAATTATGTTTTGCATTAATTGTTTTATATGACGGAAACTGTCAGGAGAGCTTAAAATTTTAATGATCAAAGAAGTACGTAATTCTAACCTTGAGTTGTACAGGATAATTGTGATGTTTTTTATCGTATCGCATCATTATCTTGTGAATTCGGGCTTACTTTCAGTTATTGAGAATTTCACCCCCCCGGTAATGAATTGTCGTTTAAGGTGTGTTTTTTCTATCTGTTTGGAATGTGAGGCAAGACGGGTATCAACTGTTTCGTTCTTATTACGGGGTATTTCATGTGTAAGTCGCAAATAACGTTGAGAAAATTCCTGAAGCTGCTCCTGCAAATAGAATTCTATAACATATTGATTAATGCAGTATTTGTCCTGACAGGTTATAAAGCCTTCGGATTAAACGTATTATATGAGATGTTTTGGCCGATAAAAGGTGTTGCAGACAGTTTTATATCATGTTTTTTGCTGTTCTATCTGTGCATACCTTTTCTGAATGTGCTTGTACATAATCTGGACAGGAAAAGACATCTGGCCCTTATCGGTTTGTGTCTGTTCATTTATACTGTATTGGGAACGACATTAAGAATACGCGTTACGATGAATTATGTCACGTGGTTTTGCATTCTTTACTTTATATCTTCTTACATCAGGATGTATGGTCTGGAATATGGTAATCTGAAAATCAGATGGGGTTGGATGTCCTTAATATCAATTGTAATTTCTGCGGCAAGTGTCCTGGTTTTCTCTACAATGACTGAAACTCCCGGCCGTGAGTTCTTTCTGGTTGCAGACTCTAACCATATCATGGCCGTTACCACATCTGTATGCCTGTTTATGTATTTCAAGGATTTACCGATAAGGAACAGCAGGTTTATAAATACCGTTGCCTCATGCATGTTCGGTGTCCTGCTGATTCACGCAAACAGCGACACAATGCGGCAGTGGCTGTGGCGGGACCTGTTGGACAATGTCGGATGGTTCGCAACCGATTATGCTGTAGTGCATGCATTGGCAAGTGTCGCAGGGATATTTGTCGTATGTATTGTAATTGACTTCCTGAGACAAATGTTTGTGGAAGAGGCTCTTTTTAAGTTATTAGACAAGAGATTGTTTGTAAAATAAGGTCTGTTTATGAATATTAATGAAGAAAAAGATACAAGACCAATAATGGTCAGTATAAGATGCACAGCATATAATCATGAGAAGTATATACGCGATGCGCTTGAAGGATTTGTCATGCAGAAAACAAACTTCAGGTTTGAGGCGATAGTGCACGATGACGCATCAACTGATGGGACTGCTGCAATAATAAGAGAATATGCTGAGAAATATCCTGATATCATAAAACCGATATTTGAAAAGGAAAATCAGTATTCTAAGCATGACGGATCCTTGGGACGTATCATGAACGAAGCATGTGTAGGAAAATACATAGCAATGTGTGAAGGGGATGATTATTGGACGGATCCTTATAAATTGCAGAAACAAGTGGATATCTTAGAAAAATATAAAGATGTTATAGTGTGTTGTCATCTTTATCAAGAATATTATGAAGACATTAAATCATACACTTCTGTTCAACCTATTTTATCTGATAAGTTCTGTTTTTTTGATTTGAAATATTACGTATCGAAAGAGAAATGGATAACACAGCCATTGACATGTATGTACAGAAATGATAAAAATGTAATTAATCATTATTTAAAATACATAAATTCCAAAGATTTATCATTATTCTTCTGTTTATTAAAAAACGGTAATGGATATCTGTTGCATAGAAATATGGCAATATATAGAAAACATTCTGGAGGTGTATGGACCGGAACTTCTGAAAAAGGAAGAATAATGTCTGATTATCGTTGTATTAAAGGAATTTATGATATAGAAAGAGATGACTATTCTGCAGAATTACTCCTGAATCAATTTAAAAAAAGTACTCCGGTTTTATTCTATTTAAAGAATATAAAAAAATTACGGCCATATACAAATATTATAATTGAAAAATATGGTATTTCGTATTTCATAAAAGTTATTATTATAAAAACTTATTGTTCAATTAGAAAAGAAGCTTCTCATATTGTAAAATCTTATATCAAAAGATAAATTAGGTCATGTTGTTTAATTCTTTAGAGTATTTAATTTTTTTACCTTTAGTTTTTACCGTATATTGGTTATTGAATAAGTCGTTAAAATTTCAAAATCTGTTTATTTTAATTGCAAGCTACATATTTTATGGATGCTGGGATGAGAAGTTTTTATTGCTTATAGCATTTACAACGTTGTGTACGTTTATAAGCGGTATTTTAATAGAACGATCCAAAATACATAAGGTAAAGAAAATTTTACTTATCGTAAATATTATTTTAAATCTTGGTATATTAGGGCTGTTTAAATATTATGATTTCTTTGTTGATAGTTTTATAGATTTATTGAACTTGTTTGGCTATCATGTAAAGGACTCGTGGAGTCTGAAATTGATATTGCCGGTAGGTATAAGTTTTTATACATTCCAAGCTTTAGGATATGCTATTGATGTGTATAAGCATAAAATAAAAGCCACAGACAATATTGTGGCCTTTTTTGCATATATAAGTTTTTTCCCTCAATTGCTGGCAGGTCCTATAGGCAGATCTACGGAACTGCTACCGCAAATGCTTAATAAAAGAAAGTTTTCTTATGAGCAATCGGTGGATGGATTACGTCAGATTTTATGGGGACTATTCAAGAAAGTGGTAGTTGCTGATAATTGCGCAAACATTGTAAATCCTATTTTCTCAAATTATGAGAACTATGATGGATCGACACTTATATTCGCTGCAATAATATATTCTTTCCAGATATATGGAGATTTTTCCGGATATTCAGACATGGCTATTGGTTCTGCAAAATTATTCGGAATCAGATTAATGAAAAACTTTAGTTATCCATACTTATCAAGAAATGTCGCTGAGTTTTGGAAAAGATGGCATATTTCATTATTGACATGGTTCAGGGATTATATTTATATTCCGTTGGGCGGGAGCAGATGTTCATTAAGTAAGGTTATAAGAAATACATTTATTGTGTTTCTTGTTTCAGGGATATGGCATGGGGCAAACTGGACGTTTGTGCTATGGGGAACATATCATGCGGTTTTATTTATACCGCTTATATTAATGAAGAAGAAACGGTATAAAGGAATTGTTGCAGAGAATAAAAGTTTGCCTACATTAAATGAATTTGTTAATATATTAATTACATTTATTTTCTGTACTATAGGATGGGTGATTTTCAGATCAGATAGTATTATTGATGTATTTGGATTTTTCGAGACAATAGTAACGAATTTTTCTATATGTGTACCTTCGTGTAGAAAATCAGTCCTGATTTTTATTGTAATAATGCTTCTTGTAGAATGGATTAACAGAAGAAAGGAATACGGTTTGGAATTCAATAATAATGTTTATTTGTTCAGAAACATGTATACGAGAAATATATTTTATATAATTATTATATTGATATGTCTTAGTTTTTCAGGCTCTCAATCTGATTTTATATATTTTCAATTTTAGTTTATGAGAAAGTTTATTTCAAAAATAATTTTATTTATTATTATTTTGATATGCCTTCTCTTCTTATATGAGAAGGCACTAGCTTTACGCCCAAATGAATTCTCTTATAAAAAAGAATACATAGAAAAAAATCATGATAAGATCAAGATACTTATTATGGGACATTCGCAGTTGGAGCAAGGTCTAATACCGACATTGATGGGCGACAGTGTATTTAATATGGCGATCGAGGGCAGAGCAAATTATTATGATAAGGAACTATTGGAAAAATATCTTCCTATACTTAATAATCTTAAATGTGTGATATGGCCATTATCGTATAATTTTCAATATAGTAAAGGGCAGGATGTTGAAATCTCTGCTATTTTAAGAGGGCGAAATGGAATGGATAATACATATAGATGTATGTATTATAAGTATATGAATATAGGATGCGGAAAATGGTCTTTTTTGTTTTGGCCGGAAACATTTAATTCAAAATACGAATTTGCAAAACGTTTTTTTACAAAAGATATGAAAACGTTGACAAGATGTGATAGTTTGGGATTTCATTCAAATGGACCGCACAATCCTTCAAATATGAATCAGACTTTACCTACAGAGTATGATTATGATGATGAGTCTGTAAAAGAAAAACTGACAGGAGGAATGGATAATATTAATAATATAGCACAATTATGTAAGAATAAAGGTGTTAGATTGATCGTTGTTAGTCCTCCTGCATATAAAAACTATCAGTCAAAATTGACAAAACGTGTGTTGTTGGAACTGTCTAAAGTTGTTGATTCAATGAAACGGATATATCCTGAAATTGAATACAGAAACTATCTTTTTGATAAACGTTTCAAAATAGAGGATTTTTATAATTCCAGCCATTTGTCAGAAAAGGGAGCAATAAAATTCAGTAAAATTATAAAACAAGAATTTAATTTGAATTAGGTATCTTGATATTTTAAATTACTATTATGGATAATTCTCCTTTTTTTTCAGTTATAGTTCCAGTCTATAATGTCTCTCAATATTTGAGACGTTGTATTGACAGTGTTTTGTCTCAATCATATGGAGATTTTGAATTATTATTAGTTGATGATGGAAGTTCTGATGATTCTGGTGTAATATGTGATGAATATGCGGAAAAAGATGGTAGAATAAAGGTCTTTCATAAAGAGAATGGTGGGGTAAGTTCAGCAAGAAATAAAGGAATAGATGAGGCACGAGGAAACTATGTTGTTTTTGTTGACAGTGATGATTATATTCTTTCAGACAGATTGTCGCAGATATTTAAATTATCAGATAATAATCCTGACTTCATTGTCGAATACTATGCAGCCCCTGAAAATAATAAATATAATTGTAAACAAATTGATATACAAGACTTTTATATAATAAGAGATGTTGGTGTTATATGGACATCAGCATTTAAAGCTAAAGTGTTGAAAGATAACAAAGTCTATTTT
>ERZ780218.1351-NODE-1351-length-16117-cov-2.725314_pt1 | contig 16117 bp, 17 predicted proteins | sample MGYA00510975_ERZ780218 | MGnify/ENA primary metagenome ERZ780218 (study PRJEB29588, sample SAMEA2152063) | human gut metagenome | biome: human gut; feature: human-associated habitat; material: faeces | place: Denmark | collected 2008/2010 ... | reverse complement strand
CGGCCCCCAGGGCCAGGGAGAGCCAGGTGATTAACGTGGTGAGGGCGGCGATCACCAGGCCGTACCCCCGTCTCAGAACCACTCCCCGGGCGGCAAAGCCGGCGGAGAGCAGTACAGTGTCCAGATTGCAGGCCGCGGCGAAGAGGGCCGCGGCGGTCAGCGCGGAAAGCCAGTTCATCCAATCCCTCCGGTTTCCGCCCATCCTATGCGGCGGAAAAAGAGGGGGTGACAGGGTGGTTTTTGGCGGCGGGGTGTGGTATACTGGGCTTTACGAGATCAGGGAAAAGGAGACAGCCCATGAGCGCCAAGGAAGAATTTATCCAGATCTACCGGGACAGCATCCGCCGGGAGGGGGCGGACGCCCTGCTGGACTATCTGGAGCATAAGAGCGACTTTTTCACCGCCCCGGCCTCGGCCCGGTACCACGGGGCCTGGCCCGGCGGCCTGTGCGAGCACAGCGTCAACGTCTACCGGTGCCTGGCGGCCTACCTGGAGCGGGAGCGGGTGAAGGAGCTCTACGGCCTGGAGTACTCGGCTGAGAGCATCGCCCTGGTGGCCCTGCTCCACGACGTGTGCAAGACCGGCTGCTACAAGGCGGGCACCCGCAACGTGAAGGGCCCCGACGGCAGGTGGCAGGCGGTGCCCACCTTCTACTACGAGGACAGCCTGCCCTACGGCCACGGGGAGAAGAGCGTGTACATCCTCTCCGGCTTCCTCCGCCTCACCCGGGAGGAGGCCATGGCCATCCGCTGGCACATGGGCTTCTCCGGGGACGAGGACAAGCGCCTGGTTGGCCAGGCCCTCCAGCAGTATCCTCTGGCCTTCGCCCTCAGCGTGGCGGACATGGAGGCCACCTATTTCCTGGAGAATGAGGAGGCGAAGCCCCTTGGCTAAGCGCGAAAACGACCTGGGCCGGGATCCGGTGGGCAAGCTGCTGCTCCGCCTGGCCATCCCCACGGTGACGGCCCAGCTGGTCAACGCCCTGTACAACATTGTGGACCGCATCTACATCGGCCACATTCCGGAGGTGGGGGATCTGGCCCTCACCGGCCTGGGCGTCTGCTTCCCGGTGATCCTGTTTGTCTCCGCCATCTCCGCCCTGGTGGGCATGGGCGGCTCCTCCCGGGCGGTGGTGCACATGGGGGAGGGGAAGATGGAGCTGGCCAACTCCATCCTGGGCAGCTGCACCACCCTGCTGGTGGTGCTGGGCGCGGCGGCGATGAGTGCGTACGAAATGGGTAATCGCGCCAAAAACCAAGTCGAATGTCAAAAAGAAAAGATCAAGAAAAAGCTTGAAAAATTTTTTGACTGAAAACAATAATTTTACTTCAAAAAAGAAAAACCGCAATTATTTTGCGGTTTTTTGCTTTAATTTTGTTTCTTTTTGTTATTTCAAAAGGTCAAGAGAAAGATTCTCGAAAATGATATTGTCGGCATAGCCGCGCGCTTTTTCAAGGTCTTTTTCGTTGCGGACTGTCCAGGCAAAAACGGGCATACTTTCACGCGTTTTCGCAATGTATTCGTTGGGCGCGCTGTTGACGTCGTAGGAAGTGAACATAGGTTTACTGAGTTTGTTCACAACAAGGTGTCCCATAATGTCGTTCAAGAACTTCGGGGTTTTACCTTTTTCGCCGACGCCGGACGCAAGCTGTCCGAACGGATATTCCGACTGATGTTTTCTGCACCATTTCACCGCAAACGGATCAAACGATTGCAGGGCGATGACGTCCTTGTACGGATAATCTTTCAGGTCGCGCAGGACCGCTTTCGCAAGGGAATTGTTGCGCCAGCCGCACAGTGTTTTAAGTTCGATAAGAATTGGCACTTTGCCGTCGACGAGTTTCAGCATTTCCGGAAGGGTGGGGATAATCTCGCCGCCGAGCGTCATCGGATAATCTTTGAGTTGTTCTGACGTCAGACTTTCGATTTTAACGTCCTTTCCGCAGATGCGTTTCAGGCTGTTGTCGTGGTGGACGGCAACAACGCCGTCTTTCAGAAGATGCACGTCGGTTTCGATTGCGAACCCGTGTTCGATTGCCGCTTTGAAAGCGGAAATGCTGTTTTCTTCGCGGATGTCGTCGTGAAGACCGCGGTGAGCGATTGGTGTGGACAAAAATTTTTCAAGACTTTGCATAATAGATTTATCTTCCTTTAATATCCTAATTCCTTATTGACAATTACGACGTAAACGGTTTTGCTGCGCGGGGGAAGGGTAATTATGTTTGTCGCGTGGCAAATGTTGGTATCTTTCGGGCAGTCCTTGCAATCGCCGCCGGTAACGCAGGGATTTGAAAGGTATCCAAACCTAAGACAGTTCTTTTTCGCGGCGACGGTGCGAATACGTTCAAGCGCGGCGGGCACGTCTTTCACGATTTTATTGACGCCCAGCACGAAAACGGTATTTTTGCCGCCGTAAAGCATGGAAGCGATGCGGTTGCAGTTGCCGTCGACGTTGACGAATTCCCCGTCTTCGGTAAGCGCGTTCGTGGAGGTCAGAAACCAGTCCGCAAAGACGGCTTTTTTCATGACTTCGTCCGGGTTGACGTCGGGCATGAGCCGTCTGATATACACGGTATTGCCGCGTTCTTTCAACGCCTCGCCGATGCCGATTTCGTCAAGCGTTGCGCTGCCGCCCGCGCCTACGGTGTCCGTCCTTCCGATAAGTTCCGTCAGAAGTCCTCTTGTTTCGGCAATGGTATTCGTGTAAAAAACCTTAAAACCTTTTGATTCCAACTTTTTTGAAAGTTCGTAAACGTCCATAATCCACCTCAATCGAAATAATTATACTATAAATAGTTATAAAAGTAAATTATAACGCAAAATTTATCGGGCAAATATTTGCATTAAAGCGTGATTTTTTATATAATTACCGTAAGACTAAGAGGTATTTAATGGAATTTGAAAACTCTAAAATCCGCAATTTTTGCATAATAGCCCACATCGACCACGGCAAGAGCACTCTCGCCGACCGTCTTATCGAAAGCACCGATACCGTGTCGCACAGGGATATGGAAGAACAACTCCTCGACAACATGGATATCGAGCGCGAAAGGGGCATTACCATAAAACTGCAAACTTGCAGAATGTTTTATAATTACAAGGGCGAGGAATACATGCTCAACCTTATCGACACGCCGGGACACGTTGACTTTACGTACGAAGTGTCGCGTTCTCTTGCGGCGTGCGAAGGCGCGCTTCTTGTCGTGGACGCAACGCAGGGAATCGAGGCGCAGACTCTCACAAACGTATATCTTGCGCTCGATCACGACCTTGAAATTTTACCCGTCATAAATAAAATTGACCTTCAAAGCGCGAACCCGGACGGTTGCAAAGCCGAAATCGAGGACGTCATCGGACTTCCGGCGGACAACGCGCCGTTGATTTCCGCAAAAGAAGGCATCGGCATTGAGGAACTTCTTGAAAGGATAGTAACCGATTTGCCGTGTCCGAAAGGGAGCAGGGACGAGCCGTTCCGCGCGCTCATTTTCGACAGTTTTTACGACAATTACAAGGGCGCGATTTCAATGGTGCGCGTCGGCGACGGACGAATCAAAGCGGGCGATGTAATTAAAATGGCGTCGTCGGGCAAAACCTTTGACGTTACGGAAGTGGGCGTTTTCACCCCGGCCGCAACCCCCGTGGACGAACTTTACGCCGGCATGGTCGGATATATCGCCGCAAGTATCAAAAACGTCAAAGACACCGCGGTGGGCGACACGATCACCCTTCGCGACAATCCCACAAAAAACGTTTACGACGGTTACAAAAAAATCACGCCGATGGTTTTTGCGGGCATTTATCCCGCAGACGGCAGCAAATACAACGACCTTAAAGACGCGCTTGAAAAACTGCAATTAAACGACGCTAGTCTGATGTTCGAGCCCGAAGTTTCGACAGCGCTCGGATTCGGGTATCGTTGCGGTTTTTTGGGGCTTTTGCACATGGAAATCATCGAAGAACGCCTTGAAAGGGAATTCGACCTTGACCTTGTCACAACCGCTCCGAGCGTAAATTACAAGGTGAAACTCACGAACGGGGAAGAACTTACCGTCAGCAATCCGACGCACCTTCCCGCACCCGACAGAATCGAGTATATGGAAGAACCCGTCGTGAAAGCCGAAATCTACACCCCGCCCGAATACGTCGGCTCGATTATGGAACTTTGTCAGGAAAAACGCGGCGTTTATAAGGAACTTGCATACCTGGACAGCAGCCGCAGCAAACTCGTTTACGAAATCCCTTTGAACGAGATTATTTACGACTTTTTCGACGCGTTGAAATCGCGCACGCGCGGCTACGCAAGTCTGGATTATGAAATAATCGGCTACAAAAAGTCCGACCTTGTAAAACTCGATATGCTTTTGAACGGTGAAATGTGCGACGCGCTTTCGACAATCGTGCACCGCGACAGAGCGTACGCAAGGGGACGTCAGATTGCCGAAAAATTGAAAGAAGCGATTCCCCGTCAGCAGTTTGAAATTCCCGTGCAGGCGTGCATAGGCGGCAAAGTCATCGCAAGGGAAACCGTCAAAGCCGTCAGGAAAGACGTCCTTGCAAAGTGCTATGGCGGCGATATCACAAGAAAGAAAAAACTTCTGGAAAAACAGAAGGAAGGCAAAAAACGTATGCGTCAGGTGGGCAGCGTGTCCGTGCCGAGCGAAGCGTTTATGAGCATTCTGAAAATCGATAGCTGATATGGACATATCCTTATATCTGCATATTCCGTTTTGCAAAAAGAAATGTAAATATTGCGACTTTGTGTCGATAAACGCGCGTGACGAATTCGTCGCGCGTTACGTTTCTGCGCTTGAAAAGGAAATCGAAATGCAGGGCAAAGCCTATGATAACGCCGTGGTCAGAACGGTATTTTTCGGAGGAGGAACACCGTCGTTGCTCCCGCCGGAGGATTTTTCGCGCATAATGCGCGCGGTGAAAAACAACTTCAAAACAAATTTTTCGGAAGTTACCGTCGAGTGTAATCCAGAAAGCCTGACGCAAAAAAAACTTGAAGTTTATAAGGCGGAAGGCGTCAACAGAATTTCAATCGGCGTGCAGTCTTTCGATGACAATATTTTAAGGTTTTTGGGCAGAATTCACGATAAAAACATGGCAATCGAGGCAATTAAAAGCGCAAAATTGTATTTTGATAACGTGTCCGCAGACCTTATTATCGGCGTCCCCGGCGAGCAGATTCCGTCGGTTTTGCATTCCGTCGATTTGTTAAGCGATTTGGGCGTTACGCACGTTTCGGCGTACGGGTTGAAAGTCGAGCCCGGCACCGTATTGTACGAACTTCAAAACATGGGCGCGTTTGAACTGAACGAAGATTTTACCGCCGACGTTTACGACGCGGTTTTAAGACGGCTTAAAAGTCATGGATACGAAAGATACGAAATCAGTAATTTTGCGCGTGACGGATACGAAAGCAGGCATAATCTTGCGTACTGGCTCCGCACGCCGTATTTGGGACTCGGCGCGGCTGCCTATTCTTTCGTAAACGGCGCAAGGTTTTCAAACGAACCGGACGTTTCGGAATACGTGCGCTCCGTCGAACAGGGCGTTATCCCCGAAAGAGCAAAGGAAATATTGACCGTTGACGACGTAAAAGAAGAAACGATAATGCTGTCGCTTCGCACGAAATACGGCATGAACGTGAAAGAATATAACGAGAAATTTCACGCCGACTTTTTGGCGGAAAAAGCCACAGCCCTTCAAAAAAACGCCGACTTTTTAATAATATCGAATAATAATATCACTATAAACAAAGACTATTTCTATATATCCAACGCGATAATATCCGACCTTATTTAAGTTTTTTCAAAATTTTTCAAAAATTTTTCACAAACCCTATTGACAATACATATAATCGGTGTATAATAGTTTTAGCAATCGTGAATAAAGAGTGCTAACAAAAAACATACTCGATTGCCAAAGGGTTATGAAAAAAGAATTATCCGAAAGAAAACAGAAGATTCTTCAAGCCGTGGTTGACGAATACATCACGACGGCGGAACCCGTTTCGAGCGGCGAAATCAAGGAGAAATACCTTGCCGACATTTCAAGCGCCACGATAAGAAACGAGCTTGCCTCGCTTGAAGAGATGGGATATCTCGTCCAGCCGCACGTATCGGCGGGGCGCGTACCTTTGCCGCAGGCTTACAAGCTTTACGTCGATAAGGTCATGAACGGAAAAAGTCTTTCCAAAAACGAAATTTCTTTTATTAAAGATAAATTCAGCGAAAGAATGGACCGCGTCGAAGACATTATCGAAAAAACCGCGAAAGTCATTTCCGACGTCACGAATTATACGTCCGTCGTCGTCGTGAAAAACTTCAAGGACGTGAAGGTGAGCGAAATCAAGCTTGTCCCCATCGGTGACGAAACCGCGCTTGTCATTATCATCACCGACCGCGGCGTGCTTCGCGACAAAACCATCGAAATCGACAAAGCCGACGACGATATCGGCGCGTACGTGCAATCTGCGACGATGCTTCTCAACAGAATGTTTGCGGGGAAGACCGTAAAAGAAATTCTGAAACCCGACAAAATCATCAAAGAAGAAATCGAAGGTTTCAGGACGATTTTCGAAGAAGTCATCGACGTACTTACAAAGTACGATAAGGAAGAGTCCGGAAAGGTTTATACCGAAGGCACGCTGAAAATGCTGGATTATCCGGAAATTGGCGATACGAGCGACGCGAAAAAGTTTTTGTCGGTTGTCGGCAGTCCCGAAAGACTGATAAACCTTATCGAAAGCGGCGACGATATGGAGTTTTCGGTGAGAATCGGCAAGGACGAAGCGGACGGCATGGAAAAGTGCGCGGTCGTCAGCGCGAAATATAAAATCAACGGTCAGGAAGTCGGACACGCGGGCGTTATCGGCCCCGATCGTATGGATTATAAAAAAGTAATCTCGGTGCTTAAATACGTAGGACACGCTTTAAGCGAGATTATGGAAAACAAAAAAGAGCAGAAGGACCTGAAAGACAAAAATGAGTAAAGACAAAAAACAAAAAGACGTGAAAGACGAAAAGGTCGAAACGGAAGTTCCCGAAACGGAAACGACCGAAACCGAACCCGTCGAAGAAATCAAGGAAACCGAACTTGAAACAGCGCGTCGCGAGGCAAGCGAATACAAAGACCTTGCTTTAAGACGTATGGCAGAACTTGAAAACTTCCGTCGTAATAATCAGAATTTGGCAAAAGACGTGCGTGACAGGACGCTTTCCGAAGTTATTTTGCAAATCCTTCCCGCAATCGATTCATTCAACCGCGCCGAAGAAATGGTGTCGGACGAAAAAACGAAAAGCGGCATAGGTATTGTGAAAGAGCAACTTATGAACGTCCTTAAAAAGTACGGAGTAACGCCCATCGACGCAATCGGCAAAGACTTCGATCCCGCATTCCACGAATGCATAATGCAGGTGGACAGCCCCGATAAAGTCGGAAAAGTCATTTACGAAATCGAAAAGGGCTACACGATGAACGGCAAAGTATTGAAATATACGAAAGTCGCAGTCGGGAAAGAAATCGATAAATAACCGGCAACGGTGTTTATAAATAAAAAATAAAAATTTTCGCCTTGAAAAAGGCACAGTGAGGTATATATGAGCAAAATTATTGGTATTGACCTTGGCACGACCAACTCGTGCGTAGCAGTTATGGAAGGCAAGGAAGCAACGGTTATCCCCAACAGCGAGGGTAGTCGTACCACTCCGTCGGTTGTCGCATTTTCAAAAGACGGCGAACGTCTTGTGGGCAACATCGCAAAACGTCAGGCTGTCGCGAACCACGCAAGAACCGTCAGCAGCATCAAGCGTGAAATGGGCACCGATTACAAAGTAAAAATCGACGACAAAGAATATACGCCGCAAGAAATCTCGGCAATGATTTTGTCGAAACTTAAAGCGGACGCGGAAGCATATCTCGGACAAAAAGTAACGCAAGCCGTTATCACCGTCCCCGCGTACTTCTCGGACAGCCAGCGTCAGGCAACGAAAGACGCGGGCAAAATCGCAGGACTTGAAGTTTTGCGTATCATTAACGAACCTACGGCGGCAGCGCTTGCATACGGTCTCGATAAGGAAGAAAACAAAAACCAGAAAATCCTTATTTACGATTTGGGCGGCGGCACGTTCGACGTATCCATTCTTGAAATCGGCGACGGCGTGTTCGAAGTCCTTGCGACAAATGGTAACACCCGTCTCGGCGGCGACGACTTCGACCAACGTATCATGGACTACGTAGTCGACCAGTTCAAGAAAGACAACGGCATCGATCTGTCCAAAGATCCCGCGGCAATGCAGCGTATCAAAGAAGCGGCGGAAAAAGCGAAAATCGAACTTTCCGGCGTTACCAAAACCAGCATTTCGCTTCCGTTCATCACCGCTGATCAGAACGGACCGAAACACATCGATATGGAATTGACGAAAGCCAAATTCAACGAAATGACGGCTGACCTTGTCGAAAAGACCGTTGGCCCCACGATGGCGGCTTTGAAAGACGCGGGACTGAAAGCAAGCGACCTTGCAAAAGTCATCCTTGTCGGCGGCTCGACCCGTATCCCTGCCGTTATCGACAAAGTTAAAGAAATCACGGGCAAGGATCCTTACAAAGGAATCAACCCCGACGAATGCGTTGCAATCGGCGCGGCAATTCAGGCGGGCGTTCTTGCAGGCGACGTGAAAGACGTTCTTCTTCTGGACGTAACCCCGTTGTCACTGGGCATCGAAACTTTGGGCGGCATCTGCACGAAACTTATTGAAAGGAACACCACTATTCCTACCAAAAAGTCGCAGATCTTCTCAACCGCAACCGACAACCAGACCAGCGTGGAAATCCACGTATTGCAGGGCGAACGTGAGTTTGCAAAAGACAACAAAACCCTTGGCAGATTCTCGCTTGTAGGCATTGCGCCGGCACCTCGCGGAATACCGCAGATCGAAGTTACTTTCGATATCGACGCAAACGGCATCGTATCGGTATCCGCAGTCGACAAAGCGACCAACAAGAGCCAGTCGATTACCCTTACCGCAAGCAGCAATCTGTCCGAAAAAGACATTGACGCGGCTGTCAAAGACGCTGAAAAATACGCTGACGAAGACAAGAAACGTAAGGAAAGCGTTGAATCGAAAAACAGCGCGGAACAACTTATCTTCACCATTGAAAAATTTGTGAAAGATAACGCGGACAAAGTCGACGAAGCCGACAAGAAGTCCATCGAAGACGCAGTGAAAGACGCTCGCGAAAAACTTGAAAAGACCGACGACGTACAGGAAATCCAGAAGATCGTTGAAGAACTTTCCAAAGTATCCGATCCCGTGTTCAGCAAACTGTATCAACAGGGCGCAGGTCAACCGGGCGCGGAAGGCGCGGCGAATAACACCGACAGCACGAACGACGGAAATGCCGACAACATTGACTAATCAATAAAACGACAAGTCGTACTCACCTCGAAAGGGGTGAGTTTCGGCTATAAAAACAAGATAATTTATGGCACAAACTGATTTATATAAAGTATTGGGCGTCGAAAAAACGGCGACCGCCGACGAAATTAAGTCGGCTTACAGAAAACTTGCGAAAAAATATCATCCCGATATGTACACCACCGCAAGCGACGCCGAAAAGAAAAAAGCCGAAGAAAAATTTAAGGAAATCAACCACGCTTACGAGGTTTTGTCCGACGCCGAAAAGCGCAAAGTTTACGACACTTACGGCACGGAAGATCCGCAATCTGCGTTCACGGGCGGCACCGGCGGTTTCTGGGGCGGCTCAGGCATGGACGGTATGGACATCGACCTTGGCGACATTTTTTCAAGTTTCTTCGGGGGCGGCAGTCCGTTCGACTCGTCCCGCGGCAAAAAATCGACGCGAGCCGTGCAGGGCGAAGATATCCGCTTAAACCTTACGCTCACGTTTGAAGAAGCGGCGTTCGGTTGCGAAAAGGAAATCAAATACAAACGCACGGAAAATTGCCCCGACTGCAAAGGTACGGGCGCAAAAGGCGGCGTAACGAAGACCTGTACGAAATGTAACGGCACGGGCGTCGTGAACAGCGTGAAGCGCACTCCGCTTGGTCAGTTTTCGACGCAGACCGTTTGCCCGGATTGCGGCGGCACGGGACGTATTATCGTTGAAAAATGCCCGAAATGCAACGGAAAAGGCAGGATTTCATCCGAAAAAACCCTTAAAATTGTCGTTCCCGCAGGTATCGACGACGGTCAACGCATGACTTATTACAACGAAGGCGAGGCAGGTTATAACGGTGGTCCCGCAGGCAGCGCGGTCGTTTTCATCACCGTCAAACCGCATAAATTCTTTGTAAGGAAGGGCACCGATTTGTATCTCGATTATCCCATTACGATGATTCAGGCGGCGCTCGGTTGCAGGGTACAAATCCCGACTCTCAAAGACAGTGCGGAACTTGAAATCCCCGCCGGCACGCAAAGCGGCACCGTTTTCCGCATAAGGAACAAAGGCATCAAACATCTGAAACTGAAAGAATACGGCGATTTGTACGTCAACGTCGTTGTGGAAGTCCCGCAAAAACTCACCGCGGAACAACGCGACCTGTTGTACAAACTCGATAGTACCTCAACCCCGAAGCAGTATCCGAAAAAGACTGCTTTCAAGGACAAAATGTAAAGGGGCGTACATAAATGAAATGGTATGAAGTTACGCTTGTATCAACCCATGAGGGCGCGGATTTATTTGCCGACGCTCTCTTTTCGGTTGGATGCGGCGGCGTTTCGATTTACGATAAGCAAGACATCGTCGCGCTTTACGACAGCGACATCGTCTGGGATTACATCGACGAAAATCTTGTGAACAACCTTGACGACAGAGTGTTCGTGAAAGGCATTATCGGCGAAGAAGAAAAAACCGAAGTGTTGCAAAAAATCGCCGAAGAAATCGAAAATTTGAAGAAAAATTCCCCGTTTAACCTTGGAAGCGGCGAAATTATTGTAAATTCGATTGACGACGAAGACTGGAAAAACGAATGGAAAAAGTATTATAAACCCATCGTTACGAAGTCGGTTACCGTCGTTCCCGTATGGATAAAATACAATAAAATTTCCGACAAAGAAAAAATCCTTTGGATAAATCCCGGTATGGCGTTCGGCACGGGCGAGCACGAAACGACGAAAATGTGTCTGGACCTTCTCGGCGAAATCGACGTGAGCGGCAAAACCGTTATCGACGTCGGAACAGGCAGCGGTATCCTTGGAATCGCGTCGATACTTTCAGACGCAAAAAGCGCGTATATGTGCGACATCGACAGCACCTCAATCGACACCGCCAAAGAAAACGCAAGACTTAATAACGTGTCTGACCGCTGTGAAATCGAGCGCGCCGACCTTCTGGAAAAGAGCAAAGAACCCGCCGACGTCGTTTTTGCAAACATTACGGCGGACATTCTCATAAGGCTTTCAAAGGATATCGGAAGATTTTTGAAAGACGACGGCACGATAATTCTCTCGGGCATCATACACGCAAGATTGGACGAAGTAAAAAGTGCCTATGAAATCTGCGGTTTCAAATTCGTCAGACACGTTCGCGACGGCGAATGGAACGCGCTTGAATTCAAAAAATAATGGAAATCAGACGTTTACACGCAAACTTAAACGATTTTAACGACGGCGTTTTTGAAATTTCCGGCGACGAGTTTAACTACGCCGTGAAAGTTTTGCGCCAAAAACAAGGCTTTTCGGTCATTGTGAACGTCGGCGACGGATACGATTACATAGGCATTATTACCGAAATCAAAAAAGACCGCTTATGTGTCAAAGTGTCGGAAAAGGTCGAAAACCCCGCGACGCCGAAAAATAAAATCACCTTATATCAGGGCAGTTGCAAACTCGGCAAAAACGATTTCATCGTGCAAAAGGCGGTGGAACTCGGCGTGAGTCGCGTCGTATTTTTCACAAGCGACTTTGTCGCTGAAAAGGCCGTCAACCTTGAAAGGCTTAATAAAATCGCAAAAGAAGCGTTGAAACAATGCGACAGGGCGGACGAAGTAACGGTGGAACTTTCGACTTTCGACAATGCCGTAAACGCCGCCGAAAACGGTATTATCTTTTTTGAAGGCGACTGCGATTTGTCGGTTAATGAAATTCCGTCCGACGTTAAATCGTATTTTGTAGGCAGCGAAGGCGGTTTTTCCGAAAAAGAAATCTCGCTTGCAAAAGAAAAGGGAATAAAAACCGTATCGCTCGGAAAGCGCATATTGCGCGCGGAAACGGCATCGGTTGTCGCGACGACTCTCGTGCAACTGAAAACGGGAGGGCTTTTATGAAAGTTTGCGTATTCACGCTCGGCTGTAAAGTCAACCGATACGAAAGCGACGTGATAATCAATAAACTTATCGAGCGCGGCTACGAAGTTACCGAAAACCTGGAAAAAGCCGATTATTACGTCATAAACACCTGCGCGGTTACCGCTGAGGCGGAGAAAAAATCCCGTCAGTGCGTCGCGCGCGTGAAAAAACAAAACCCCGACGCAAAAATTCTCATTTGCGGTTGCGCGTCCGAAAACAACGCAAAACAGTTTGAAAAAGACGGCGTCGTGTACGTTTCGGGCACTGCGAAAAAAGATTTGCTGTCGTTGCTTCCCGAAAGCGGCGTCAACGTTGAAGACATTCCGAAAAGTTACGAAGAATCGGGCTTTGCCGAAAACGTCAGGACAAGGGCGTACGTCAAAATTCAGGACGGCTGCAACAACTTTTGCAGTTATTGCCTGATCCCGTACGTTCGCGGAAGAAGCAGAAGCCGCGCGCTTGACAAAGTCGTGGAAGAAGTCAGAAGCGTGCCCGAAAACATAAAAGAAATCGTGCTTACGGGCATTGATATTTCGTCCTACGGAAAGGATATCGGGTTGTCGCTCAAAGACCTTATTCTTGCCCTTTCGGACGTCGATAAGAGAATCCGCCTCGGCAGTTTTGAAATGAATATCATCGACGACGGATTGCTGAACGCATTGAAAGGGCTCAGACACTTTTGTCCGCATTTTCATCTTTCATTGCAGTCCGGCAGCGACGAAGTGTTAAGGACGATGAACCGTCATTACAAAACAAAAGATTACCTTGAAAGGGTGCGGCTCATAAGAAAGTATTTTCCACTTGCGGGCATTACGACCGACGTTATCGTAGGTTTTCCGACCGAAACCGATAAGGAATTTTTAATTTCAAAAGAATTTGTTAAAAGCGTCGGATTTTCGGACGTCCACTGTTTCCCGTATTCGCCGAGAAAGGGCACGGTTGCTTATAAAATGTATAAACCGCTTGACTCGTCCGTAATCGACGGTCGTATGAAAGAAATGCTGGAAATAAAAGAAAACCTTAAAAATGACTTTTTATTAAAGAACGTCGGCGCGACTCACGAGGTGCTTTTTGAGGAGTACGAAAACGGCTATTGCGCCGGGTACAGCGAAAATTACATAAGGTTTTACGACAAAACCGCAAAACCCGACGAAATCAGAAAAATCACCGGAAAAGCGCAAATCTTTGACGGTTTAATGTAAAATTATTATAAAAAACAAGCGAAAGGAGAATAGTATGTGCGTATTTTGCAAGATTATCGCGGGTGAAATCCCCTCGACAAAAGTTTATGAAGACGAAGATATGATTATCATCAAGGACATCAATCCGCAGGCGAAAATCCATTACCTTATGATCCCGAAGGAGCATTTTGCGGATATCACCGAAATGAACGAAAAACAGGCGGCGACTCTTTCGAGAATGCTGTTGAAACTCGGAAAAATGACCGACGAACTCGGGCTTCAAAACGGTTTCCGCATCGTGTCGAACAAAGGCGAAGACGGCTGTCAATCCGTGCCGCATCTGCATATCCATATCTTAGGCGGCGAAAAACTTTCGGAGAATATGGCGTAAAAGTAATTTTCGCTTGACAAATGGAAATGAATTTATATAATAAATAATGTTGCTTGCAACAAATACTCAAAAAAGGCGGTGAATAAAAGATGTCAACTGTTAAAGTCGGTGAAAATGAATCGATCGATAACGCTCTCCGCCGTTTTAAGAGAAAATGTGCGCGTGACGGTATCATCGGCGATCTTCGTAAACGCGAAGCATACGAAAAGCCCAGCGTAAAACGCAAGAAAAAGGCAGAAGCAGCGCGCAAGCGTATGTACAAAAACTAATTTGGTTTTCACGACAATCCGCAAGGGTTGTCGTATTTTTTTATTTAAATTTAACGTTTTGTGCCTATCAATATAATTTGTGATATAATGTATGTATAATAACTAATAGGAGGGAACAATTATGTTATTGACACTTGCATTATCGCGTCCGCACACCACGACGCCCGAAATGCTTGAACAGGCAATGCAATGCCCAAGCGACCCCGTTTTCGGATTGAAATGGTACATTGTGCCGCTTTTCGTCATCTGGCTTTTTCTCATAGTCAATGAAATCAGGCAAAAACGTTTCAGCGTCGTATTCGGCGCGGCGGCATTCTGGCTTTGGGACGTTTTCAACGAAACCTGGAACGCAATGGTTTACGCCACGACCGGACAGCCCGTATGGGGCACGACGGCGGCAGGCGGCAGCGCGTTGCAAATCCTTGTCGGGTACAATATCGAAATATCCTTTATGTTCTTCATTCTTGGTATGCTCACTTGCAAACTTCTCAAAACGAGCGAAGGATACGAGGGACAAGGCTTTTTCGACGCCAACAAGAACTGGCTTGACGATCCGAACAATATGTATTATAAGGCGAACAAGAAAAAGTCGGAACTTACGCCCGAAGAATACAAGACGAAAGTTAAAGCAATTCTCGGTCGTATCGGCGTCATCGTTTTCGGAAGCATTGCTGCGGTCATCATTGAAATTCTGCTGAACAAATGCAACGTTCTTACCTGGGAAAAACCCTGGTGGCAACCGAACTTCCCGTTCATACTTTTCCTTATCGGGTACGTTCCGTTCTACGTTGCGGCGGTCGTCATTCACGATTTGCCGAGAAAATGGCAGCTTATCGGGCTTGGCGCGATATTATTCGTAGTCGTATTGTTGCTTATTATTTCGGGCTCACTTGGTATGCTTGGTCCTCAGACCGACGGACACGGCAACTGGATCGGAAAATTCTGCGACGGCGACAACGGAATTATCAGAGCGATACTTCGCGTATAAATCGTCATTTTTTACAAGACAAAGGCGGGCAGATGCCCGTCTTTTTTTGTCATTCGTTTTGACAATAAGAAAAATTGTTGTATGATTATTATATGAAGAAATACGGAAAAGGAAAAATGGCAGCAATAATTATCACGGTCATACTTGTCGCTGCGATTATCGGCGTTTCGTCGTGGCTTATCGCAGTGACTGCAAAAAGCGGCAAATACAATCTCATAAAAGTTAAAAAATCGGGTGTACCTGCGCCTGTTTCGGGCGATCCCGAAGAATACGACGTCGAAGTCAACGGTATCAATATGCATTATGCCGTGATGGGAAAAGGCTTGCCGCTGATACTCATTCACGGCAACGGCGGCTCGCACGAGGAACTTTTGGGACTTATGCGATATTTCGCAAATGATTATCGGGTGTACGCGCCGGACAGTCGCAATCAGGGCAAAAGCGGCACGTCGGACGAACTGTCGTACAAACTTATGGCAAGCGACTACAAGGCGTTTATCGACGCGCTGAACATTGAAAAACCGCTTGTTATCGGACACAGCGACGGCGGTATAATCGCAATTCAGATGTCGATGGATTACCCGACGCTCTTAAAAGGCTTTGTCGCATTCGGCGCAAATTCTCGTCCCGCGGGCATGCGCTCGTATTTCACGACGTGGGCGAAAAGGAAATACAAAAAAACCAACGATCCGCTTTATCGGATTATGATCGAAGAGCCCGACTTTTCGGAAGAACAACTCGGCAAAATCACAACGCCGGCATATATCGTCGCGGGGGAATTCGACATCGTGAAACTCGAAGACACCGTGTATCTTCACGAAAACATAAAATCAAGCAAGATTGCGATATTGAAATGGGCGGATCACAGCACCTGCCGCACCGTCCCCGAAATCGGCTACAAGGTCGCGAACGAGTTTTTCAAAACTCTTTTATGATACAATGCCGACAGATAATAATACGAACTTAGGTTTT
>ERZ780218.1334-NODE-1334-length-16347-cov-4.417997_pt1 | contig 16347 bp, 14 predicted proteins | sample MGYA00510975_ERZ780218 | MGnify/ENA primary metagenome ERZ780218 (study PRJEB29588, sample SAMEA2152063) | human gut metagenome | biome: human gut; feature: human-associated habitat; material: faeces | place: Denmark | collected 2008/2010 ... | reverse complement strand
TGTGACGGTATAAAAAGCAATGAAATCAATACTTCAATATGTGTTGATTTCCACTTAAAACACTCTCCTTTAGGAGAGTCCAAGCATAGCGCGTTGGGCGCATCTTTTCGGCTTATTTGCCGAAAAGTGGTTGCCTGAAGGCAAAATATTTTGAAAGGAGTGATTGATATTAAGAATAAAGAAACAAAGTCAGAACGAATTAATCTTCACTTGACGCCAACTGCCAAAAGTATTATTGCTGATAAAGCATCGGCATTAGATATGAATATGATGGCATACATTACTGCCTGCGCTGTCGTTAAGGATGTATATGTTATCGGTGACAAAGATACCTTCAACGAACTTGTTTATCAAGTTAAACGCATAGGCGGTAACATAAACCAACTTCGTATGCTGTCACAGTTGGGAAGAATTGAGTGTGTTAATCTTAGCGAATGTACTGCTGAACTGGATAACATACGCAAAATACTCAACACGATCATACGAAAGGCAAACAAATGGCAACGATAAATTTCTTGAAACGAAAAGACAGTAAGAACTCAGGTGCTCTCGGAAGTGTGATTGCGTACTGTACTCAGAGATACAAAACCGAAATGGAAGATACGGGCGTTCGATTAATATCAGGCGTTAACTGCATTGCTGAGAGAGCATTCAAAGATTTTATGGACACTAAAAAACAGTTTAATAAAACGGACGGTGTTCAGTTCTACTACGCTGTTCAATCCTTTGAAGAGGATACGGATATATCCCCTATCCTTGCTCATCAGATTGCAATCGAATGGGTAGAAGAATGTTATCCGGGTTACCAAGCATTAGTCTGCACGCATATGGACACAGACAATATACATTCCCACATAATCATAAACTCTGTCAATTCTCTTGACGGACATAAGATTCATCAGAACAAGAATGATATTGAGAGAGTCAGATATGTTAATGATCAGTTATGTATGCAATACGGACTGCCTGTCTGTCAGCCTAAAAAGAAAGTACAGGGAGTTAATTCAAAAGAATACTACGCGGCAAAAGCGGGAAACAGTTGGAAAACACAACTCGCCATAGACATTGACAATGCGATGCTGTACGCGAAATCTAAAACGGATTTCATAAAGTTGATGAACCGTAAAGGATACAAGGTGATATGGACAAGCAAGAGGGATACCATACTCTATGCGTGTCCTAACGGTAAAATGTGCAGAGATTTCAAACTGCATGAAGACAAATATTTGAAAGGAGCAATGGAAAATGAATTCGCAAAGCGGAAAGAAATCATTCGAAGATATGAAGGACATGATGAGGCAGGCACAAACGCCGCAGACCTACGCCATGATAACCGAGGAAAACTGGAAGAGTCTGATCGCTCTGCTGGCTCGGCAGACCTCCATTCTGGAACAACAGCAGAACACATTAAGAACAATGATAACTACAGAACAGATGGCAGAGATTATGGAAGATCAGGCAACGGAACTTCAGTCTTACATACAGGAGTTGGAACAAACAGCGGAGAGTTTCAATACGGAAGTGACAAGCCAGATGGAAATAGTGAAAGATCAAACTCGGAATACGATGAAAGAGATCTCCTCACAGGCTGGGAGAATGAGCGACGATTTTTCGAACAGTCTTTCTCTGGAAAAGAAATATATGAAAGATATGTTTCTGAGGCAAAGGATAGGCAGTTGGATTCTGACAGCAATGCAGATCTTATCCCTTGGAGCATTCGTTTTATGGGTAATTTCGCAGACCTTCTGAATACAAGCAACAGAAGATACAGGAGAAAAAGATTCAAGTTATCTAAAAAGAATATCCGAAAGCGCCTTGCAAAAGGGCAAAGGACTTCCGGTTATGAAGAATATGATGACAACGATTACACGATGAGTATGTAAAAAAAGAATCCCTGCCGACATTTGTTGGTAGGCTGAAAGGAGAATATATTTTGAAGAAAACAAAAGCAGAAATTAAGCATATGGCAAGCGTTATTGCACAGGAAAAAGGTAGTTACATGTTTAACATCAAAGAGATTGCCGAGATACTCGGCGTCAGCCGGGACACGGCAAGAACTTTGCTTTCCGATATACCCTTTGCCAATGTAGGCTGCGCCAAAAAATATTTCATTGAGGATGTACTTTTAAAAATCTACAATTAGGTCTGGATATTAAGATCTCTTTGTGGTATTGTGTGTTGCTGAAAGGGGGCTGACAGTATGCCTAAACTAATTGATTTTTATAATACAGCGGAACTCATATCGGTTGAAAAAACATCGAATATGAGTAATGATAAATGGAAATGGCGTAAAGAATATATCGGCTATCAGTGCGAACTATTCATATTTGAAAGTGAAAGGAAGAACAAAGGCAAAAGATATATTTACTTTACCGACCACAGTAATTATCTTAAAACAGGCTACGGCACCTATATTATATTATTAAGGACAACATAATCACTATGGAAACGGGAAACAGTATTTACAAATTTAAAATTATACAGAAATGAGGTGTAAATTTATGTACGAACTGTATGACAAAAACGGCAAGTTCATTTGCTATCGAATGACAAAGCGAATTAAGAATGATAACAGTGAATACGATGTTTTAACCGCTCGTTCCAAAAAGTCTGAAAAAGACTGCCGCAGGATAATGGATGACAAGATCCGCGACTACTACATTCAAAAAGAACAGGAAAAGATAAAAGGTGTTTATCCCGAAATGCTGTTCAAAGATTTTGCTGAAAACTGGTATGAGTTAAATATTAAAAATGCTGATTGCAGTAAGGTCAACAAAGAGAATTACAAAAACTATGTTTTCAGGCACATTATCCCCTACTTCGGTCAATACAAACTCTGTGACATTCAAGAAGACGACTGCCAGCGATTTTTAAATCAATATGTCGATTACAGTAAGGCTATGGTATCAAAATTAAGGATGACATTGCGCAGGATGATGCGCAAGGCAAAGAAACAAAAACTGATACCGGACAACCCTGCAGAGGACATCATATTGCCCCATGTAACGGAAACTCAAAGACGACCGATTACGGATGATGAACGTTCTTTGATTCTTGAAACAGCAAAAACGCATTACGCCGGAGCAATGGTGCTGACTATGCTTTACTGCGGACTCAGACCGATAGAGATACGGCGAATGAAATGGAACTGGATAGACTTTGAAAGCAGCATACTTACAGTTGGCAAATCAAAAACGAAAGCAGGCACAGGCAGAAAAATACCTATTCCACCGCAGTTAAGGTTTGCCTTGCTTGAACTCAAAATGAAACACCAGAATAACGAATGGGTATTCGTGAGATACAAAAACCACGATCTGCCGCTTGACCATAACGCATTCTACCACGCATGGAAAAACTTCAAACGGGAAATGGATATTGCGAACGGGGCCAAAGTTTACAGAAATCAGATCGTAGAAAGCACCCTATCCCCTGACCTTGAGCCTTACCTGCTCCGCCACACCTTCTGCACGGACTGCCAAGCGGCAGGCGTGCCAATCAATGTTGCAAAAGAACTCATGGGACATAGCGATATATCCGTGACGGCGAAAATTTATACTCATATGGTAGACGAAGTGTTTGAACAGAATAGAAAACGATTAGAGCAATATGCTGGTCAAAAAGAACAGAAAGCGGCTAGTATATATTAAAAAACGGGCTTTGTCAAAAAAAGTGTGCAAGTTATTTTTCTAACTTACACACTTTATTTTACAGGCTCAAAAAACGAGGTAGACACTTACCAAGTTTTATGCATAGTGTTGTCCTATCTCAATTTTAGAAAATATAATATTCTGAGTGTATTTGGTATTATAATTGCTTATATAAAATACCAATGTTGAGCATCAACTATAATTTGTTCATTGCTTTCAAATAATGTCACAAGAATATAAGGTGTATTGAAGTCCTCATCAAAAGCCACTTGCACCTTGTACTCATTTGTATCATCACTATAATAAGATATCACATCGTGATGATAACAATCTGTATCATCAAAAACACATGCATCAAGAACTATACTACAATTACCATTTTCATCTGCTGTTTTTTTATCGTAAAAGATTTTAGTCTGGTAAGTTCTTTGCGTTGCTTTTCCAAATTCTTCAATACCATTTTCAACAAGTTCGGCTAATTTATCTAACATATTCAAAAATTTAATTGTTTCAATATTTATCATTTTGTCTCTCCTTAATGCAGTACTAATCATTTCAAATACGTAACTAGGTGGACTGGCAATTCCCTGTTCCCAATTTCTCAGCGTACCCGCTGGAATGCCGAAATAATTTGAAAATTCTTTTTGGGACATTCCAACATAATTCCTAAGTTTTTTAATTTCCATACATACCTCCCAAGTTAAGCCCATACACAAACTGTGTACTCGTGATTGAATTATACACAATTTGTGTACTTATATCAATGTGTTTTTTAATTCCTATGTATTAAGCGAAACATTTATTTAATTTTTAACAATAAAATTAGATAAAGTGATTCACAATTTACGCCACCCCTAATTCATTGTTTGGTGACAAACAAAGTAAAGTTTACATTGCATTTTTAAATCATCCTAAACTCTCGCAATAAATATTAGCCGTTATATTTCAGATGTATATAATTTCGTTTATCGCTATAATTACAGACAAAAAACGAAATCGACTATACTTACAACAACATATATATTCACAATCACAACTGAATCACTTTTTTCAATAATTTCAATTTAGTATTATCTCTCGAAAGTCTCTCATTTTTTCAGCGTGTTTCAACTTGGTCAGGCTTTGGATGATCGGCGGTATGGCGGATTTCATGTCTCAGTATGGTCTCACAAAATCTCAAACACCGTCACTCGACAATGGAGTAATATATTGATATGCGCGGATTTGGGCATAAAAAACGGACAGTTCACAAGGAACTGTCCGTTTATGGCAGAGGTATAAGGATTCGAACCTTAAATAACGGAGTCAGAGTCCGGTGTGTTACCGTTACACTATACCTCTATATAATGATCTGCACAATCAATATATAATGATCTGCACAATCAATGCGTTTACTATTATAACCTATAAAAACAATTTGTCAAGTTTTATTTTGAAATTTTAAAAGTGTGTAAATTAAAAATAAACAATTTGCTATATATTGTTTTTGCCGGCGGGATATTGTATAATAATTAAAAATTAAAGTATAGAATCGGTGTAAATTTGAAAATACTTACAATAGGCGATGTTGTATCTGCCGCCGGGTGCGACTATCTGCGCGAAGTTCTGCCCGGGCTGAAGAGAAATTACAAAAGCGATCTGACGATTGTGAACGCTGAAAATTCCGCTGTAGGCAACGGGATCACGCCAAAATCGGCAAACGCCGTGTTTGACGCGGGCGCAGATGTGATAACACTTGGGAACCACAGCCTGAAACGCCCGGAAATAAGCGATTATCTGGAAGAAAATGAATTTATCATCCGCCCGGCAAATTACCATGGCAGCGCGCCGGGGCACGGAATGGTAATCATAGACAAAGGCTATATCAAAGCCGCTGTGATCAATTTGCAGGGGGTTGTTTATCTTGACCCCATAAAAAACCCATTTGACGCGGCAGATGAAATGATTGAAAGAGCCAAAGCGGAGGGAGCAAAACTCATTATTATTGATTTTCACGCTGAGGCAACGAGCGAAAAAAGAGCGCTGGGTTTTTATCTGGACGGGCGAATCAGCGCGCTGTTCGGCACGCACACGCATGTGCAGACATCGGACAATCAGATTCTGCCGAACGGCACAGGATATATTACCGACTTGGGAATGACCGGCCCGCTGCAATCCGTTTTAGGCGTTGAGCCGGAATGCGCCATAAGAAAGATGCGCACGAACCTGCCGGTTCGATTCAAGAACCCAAGCGGGGAATGCACCTGCGAAGGCTGCTTTTTTGAAATAGACGATAAGACCGGGAAGACCGTTTATACAGAAGGATTCAGGAGGTAAACATGGCAAAAAGAATTACGGCTATGATTCTTGCGGCGGTTATCCTTGCCCTTTGCCTTACCGCCTGCTCCGAATCGGAAAGCGGCGAAACGCAGACAAATCCCGCTATTATAGAACAGGAAACCGTTATACGCGAAGACAACAGCACCTTTAAACTGAGTTACACACAGGCGGACAGCCTGGATCCTTTTGCAGCACGGACGCTAAATAACCAGGTGCTGAGCCAGCTCGTTTTTGAGAGTTTGTTTGACCTTGATGAAAATTTCAAGGCAAGTCTTAACATTGCCTCCAGTTATGAATATGAAGACCGCGAAACGCTTGTTGTGGGCATAACGGCAGGCCTGCAGTTTACGGACGGCACCGTGCTGACGGCAGACGATGTGGTCAGTTCTTTCAACGCCGCAAAAGATTCCGCTTACTGGGGATCTTCACTTGGAGAGATCGACTCCTGCAGGGCACGTTCCGAATCAGAGATCGTTTTCAGCCTGAACGCACCGGATCCGTATGCGCACAATCTGTTGGTTTTTCCGATCGTCAGTTCCGAAAGTTCGGGTAATTACCCGATCGGGAACGGAAGATACTACTATGCCGATGAAAACGGCGAAACCGTGCTGAAAGCAAACACGCAAAACGGATTTCAACCGCATATCACGGTGATTCATCTGGAAAATATTGCATCCGAGGATTCCATAGACAACGCGGTGAATATCGGCAATATCAGTTTTGCATTTCGGGACCTGAGCAGCAATTCCTCTCGCAGGATCACTGCCAATAAAAGGCTGATCAATATGAATAATCTGGTATTTATCGGCGTAAACAACAAGAGCGGAATCACCGCCAACGCCGATGTGCGGCGCGCGATTTCGCTTGCCATTGACCGCGGCACGCTTGCGAGAAGCGCTTACGGCGGATTTGCGCAGGCATCCACCGGCATCTTTAACCCGCAGTTTGAACTTTCCGAAACGCAGTTGTTTGCTGAGGAGGGCGACGCCAATGCCGCAAGGCAGATTCTGCAGACAAGCGGCGTTTCAGGCAACGATATTTCCATTGTAGTCAATTCCTCCAACGCGGAAAGAACTGCCTGCGCGAAACTGATTGAGCAGCAATTAGAAGAGGCGGGGTTCGACGTTACGATCTATGAAGAGGATGACGCCAGATATTTTGACAGGATCTCCAAAGAGCAGTTTAACCTTTATATAGGGGAGATCAAATTGCCGCCGGATATGAGCCTGAGACCGTTTTTTGACAGCGACGGAAGCGCGCGCTACGGCATTGACCCGGCAGGGAGCGCAAGCGCCGCAGCCTATCATGCATATATGGACGGCAGCGGCCAGATCGGTGATTTTCTGCTGAAATTTTCCGATGAAATGCCCTTTATACCGCTTGTTTACAGGCGCGCGATGATTTGCTTTACCAAAACGATGAACGGAGACGTGCAGGGCAATTATTACGACTGCTTTTCCAATATAGAAGACTGGTATTTTGAGGCGGATTAACCGCTTTCAAAATAAACCGTGCAAAAAGCGTGTAACTTTTGCACAAAGCGTGTGATTTGCCTTGATAAGGCGGGTAAAATATATTATAATCATGAATGGACCAGGCAAGTGGCAGAAACGAACGGAGGTTTGTTATGATCAAATTTGAAAATCCGAACGGATATATAGAAATCACGAACAACTATTTTGAAAAACTGGTGGGGCAGGTTGCGCAATCCTGTTTCGGCGTTACGGGAATGGTAAATTCCAGCCCGATGCAGAGTTTGAAAGCGATCATTTCCAGCAAAGCGGATAAAGAGAATTATAACCGCGGCGTAAGTGTAAAGAGCATAAACGGCGGCCTGGTGATCGACCTGCATATCGCTGTTTCCTACGGCGTAAATATAAACGCGATCGCCAGCAGCATAACAAACAAAGTTCGATACAGCGTTGAGACGGTTACCGATCTGAAAGTCTCAAAAATCAACGTTTATGTAGACGCAATCAACTAAAGGAGATTATTCTGAAATGCTTACAGGTAAAATGTTTCGCGACGGAGTAATTTCCGCAGCAAATCATATTTCAAACAACCGCAAATCCGTTGACGCACTCAATATTTTCCCGGTTCCGGACGGCGATACCGGCACAAATATGAGCATGACGATCGGCGCGGCGGCAAAAGAAATGGCCGTTTTGCCGGACAGCTGTTCCATAGGCGAGGCGGCATCCAAATGTGCCTCGGCGCTTTTAAGAGGGGCGCGCGGCAACAGCGGCGTTATCCTTTCCCTGATTTTCAGGGGATTTTCCAAAGGCTTTAAAGAACTGGACGAGGCAAACGGCAAAGATGTTGCAAAAGCCTTTGAACTTGGCGTAAAAGCAGCATACAAAGCCGTAATGAAACCCACAGAGGGCACAATTCTAACCGTTGTTAGAAAAGCGAGCGAGGCCGCAACGGAACTGGCAAAAACGGTGGACGACCCAATGGAGGTTGCCTTTGCCGCTATGATGGCGGCAAAAGAAGCGCTTGCCAAAACGCCGGAGCAACTGCCCGTTTTAAAACAGGCGGGAGTAGTGGATGCAGGCGGTCAGGGCCTTGTGCTGATTTTTGAGGGATTCCACAGCGTGTTTGCGAACAATGTGATTGTGCAGCCGCTTGAGGCGCCGGAACAAGCGCCGAAAGAAGAACCGAAAAACACGGTTGCCAATGCATCGGACGATATTCAATTCGGCTACTGCTCTGAATTTTTAATAGAAAAATCTAAAAATGCCAAAGAAAAAGACCCGCTGAAACTGAGGGCGTTTCTTGAATCTATCGGCGACTGCGTTGTTGTGGTGGACAACAATGACATTATCAAGGTACATGTGCATTCCAACGAGCCGGGCAATGTGATCCAAGCGGCGCTGAAATATGGCCAGCTGATCAATATTAAAATTGACAACATGCGCTATCAGCACCGAAACGCGCAGGAGGGAATCAGTGAAAACGAAGACGATAACAAGGCAGCACTGGTTCCTGCCGATCCTGTAAACGAATACGGCTTTGTGGCTGTATGTGCCGGCAACGGGCTCACGGAACTGTTTAAAGATATCGGCGCGGATATTGTGGTAAGCGGCGGGCAGACGATGAACCCCTCCACAGATGATATTCTGAACGCCATTAACGCCACGCCGGCAAAGACGGTGTTTGTGCTGCCAAACAACAAAAACATAATTATGGCTGCCGAGCAGGCGGCGCGCCTGGCCGACGGGCGCAAAGTGAAAGTGCTGCAAACCAAAACGATCCCCCAGGGCATTTCCGCCATGCTGATGTTTGACGAGGAGGCAAGCGCGGATGAAAACGCCCTTGAGATGACGCAGGCGGCTGAAAATGTTTCCACCGCACTGGTAACATTTGCCGCAAGGGACAGCGAAGTGGAAGGCATCCCCGTTAAGCAGGGTGAGATCATGGGCCTTTGCAACGGCAAGATCAGATATGTAGGCGCTGATAAAGTGGACATTGCTTTTAAAGCGGCATCCAGACTGATCAAAAAATATGACGGCGGGATCGTAACGCTGATCTATGGTGAAGACGCGGACGAAAATGACGCGGAAGCCCTTAGAAAAAGACTGGAAGATAAATTCGGCGATATAGAGATCAGCGTTGTAAACGGCGGACAGCCAATATACTATTTTATTATTTCAGTGGAGTAAAATGCTTGATCTAAACAGCAGTATTCAGTATATAAAAGGTGTGGGAGAAAAAAAAGCCGGGCTTTTTCATAAGCTCGGCATTTTCAGCGTGCGGGATCTTATAGAGCATTACCCGAGAACCTATGAGGACAGATCGGATAAAAAAACCGTTTTACAGTGCGAAAGCGGGTCTGTGGCGTGCATTGAAGCTACGATGATCACCCCGGTGAAGGAACATTTTGTGCGCAAAGGAATGACGCTTTATAAATGCGATTTCACCGACGGACATACTGTGATACACGTTACCCTATTCAACAACAAATATCTCGCCGCCGCGCTGAAACTGTATGGCAGTTACATTCTCTACGGCAAGATAGAGCGGACGCTGACCAGCGCATCTATGGCTTCGCCTGAAATTGAAAAGGCAGAAAACAGCGATGCCATCCGGCCTGTATATCACGCCACAGGCAGGCTGAATTCCAAAGCGATCGAAAAGGTAATAAAAACCGCGCTGGAAAATTCGGATCGGTTTGAGGAAACGCTCCCGGCAGAAATCCGGCTGGAATACAAACTGGTTTCACTGGATTTTGCGATTCGCCAGATTCATTTTCCGCAGGATAGAGAGAGCCTTGAAAAAGCGCGTGACCGGCTGATCTTTGAAGAACTGCTGGCGCTGCAACTCGGTCTGCTGAAACTGAAAGGCAGACGTAAAGTGCGCACAAAAGCCGTTCTGAAAACCGATCACACTGACGTGTTCTTAAAACTTTTGCCGTTCAAACCCACGGGCGCGCAGGAAAGAGCCATGCGGGAATGCTGCGCGGATATGGCAAGCGGCTACCCGATGAACCGGTTGCTTCAGGGAGATGTGGGCAGCGGCAAGACTGCTGTTGCCGCCGGCATCATTTACACCGCTGTAAAAAACGGATACCAGTGCGCGCTGATGGCGCCAACGGAGATCCTTGCCGCGCAGCACGCCGAGACCCTGCTTGAGATGCTGGGCAGCGCCGGAATCAAAACCGATCTGCTGACCGGCAGCACCTCAAAAAAAGAAAAGCGCCGGATCAAAGAGGCACTGATCGACGGCGAGACCGATTTGGTAATCGGCACGCACGCGCTGATTCAAAACGATGTGGAATTTAAAAATTTAGGCCTTGTAATCACGGATGAACAGCACCGGTTCGGCGTAAACCAGCGGGCAAACCTTGCCATGAAAGGCGAGGAGGTGCACACCCTGGTTATGAGCGCCACCCCGATACCGCGTACCCTTGCGCTCATGATCTACGGCGATCTGGATATTTCCGTATTGGATGAACTGCCGCCGGGCAGACAAACGGTGCGCACGGATGTGGTAGACTCGCGCTATCACAAAAGGATCTACACCTTTATAAAAAAGCAGATCGCTGCCGGTAATCAGGCATACATAGTCTGCCCGCTGGTAGAAGAGGGCGAAAACACAGATATGATCTCTGCCGAAAAATACGCCGAAGAACTTGCAAGCGGCGATTTTAAAGGCATAAATATAGGGCTTTTGCACGGAAAAATGAAACCGGCGCAAAAAGAGAACGTGATGCGTGCCTTTGCGGACGGAGATATCAAACTGCTTGTGGCAACCACCGTGATTGAAGTGGGCGTTGACGTGCCTGCCGCCACGGTTATGGTGATTGAAAACGCGGAGCGGTTTGGGCTATCCCAGCTGCACCAGTTGCGCGGCAGGGTCGGACGCGGCAAAGCCCAGTCCTACTGCATACTGGTATCAGACAGCAAAAGCGACACGGCAATGCAAAGACTTAAGACGATGAAAAAATACAGCGACGGATTTAAGATTGCCGATGAGGATCTGAAACTGCGCGGGCCGGGCGATTTCTTCGGAAACCGCCAGCACGGGCTGCCGGATCTGAAAATTGCCGATATGCTGGAAGATATGGAGACGCTGAAAAAATGCCGGCAGTGCGCAGACCGGATTCTGGCAGAGGACTTCAATCTGGATCTGCCGAAATACAAAGCGTTGGCAAACCGTATTTCGGATCTGTTTAGAAACTCTGTTTCCAATTAAACAGGTTGTGCCCGGATCAAGCCATAAAAAACAGCCAAAGCAAAGTGCTTTGGCTGTTTTACTTTTCAGTATTTACTGCTGTTTTTTGTTTTTAAATTTAAGCAGCAGTTCTTTTGCCTCGGCAAGGCATTTAAGGCCGAATTTCCAGTTCATTGCAACGGCATAAACGCAAACGATGATCAGGAAAATCACATCAAGCACTGTATTCTGCTGATAATACGATATCATCAGCGCGATACCCAGCACAAAAGAAGATACAAGCACGGGGGTTGAGATCTTCATTTTTACATACCGGTTTACATCTATATAGCGGATGACCGCCATGCTTCCAAACGCAACAAAAGTGGAAATGGAGGCTGCAAAAAGACCGATCTTATTGATAAGCAGCAGATGCAGCACGATATTGATCACTGCCGCAGCGGCGGAAGTGTAAGCAACTTTTTTGGTGTTTTTCATGGCGATGTAGATACAGCTGTAGAGCCCCACGATTACACGCATCAGCATGGCATACATCAGGATCGGCACCTGAGGATATGCCTCGCCGTAACTTTCATTGATCAGAATCGGGAAAATAAACGGCATCAGCGCTACGATTCCAAGGCAGGCGCACGAAAACAGTTTATACAGCGTAGTGATCGTTTCGCTCAGAAACCGATCCCTGTCCTCATCCTGATAATGCAGAGAAACGGATTCCGTCCAAGACAGATTAAAAATATTATAAAAGGAGATAAAAACATTTGAAAATTTATTTGCAACGGTATAAATGCCGTTTTGCCCCACGCCCAGAATGTGAGAAACGATCAGCCTGTCTGACACATTAACGACCCACCAGGCAAGATTATTCGGAATAAGCGGCAAAGAATAACGGCAGACAGTTTTTAAAACAGAAAGTTTAACCTGCTTAATTCTTAAATATCTCCACGGTTTCAAAGCGAAAAAGAGATAAGCAACTGCCAGAAAATACGCGGCAAGCGTAGATATGTAAAGGCCGTTAAGACCCAGTTTCAGCACAACAAGCGTGATCACATTAAACACAACAGTGGCGGATGCCGAAATAAAGCCGGCAACGGCATAAACCACGTTTCTGCCCTGCCCTCTTGCAAACTGGAGGAGCAGATTAAGATAAATGAGTGCAACAACATACGCCGCGAGGAACCAAACATTTGGCAGATCCACAAATTTGGAAACCAGAAGCAGAATCGCCACATAGGCTGCCGACTGAGCGGTATTGGCGGTAAAAATGGTAGAAAACAATTTTGTCTGCCCCGCACGGTTATCTCTTACCTCCAGCATAAACCGAAAAACGCCCTGATCCAACTGCCAGTTAAACAGCGGCAAAAGCAGCGTTGCATAAGTGATAAGAAGATCATAGGTGCCGTATTCCGCCGTATCCAGAATGGCAGTATACAGCGGAAGAAGGAAAAAACTGATAAACTGGGTGCAGACCTTACCAAATGTAAGAATTGCGGTATTTTTAGCAAGTTCTTTGCCTCTGCTCAAATCAACACTACCTTTCGGGAACTTGGTTTCGGCGTTTTGCCGTTTCAACAGCATTGTTGATAAAATCTTTGGATTCCGCAACGGCTTTCTGAAGATTCGTATAATCATAGGAAACAGGCGATGAGGCGCCGTTTCGGCTTTCAAAATCTTCAAAGGACTTATAAAATCCGTCTGAAAATCCGCAAAGCGCTGCCAGCGTTTTCACTCTTTCGCCCGTTTCGGGATGCGGGATGGCATATAGCGCCTTGCCGAATATTACGGAAAAGACAGCGGCGTGAAAGGATGACGCCACAACGGCCGCTGCATCTTTCACCAATTTAACAAAATCCACAGGGCCGAGGTCGCCGATCCACTGAATATTTTCACCGGAGACCGGGTTTTTGTTGCAGCAGATGATCTTTGCAGAATGCTTTTTTGCAAGTGACTGTGCAATTTTAACCAGATCCTTATTATCATCCAGATAATAAAGCAGAATATACCTTTCCTCTGTATCGATATCCGCTTTTTCACAAAGGGCTTCCCACTCTGTTCTGCTGAGCAGCAGCGTGGGATCCACACATACCTGCGCATTTTTACCGGTGAGCGCGTAAATCGTTTCGCATGCGCTTTGCTCCCTAACGGATATCCTATCCATTCGGTCTATTCTGGTTTTAAGCTTTTGAGGATCCAGTTTTTTACTTTTGGAATTTCCAAGGCTTGCCGCATAGGAACATCTGAAAAAATTTCCGGGAAAATTCAGGTAATACACATCGTCAAAACCGTTTGTCATGACCGGGTTCCAGATCTGATCACTGCCAGTAAAGATTAGGTCATACTCCAAACCGTTATGCAAGATATCTTTCTTTTTTAACCCTTCGGAAAAGTGCATGCTGCCAATGAGTTTTTCAAAAGCCGCATGTTTTTTCAGAACATTGGAGTAATTGGAGAAACGGGTATACGCCTGTTTTCCCCAGATGATAAAATTTTTTCTGAAATTCGGCAGCCCAACATATGCCCTTTCAATATACGGGTTTCTGTAATCCACAACCTCTACATCTACTCCGAAACTCTCAACGCTTTTGTACAACGCATAGCATTGCAGCAAAGAGCCGTAATTATCCGCCCTTTGAAACGTGATGATGCCGACTTTCATACACAGACCCCTTCCCCTGCTGCACCGCGCGGTTTATTTAAACTGAAGCAGTTTTTGCACCCATTTCTTTGGAAAATGAAACTGCATGGCGTAATAAAGTATATCATTTTTCAACAGAAACAGAATATCTTTGCCTTTGCCAACCATTTTTTTATAATCCGAAAGCGCCGAATGAAATTTTTTTATCCATTCCCGATACACTTTTTCATTTGATTCGCAGTAAGCTGCGCAGGCAATATCCCTTGCGGAAAAAACGCCGCGCCTAAACATCAGAAAAGCGCAGGAATTTCCCGCGTTTTTTAATATTTCATAACCCCGAACAGCAGATGTATATCTTGACGCGCTGCTTTCCACAAGCCTTTCCCGCTTGCTTTTATACACCGCGCTGTTTTGCCGTTTTATGTAATAATAACACGCTTCAGGCACATATACCGCCTTTTGGGATCTGCAGCAAACTTCAATGAGCCACAATGCATCCTCCCCGATGAATATATCTTCCGGGAATCTGACCGGCTCTGCGCCGGAAAAGACCACACTGCGCCGGAAAAGTTTATTCCAGATCACAAGACCCCATTCGCCCTTTTGAATACAAAGACGTGCGGCTTGGGCACTGTTCACACACATTTTTTCATCACACAGCACCTGAGAAACAGCACCCTGTTCCACCGTGTTAAACCCGCATACAGCTATATCGGCATCCTCTGCCAAAGCATTCAGCAAAAGCCGAAACATATCTTTATTTATATAGTCGTCCGCATCCACAAACGCAATAAAATCGCCTTTGGCGGCTTGGAGCGCTGCATTTCGCGCACTGCTTACGCCGTTGTTTTGGCGGTGCATCACACGAAATCTTGCATCTTTCTTTGCCCATGCATCACAGATCATTCCCGACATATCGGATGAGCCGTCATCCACAAGGATGACCTCCAGATCCGTTACGGTTTGTGAAGCAATGCTGCCAAGACATTTATCAAGATAGTTTTCAACGTTATACACAGGTACGATCACAGAGATCATATCATTCGCCCTCTTGCTTTAATAATTGACTCTGCGCATTTGCCTTTGACTGCACTTCTGCTGCAACGAGCCCAAGCACAACAAAGGTGCAGATACCCATCATGGATTTTACGGAGGCACTGCCGATCATAACAGCAAGCATGGTGAGCACAGTGGCAATGCCGGTTATTTTAATTCTCTTTTTAACGAGTTTGGAATTCACCATCATAAACAGGCGGAACATGGCGTAAAGATACACGGCAAAACCGATCCAGCCGAACTGCCCGATAATGCTGGCGAAGAAATTATCGTTGAGGAATGTACTGTCAGGCCCAAAGCCCCAGGAATTACGCCAGCCAAACAGATCATACAGCTGTGAATAATACCTCTGCGCCATTTCGGAACCATAGGTAGCAAAGCCGGAACCGAGCGGAAAATACATATTTGCCACTCTGCCGCCGTAGATGATCAGCGTTTTTCGGATCGAATCAGAAATTAGATATTGCTGGATATCCCGCCATGTAAACAAGACCACAACCGCCACGATAGGAATAATATAGCGCAGTTTAAACTTATCCTGCTTGCGGAACATAATTGCCATAAAGATTACGCAGAACACAAAGCAATATACAAGCGCCGCCTGTGTTAAGATCATAGGAACACACGCCAAGGCAGTATACAAAAAGAAAGATCTTGAACTGATCTCAGAAAGCGCAAGGATCACAACACAGCAAAATACAACCCAGCCAAACGAGATGCCGCGCATCCATGAGATACCGAATATCCTGAGCCCGAACAAAGAATCGGACGGTATAAAACCGATATCCACAACCTGACCAACCAATGAAAGCAGAAAAAACACAACAATGGCAAGTTTTGACGGCATAACAAGAGCGCTTACAACGCGGCGGCGAACATGATCTTTACGCATCAGATAAACAGAAGCAATAAACGGCGCAAACGTTTTCCAAAGCCACAAAAGATCGACCAAGACGGGAAACGGCTGCGTAATGAGTTTGCTGACCAGATTGGAGACCAGCCCGATCACGGAAACGGCGG
>ERZ780218.1330-NODE-1330-length-16418-cov-6.768258_pt1 | contig 16418 bp, 17 predicted proteins | sample MGYA00510975_ERZ780218 | MGnify/ENA primary metagenome ERZ780218 (study PRJEB29588, sample SAMEA2152063) | human gut metagenome | biome: human gut; feature: human-associated habitat; material: faeces | place: Denmark | collected 2008/2010 ... | reverse complement strand
TTCTGCTGGGGCTTCTCTTGGCCAGTTGTACAGGACTGCTTTTGACCATCGTTATTAGGCTTCGAAAAAACAAATACAATTAAAAAAATACTGCTGAACGCCAGAAGAGACGGCAAGCATTTGCCGCCTCTTTCAAAAGGAGAAATCAGATATGCAACGCAGAAGCGGCAAAAAACTCAGGACTCGTAGCCCGACATTGACTGCTTTAACTGTTTTTTTCTTAACACTGATTTCTATTTCCCTAGCTTCTCTTCTTTTTTACTCTTTGATGATGAATACCGCAAGAACAGAATTCAAACAAATGGCTCAAATTGTCTCAAATGCAACTATTTCGTCCGAAAAAGATCAGCTATTGGATGTTTACGCAGAATTTCATAAGCAAAATTCAGATTTTGTAGGTTGGATTTCTTTAGAAGGAACCTCTCTGGATTATCCCATCATGCAAACTATAGATGCACCGGAGTATTATCTTCGGCGTGACTTCAATAAAAACTATTCTTTAGCTGGCACACCATTTTTGGATGCACGAAGCGATATGGAAAATGGGAACAGTTTAATCGTTTACGGCCATAATATGAATGACGGAAGTATGTTTGCAGTATTGCAAAACTATTTGAAAGAAGGTTTTCTAGAACAACATCCCGCGTTTGAATGCGACAGCCTATTGCAAAAACGTCATTTTCAAATCTTTGCAGTTCTGCACTTTAAAGACTCTCCCGAAAATGCCAGTTCATATTACGCCTTTCCTTTGGATGAAACGTCTTTTAGCCAATGTGTTGAACGGATCCAGGCAGATGCACTATATGAAACTCCTTCAATAGTTACATGGGGTGATCAGCTTTTGCTCCTGTCTACTTGTGATCAAAACGATGCAGAGTCCCGAATTCTAATTGCATGTTACAGAGAAAAGCAAGATTTATGACATTATAGAAAGGGTGTTTATATTTGGATAAGAATGAACTGATTGAGAAAATTGCAGGCAATACAGGTCTGACAAAAAAAGATGTTGGTATTGTAATCAACACTTTTATCGTAACAGTCACCAAAGCCTTAGTTGAAGGCTCAAAAGTGCAATTATTAGGTTTTGGAGTTTTTGGAACGCGCGAAAGAAACGCCAGAAAAGTCCGTAATCCCCGCACGGGAGAGAGTATAGATCTTGCAGCTTCCACTGTTCCCTATTTCAAGCCCGGAAGAATTTTAAGAGACGTTGTAAAATCCATAAATCATCCCATATAAAAAAAGCTTGCATACAATAAATATCCCCCGGATCCCCCGGCAAAGCCGGGGGTATTTCTTATGCGGGCAAAGCCCTATGTTACTAGCCCGCGCGTCTCGTCGCGCAAGTACGGTCTGTCAGCCGCGAAAGTCTGCTACTTGCCACCCGTGAACGGGTTTAGAAATTCCCCATTGTCAGTTGTTCTCCTGCTTTGTCCTCGTCCAACTGATGTCGAATGTACTCCTCGATCTTCTTCGCATTCTTTCCCGCTGTATCTACGTAATACCCGCGACACCAGAATTCCCGGTTTCTGTACTTGTATCGCAATTCCGGGTACTTCTCGTAGATCATCAGACTGCTCTTCCCCTTTAGATACCCCATGAAGCTCGACACCGCCACCTTCGGAGGTATCTCTACCAGCATATGCACGTGGTCCGGGCACACCTCTGCTTCTACTATCCTTATCTTTTTCCAATTGCACAATGTCCTCAATATTTCTCCTATCTCGCGCCGCTTTTCCCCGTAAAATACTTTCCTTCGATACTTCGGCGCAAATACTATGTGGTACTTGCAATTCCATTTTGTATGCGATAAACTGTTTACATCATTCATCATGATGACCTCCCTTTGCTTTTTCGTGCAGTTGGCAGACCGCACCCTTATTCTAAGCAAAGGGAGTTTTTCTGTCTACATCATCGCCACTAGGCTTCTTTTGAACCACTCGCCCAGCGAGTGGTTTTCGGAATACAAAAACCTTGAAACCGTTGCGGTTTCAAGGTTTTTCGTGGTGGAGATTAGCGGGATCGAACCGCTGACCTCTTGACTGCCGGAATTCATCTTTTTCCGGTGTGTGCGTAATGTACAGCTTTTTCAAAATTGTCGAAACCTGTGATTTCGTCATGCAGAATGCACGAACCTAACCTGTGATTCCGCAACTCTTGTGCGCACAGCCTTCAGCCTAAGCATACCTATTCGTCCAAATCTAATTACAAGTAGTTGAAGAATTGTATGGCTTCAATTATAGCTGACCCCAACCACTGTGTCAATGTGCGAGAGAAAGGGCAGCTCAATACGTGATACTTCTCTTAAAGCCGGCAGGATATGTCAACCGCACAACTGCGAGAAAACACACATTATTCTGCTGAGAATTTGCTGTTGAATTTTACAGCAGAATAGGATATACTATGCTTAAAGGGGGCTGATAGATAATGCCGAATATTAAACCTGTTTCCGACCTGCGAAATTATAGCGAGGTACTGCATGATGTGGCTGTGGGCGCTCCTGTCTTTCTGACGAAGAATGGGCGCGGACGATATGCCATCGTGGATATGCAGGACTATGAGAGAACACAGGCGATCATCCGCCTGATGAATGAACTGGCAAAAGGCCGTCACTCCGGTGAAACAGAGGGCTGGCTGACACCAGATGATATGAGGGCGCACTTCCGCGCAAGAGCGGATGAAGAATAAAATTCATTATTCATCGGAGTCCCGCCGTGACCTGGATGATATTTGGGACTACATTGTATCGGAGCTTCAAAACCGTACCGCCGCAGAGCGGGTGATCGGTCGCGTTATGGATGAGGTTGACCAGCTGCAAACCTTTGCGGAGATGGGTTCTCCGCTATCCTCTATTGCGGATATGGGGACGAACTACCGCTTCCTTGTCAGCGGCAGTTACATGGTGTTCTACCGTGTGCAGGGCAGCGACGTCTACGTTGACCGTGTTCTGTATGGGCGCAGCGATTATATGAAAGTATTGTTCGGAGAAATATCACAGCATGAAAAGCTCATGGAGGAGGATAAGTAGCCCCTATCAAGCTGTCTGAATCGGATCCCCACCTGTAAATTTAGGTGGGGGGGATCTTACTTTCAAGCGCGGACGATGCCATCACCGATTTGGCAAGACTGAAAAGAGCGGCGATGCTACCTTGGATAAAGGCGGCATCGCTGCTCTTTTATAGAGAAGGCCATGCTGCGGCAGGCCAGCCGCGTGATGGCGCTGCCTGCCGAGTAGGTGACGGACGAGGATATTCGCTACCTTACCGCTGATGATTTTGGGGAGGTCCCGCAGCGTGCGGAGTGCCATCGTACCATTGGGTTCGCTGGGTAAGGAGGTAAGTGGCGTGATTATACACATATCATTTGGAGAAATTCTGATCTGCGTGGAGAACCTCACAGACCAAATGCTCGAAAAGACAACAGAATGATTTTAAGGGTCCGACTGCAATTTCCAGTCGGACTTTTTCATACATAGATATAATGATATGGGCAATTGACTTGATATTTATAGTGTTCAATGATAAAATCAAGGTATCTTGAAACGGAATCACCTTGCATAAGGTTATCTGTTTTTGGGAGTATTGCTTCGGAAGGGAGTGTATCGAAACATGGGAATGTTTGTAAATCCGGACAATTCCGCATTTCAAGTTGCTTTGAATTCGGAAATTTATGTTGATAAAACCGGGCTTATTAAGTATACGAACCGGGTCCTGAATACGCTGCAAGGGTACATTTGCAACAGCCGCCCAAGGCGCTTCGGAAAGTCCATTACCGCAAATATGCTGACGGCTTATTACAGCAGAGGCTGTGATTCAGAATCGATTTTTGCTGGACTGGAAATCAGCAAAAGTGCAGATTTCAAAAAGCACCTGAATCAGTATGATGTCATTCACCTTGATATTCAATGGTGCATGGAACCTGCCGGTGGGCCGGAACAGGTGGTTTCCTATATTTCCGAAAAGACAATTGCTGAACTAAAAGGCTATTACTCCGATGTATTGACTGAAAATACAGGCTCCCTGCCCGAAGCATTATCGCGGATCAATGCGGCAACCGGAAAAAAATTTATCATTATCATCGATGAATGGGACGTCCTGATTCGTGATGAGTCAGCCAACACCAAGGCGCAGGAGGATTATATCAACTTTCTCAGAGGAATGTTTAAGGGGACAGAGCCAACGAAATATGTTCAATTGGCATACCTGACAGGGATCCTTCCGATGATAAAAGAAAAAACGCAGTCGGCATTGAATAATTTCGATGAGTTTACAATGTTGAGTGCAAGCAATTTGGCTCCGTATATTGGATTTACAAAAGATGAGGTTCAAAAGCTGGCAGAGGTATACCATCAGGATTTCGACGATGTGAAGAGATGGTACGATGGCTATTTGCTGAGGGACTATCAGGTTTATAATCCGAGAGCTGTTGTCAGCGTAATGCTGCGAGGGGAATTTAAGAGTTATTGGTCGGAAACGGCCTCCTATGAGGCGATTGTTCCGCTGATAAATATGGATTACGATGGCTTGAAAGCATCTATCATCGAAATGCTTTCAGGCGCAGAAGTGAAGGTCAACACAGCGACTTTTAAGAATGATACGGTAAATATCAAAAGTAAGGATGATGTACTGACCTATATGATCCATTTGGGATATCTCGGGTATGACCAGAAAACGAAGACGGCCTTCGTGCCAAATGAGGAAATACGACAGGAATTGGCAAATGCCATCGAAAGCCGAAAGTGGGATGAGATGGCGGCATTTCAGCGGGATTCTAGCAAACTGCTGAACGCCACATTGGATATGGATGGTGCATCGGTTGCGATGCAGATTGAAAAAATCCATAATGAGTATGCATCCGTCATTCAGTACCATAACGAAAATTCCTTGAGCAGTGTCTTATCGATTGCGTATCTCGGTGCGATGCAGTACTATTTCAAACCGATTCGCGAGTTTCCAACAGGCAGAGGATTTGCAGACTTTGTCTTTATCCCGAAGCCTGAATACGGTTTAACCTACCCGGCTATGGTCATTGAACTGAAATGGAACAAATCGGCTGAAACAGCATTACGGCAAATTAAGGCAAAAAAATACCCGGATTCGATCCGAGACTACACTGGCAGTATTTTGTTAGTTGGAATCAACTACGATGAAAAGACGAAAGCGCATGAGTGCTCGATTGAGAAGTGCGACAAGGAGTAAAGACTTTGCGCGCCTATTGCTGAGGGGGTGTAAGAGGATACGCTCTAAGGATGGTTGCGTCGTTACCCGTTCCTCTCCCGCCACGGAAGCGGAATAGAGGCGGAATGCGAGCGGAATATATGGAAAATACGAAATAAATACAATTCTAAAAATTGCAAAAGCTCTGAATAATTGTAGAATTTCCTTATTTTCCGCAACGGATAATCAAGGAGAAAGAATGGGGTTCAAGAGGCAGCTGGTTCGATTCCAGTCACTCGGACCAACGAGAAAGTCCTGAAACGCTTGCGTTTTCAGGACTTTCTCTTTTTTGCCCTTGTGAGAAAATCCATCACTTTTCTAACAGGTTCATTGCTGCTTTACAAGGCAGCTTGTGAGCTTCTCCGCTAAGCCTTGCTTGCGGGCGGTGTCAAGGTGTCCATAGATGTTTGCGGTCATTTGAATGTCACTATGCCCCATCCACTCCTGCACATCTTTCAGGCCGCAGCCGTTATTGATGAGCAGGCTTGCGCAGCTGTGGCGCAGCTCATGGAAACGGATATGCGGCAGACCGTTCTGCTTGAGTACCTTTGCAAAATGGTGTGTCACATAGTCGGGGGCAAAGGGTGTACCATCAGGCCACTTGAAGATGTAGTCATTGACTTTGTAGCTCTTGCGGAATAAACGGAGGTTTTCTTCCTCTGCGGCTTTGGCTGCAAGGAATATCCCGCGCGCTTCATCCGTCAGAGGAAAGCTGCGGCGGCTGCTTTGACTTTTTGTCTTGCCCTTTTCCACAACCTTTGTCACCTTGGAAACGGTGTGCCGGATTTGGATTTGGAAAACAGATTGCTCTTCGCACGTCATGTCAAGAACAACCGTCCCCAACCTTTGCCTCTTTGCTCTGATATGGTCGCTATCTTACAGGAGTATCTGACATATCGTGAGGGAAAGGCGCATGAGCCGTTGTTTCCATCCGACGCAGACCAGCCAATGACCGAAAACGGCTTGCGGTGCAGTGTTGCCAACTACAATAGGAAACGTGGTGTGGAAAAGACCTCTAACCTGATGCAGCTCATTGCCCCCGGCGCGCCGGAGACCGGAGCGGGTGCCGCGCAGACGGCTGCCCCCGCGCAGACCGGCGGAGCGCCGAACGCCGTTGAGGAGCTCAAGCAGTATAAGTCGCTGCTCGACGCCGGCGTCATCACCGAGGAGGAGTTCGCGGCGAAGAAGCGCCAGCTGCTCGGCATCTGAAAAAGCATGAGAAAAGCGTCCGTGACGGGCGCTTTTCTCATTTGCGTCTAACAATTTTACGGTTGCGCAAACATGGACGCGCCGCCGCGTATAGGTTGAAGTAGAAACTAAGACCATTGGAGGCGGACCATGAAGCATACGCATTTCTTCCTCGGCGCGAACAGCGCGGAGGGCTTTTACGGGCTGTATGAACAGCTCCTTGATGCAAAGCTCTACGACCTGATCATTCTCAAGGGCGGCCCCGGCTGCGGCAAATCGACCTTTATGCGCCGCACGACCGCGGCGATGGAGGAGCGCGGGCTGGAGAGCGTATACATCCACTACTCGGGCGACCCGGATTCACTCGACGGGGTAATTTTTCCCGCCATCGGCACCGCTATTGTGGACGGCACCGCGCCCCACGGTATGGATACCTTAGGACACCGGTGTGCTTATTTATCCTGCTCCGCCTGCTCCAGCTGCATGAGCGCATAGCATAGCCGGAGCTGCCGCACCCGATGGATGTTCGTCTTTCCGTAGACCCTTTTGCGGTATGTGTCTATGGTGCTGAGTGCGTTGCCCGTCTGCTCGGCGCACTGGCGGGCGCTGAGCCCCTTGGCCAGGGCGGCGCATATCTCAAGCTCCTTGGAGCTCAGCTTGGCATAGCCCTCAAGGAATTTTTGATAGTCGGCCGGATCGAGCTCCTTTTTGCCGAGATAGGCCAACCGGCGGATCTCTGCCAGAGAATCGTCCAGCTGCTCCTGCGTGTCCACCACTTGGCTCTGCATGTGCTCCACCTGCCCTTGCAGGTCGAGCTTTTCCGTTTCCAGCACGGTGATCGTCTGCTCGTGAGAGCGCAGCCTTGCGGAGACGGGCTGCAGCTCGTCGAAGGTCATCTGCGTGCCGCCGCTCTCGTCCTTGAGCCGCTCAATGTCCCGCAGGATGGGCCGCAGATAGCGGCGGGTGTAAAAGAGACAGCAGCTCACGGCGAAAAACAACAGCAGCATCAGCACGCCGGCGGCCTCCAGCCTGCTTTTGAGCAGGGCGCGGTCATAGTCGCTCTTGGGGATCAGCACCGTCAGATCGTGAGGTGCCTCATCCCCGGCAGCCACCGTGAACGGCTCCGAAATGCCAACAAAGGAAAGCTCCGTCCCTACGAAAGCACTCAGTCCGCCGCGCAGGCTCTTTTCTGCGAGCAGCTCGTCGGGTACGAAGCAGAAGCCGCCCGCGGGATAGGTCAGCAGACCCTTTTGGATATCCAGCCCCTCCGCGGCATCCGACAGGACGCAGGCAAGGCTGCTGACAGCGGAGGGCTGCGCATGGTGCGCCGAGAAGTAGGTCTGGTTGACGGAAAAACCGCACAAACCATACACTCTGCCGTCCGCGCCGACCATGGGGACGCTCAGTAATATCGCCTGCTCCGTGGTGCCGGGCAGGGTCAGAAGCTCTGTGGTGCGGCAGGCGCGCTCTATGGGCGCGGACGCTGCTTCAAGCTGGTCGGCAAGGCCGGGGAAATCGGCCGGACAAAATTCCTGCGCCCACTTCCGATGAGGCATCACCCGATGCCGCCGCCCGATGTCCGCCATGCCGCGATAGAGCAGCAGGTCACCGGTGGTGTGCTCGGCGTTGCCGCGCTGCACATACAGTCCGGCGTGGGAATCCACAGCGGGATCGGAGCTGAGCGAGGCGGCCAGCAGGATAAACGCGCCGGAGCAATCCGTCTGCCGCACATACTGGCACAGCGGCTCCAGCATGGCCTCCTGCAAGGCACCCACGGCGTCTACATCTCCGTTGAGGGAGGAAAAGTCCGAGGTCTGCTCCTCAATGATGGCTGTCATATCCTGCGAGAGATGCACGCCCATGACAGAGACATTCCGCCACAGGGAGGACATATCCGAGCGAAAGGCCCCCATCTGGAAGGACAGAGCCTTTTCCGTTTCAGCCCGTGGGCTTTTGAGCTGCCCCAGCAGAAGCAGGGCGACAAACAATGCCGCCAGCAGCAAAACCGCCAATGCACCCATGTATAGAAACAGCCGCCGGCGCATGGAGGGCTGCGCTTGCTTCAGTTTTGAGAGCAAAAAGCTGGGCATGGGCCTTCACCCCCCCTTCCGATGTAGTCGTTTTTTTCAGCGAATAGAGCAGAACAACGCCCAAGTCTCCTCCGCCAGCGCGTCAATGTCCTCACCGGCTGCGGCGCGCTTGGGCAGCTCCTGCTGGAGCTGGCGCAGGCCGTCATAGAGGACGCTGACCTTGCCGTAGTAGCCCTCGAAGCGCGGTTCGGACACGGGGACATAGTCCTCGCGCATGGTCTTGAGCGCGGCATAGAGGCTCTCATAAGCCGCCGCGGGCGTCGGGAAATTGTCGTAATCCGAGATAGCGTCAAAGGCATTGCTACGCACCGGCATATAGCCGGTCTGCGCCACGAAGTCGAGGTTGCGCTCTGCCTCCGTCAGCCAGCGGACGAACAGCGCGGCGGCCCCCGCCTTCTGCTCGGTGGTCTTATAGGCGCAAAGCCCCACGCCTGCCTGCGTCATCAGAGCGTCCGCACCCGCCGTTTTCGGCATGGGCAGCACATGGAGGTTCATGGGCTCCTGCGTGTTGTCCGGGTAGGTGACGGTATCATTGTAATAAAGGATCGCCGCGGAGGAGCCCAGGCCGCAAACCACATCGCCGGTCATCACCTGGGTGTTGGAGTAGAGGTCAGAGACCACCACATGGCCCTGCGCGAGGGATCGGGCGAACTGCATCCAGCTCTCCTTGAATACGGCGTTGTCGGTATCGTACCAGCCGTTTTCCGTGTAGAAATCCCCGCTGCCGTGCTCCATGGCGCAGAGCTCCACGGCGCGGATGGGATAATCCAGCGCACAGAAGGGCTTGCCCGACCAGTCATAGAACTTGCCGGCGGCATCGTAGAAGCCCTCCCATGTGGCGAGGTCCTCATAGCCGACGCCGGTGGCGGCGGAAAAGCGGTCGAAGCCGCTGCCGTTGCACATCAGAAGCTGCGTGGACTTGGAAACGGGGAAGATCAGCAGCCTGCCGTCCTCCGCCATGCCGTCGGAGAGAAAGCCGGGAACGAAGTCGGAGAGCTCATCAGCGGTGAATTGCTCGTTCCAATCCACAAGATTGTCCTCACCCAGCTCCAGCGCGTCGACGATGTGGCAGGTAAAGAGGTCGGGCATCTCCTGCACGCCCTTGCCGCCGCTCTGTGCCTCCTTCAGGTAGCCGCCGATCTGGGACGCGCTGCTCATGCCGGTGACCTGCACCTGTACGCCGCGCTCCTGCCCCACGGTGCGGTTGAACTCCTGCACCAGTAGGTCCATCGGCGAGCCTGCCTGCTCGCCGTAAACGTGATAGAAGGACAGGGAGACAGGCTTCTTTTTATTCAGCAGCGTTTTTTCCCCGCAGCCGGAGAGAGCAAAAACAAGGGTGCAGAGCAGCAGAAGAGAGAGAAGACGCTTTTTCATAAGGAGACCTCCAAAACAGGGCAGGTGTTTGCAAAAGAGGGGTTATTTTCGAAATTTCTTAAAATTTTTTGCCGTCATGTACCCAATTTGAAGGATTTAGGGGACAGACAAGGGTGGAAAAATATGGTATAAAAAAAGTGATACGGAAGAGTCGGGAGGGTGCGGGAGGCAAACAAATTATTCTGTAATTCTATCATATTCCGACTGTGTTTGCAGAACGCCGCCCGAGAAGAAAAAACAAGGGAGCTTTTTGAAAAGAGGAAAACGGTATGCGGCGGAATAGGGGGGAGTATATGAAGAACTTGAAAAAGCTGACGATCCTGCACTCCAACGATATGCATGGCGACTTCCTCGCCGAGCAGATCGACGAGAGGCTGGTGGGCGGCGTGTCGCTGCTCTCGGGCTATGTCAACAGGGTTCGGCGTGAGGAGAAAAATGTGATCTACGCCATCGCGGGCGATATGTTTCGCGGCAGCGTCATCGACTCGGAGTATAAGGGCACATCTACCATCGGCATCATGAACCTAATGGGTCCCGATGTGGCGACCATCGGCAACCACGAGGTCGACTACGGCCTCGCGCATCTGCTGTTCCTTGAAAAGTGCGCGGACTTTCCCATCATCAATGCCAACCTGCACATCAAGTCCAACGGCAGGCGGATGTTTCGGCCGTTCTGGATCGCGCACATCGACGGCATGAAGATCCTCTTCATCGGCATCATCACGGAGGAGGTGCTGGCGGCGACGAAGAACGACGAGCTGATCGGCTCCTTCGTAGACATCGGCGAGGCGGCGCGCGAGGTGGGCAACATCTGCAACGCCTACAACGCCATCGACATCGACTTCACCGTGCTGCTCACCCACATCGGCTTTGAGGAGGACAAGAAGCTCGCCGCGCTGCTTGACCCCGACTGGGGCGTGGACGTCATCATCGGCGGACACAGCCACACAAAATTAGAGGAGCCCGCCAAGGTCAACGATATTTACATCGTGCAGGCGGGCACAGGCACCGACGAGATCGGCCGCTTCGACATCATGGTGGACACCGACCTCAACGCCATCGACACCTTTACCTGGCGGATGGTTCCCATCGACAATATGCACTGCCCGCGCGACGAGGAGCTGGAGCGCTTTATCCAGCACTACAAGAGCGTGACCTCGGAGAAGTACGACCGCATCATCACCCGCTTTTCCTGCGAGCTGACCCATCCAAAGCGCAATCAAGAAACAGCGCTCGGCGACCTCATCGCCGACATTCTGCGCGACAGCTTCGGCATCGACCTGATGCTGATGGGCTCGGGTGCGATCCGCAGCTATTCCCTCGGGCCCGTGGTCCACTACGCCGACCTTGTGGAGTGCCTGCCCTATGACGACGCGGTGTATATGCTCAAGGTCACCGGCACCCAGCTCGAGCGGATGATCCGCCATATTCTGCGGGACGAGGCATTCCAGGGGGAGCACACGGAGTTCTACCAGTTTTCCCACGGAATGCGCATCGTCTGGTCGAGGAGCGGGCAGGTGTTTCGCGAGCTGACGCTGGACGGCGAGGTGCTGCACGCCGATCGGCTCTATTCCGTGGCGATGCAGAAGTACCATTACAATAACCTCAAGCCGTTTTTGAATATTACGCTCGAGGAGGCGGAGCAAAACGGCAAGATCCGGGTGCTGTCCACCTCCGCCCGGGACGTGGTGGAGGAATACTTGACGGTGAACCAGCACCTCAGCCGCGAGGTCGAGGGACGCTTGGTGGTCGAAGCATAAAAATTATAAGGAGGAAAGCACAATGCAAGTCAAGCTCAACACTCTGCCCGCGACGCTCGCGGAATTTCAAGCGCTCCCCCGCAGCACGCCGGAGGAGGTCTGCGCCGGGTTCCTGTGCGCCTTGAACCTGTACACCAAAAGCCCAAACGACGGCGTGGCCGCGATGGATCTGCTGCGTGGTCCCCGTCCCATGACGCCCCACGACAGCCAGTTCCTGCGCGACCGTCTGCGCGGCAAGGAATATCTGCCGCTTGCGTACTTCGACGGTGCGACGCCGCAGAACGGCTACAAGCCCACGGCCCCCTACACGCTCACCGTCCTGCCCGACCAACGGCCGCAGGATGTGGAGGAGGGCTATCTGCGCGTGTTTTTGCAGACGGCGGGCGCGGACGCGCCGCGCCCGGTGAAGCTGCGGCAGAAGCCGTCGACGGGCGAGTGGTTCCTCTGGGAGTATTCCAGCCCGCTCAGCGGTATCCGGATACCGTCCTCGCAGGACCCGTGGGCGTAAAGCTGCGGTCGATCCTTCTATGACCACCCGGTAAAAAACACCTAAAGCGAGGGAGGTGCGTATGAAGCGGCGATTTTGGATAGGAGGTGTGCTGCTGCTCATGATTTTTACGGGAATGACGGGCTGCGGAGGCCCGAAGGAGCCGCCGCCGGAGCACATGCTGGACGGCCCGGACATGATGTACACGCCGGAGGATCAGACTCCCTATGCAGGGACATGGCAGAGCCGCGACGGCACCATCGTCATGAAGGTCGAGCGCGGCGGAGGGGCTGAGAGCGAGTCCGATATGAGCCTGTCGGTCAACGGCGAACCGGAGTTTGAGGCTAAGCTGTGGGTGTATTCCACCGGCCATGTGGAGCTCTTGCGCGGAAAGGAGAAGGTTACGATCTCCGGGACGTTTTGCAATTTGCGCTTCAGCACGAGCGAAAACGCCTTTTACGGCTATCTTACCGGCAACACGGGGATGATCTGGCTGACGAAGGACGGCACGGAATGCAGCGGGAAGGATGTGATCTACACTGAGAGGTCCGAGCAGCCGGAGCAATCCGCGAGGGTGTGGGTCTGCCCCGACTGCAAAACGGAAAACGAGGGGAATTTCTGCACCGAATGCGGCGGAGTGCGCCCTGCGGCCTGCGGGAAGTGCGGCTGGCAGCCCACGGACGGAAGACCTTCTGTGTACTGTCCGGAATGTGGAAGCCGCCTAAAATAAGGCGTACCGATATTGACCTGAAAATATAGAAATATTTGAAAAAAGGAGAAAAGAACTATGGGACTCATCAAAGCGATCGCAGGGGCCGCGGGCGGCGTGATGGCCGACCAGTGGAAGGAATACTTCTACTGTGAAGCGATGCCCGCAAACATTCTGGCGACCAAGGGCCATAAGAAGGTCACGGGCCGTTCGAGCAACTACAAGGGCGACGAGAACATCATCACCAACGGCTCGATGATCGCCGTAGCGGACGGCCAGTGCATGCTCATCGTCGAGCAGGGCAAGGTCGTGGAGGTCTGCGCCGAGCCGGGCGAGTTCCTCTATGATACCTCCACCGAGCCGAGCATCTTCTCGGGCAAGCTCGGCGACGGCATCGGCGACGTTTTCCGCAACATCGGCAAGCGTTTCACCTTCGGCGGCGAAGCGCCGAAGGACCAGCGCGTCTACTACTTCAACACCAAGGAGCTCGTCGGCAATAAGTACGGCACGGCGTCCCCCGTTCCGTTCCGCGTCGTGGATCAGCGCGCGGCGATCGACATCGACGTGGGCATCCGCTGCTTCGGCGAGTACAGCTATCATATCGCCAACCCGCTGCTGTTCTACACGAACGTCTGCGGCAACGTGAGCGAGGACTATGACCGCTCGAACCTCGACAGCCAGCTCAAGACCGAGCTGCTCACCGCGCTCCAGCCCGCGTTCGCGAAGATCAGCGAAATGGGCATCCGCTACTCCGCGCTGCCCGGCCACACGGTCGAGCTGGCGGACGCGCTCAACGAGGCGCTGAGCGCCAAGTGGCGCGACCTGCGCGGCATCGAGGTCGTCTCCTTCGGCGTTTCCTCCGTCACGGCGAACGAGGAAGACGAGAAGATGATCAAGGAGATGCAGCGCAACGCGGCGTTTATGGACCCGACCCGCGCGGCGGCGCATCTCGCGGGCGCGACCGGCGACGCGATGAAGACGGCGGCGGGCAACCCGAACGGCGCGGTCGGCGCGTTTATGGGCATGGGCATGGCAGGCGGCATGGCAGGCGCGCAGATGGGCACCCTCTATCAGCAGGGCGCGCAGCAGCAGGCGGCGCAGGCGCAGGCGGCTCCCGCGGCGGCAGGCTGGACCTGCTCCTGCGGACAGACGGGCAACACGGGCAAGTTCTGCGCGAACTGCGGCAAGCCGGCTCCGGTGAGCGCGAACGAGTGGACGTGCAGCTGCGGCACGAAGAACACGGGCAAATTCTGCTCCGAGTGCGGCAAGCCCGCGCCCGCGGGCGAGTGGACGTGCGAGTGCGGCGCCGTGAACAAGGGCAAGTTCTGCTCCAACTGCGGCAAGCCCAGAGCCTGAGCGATCCACAAACGATAAAACGGTATGATCGGGCCTGCCGCGCTGCGTGGCAGGCTCCTGCCGACCTTATGACAAGTCTGAAAAAGGAGAAAAAAGCATGGCAAATCAGGTGACCAATTACAAGTGTCCCGCCTGCACCGGCCCGCTGCGCTTCGACAGCGCGACCGGCAAGCTCCAATGCGACTTCTGCGGCTCGAGCTACGAGGTCGCGGAGATCGAAAAGCTCTACGCCGAGAAGGACGCGCAGGCTGCCGGCGCGTTCCGTCAGGCGGAGGAGCAGGCCGCGGCGGACGGCGAATGGGCCTCCGCCTCCGGCAGCGACTGGGGTGCGGACGCGGAAAAGCTGCGCGTCTATTCCTGCCCGAGCTGCGGCGCGGAGCTGATCTGCGACGAGACGACCAGCGCGACCTCCTGCCCCTACTGCGGCAACAACACCATCGTGCCCGGGCAGTTCAGCGGTGCGCTCAAGCCCGACTATGTGCTGCCCTTCAAGCTGGATAAGGCCGCCGCGGTCGCGGCGCTCAAAAAGCACTACGGCGGCAAGAAGCTGCTGCCGAAGGCGTTCTCCAATGAGAACCACATCGAGGAGGTCAAGGGCGTCTACGTCCCCTTCTGGCTCTACGACGGCAGCGCGGAGGTCGACGTCCGCTGCCACGGCACCAAGGTGAGCGGCTACTCCACCGCCCATGAAAACGTGACCGTCACGAACCATTACGACGTGCGCCGCGCGGGCACGGTGCAGTTCGAGCGTGTGCCGGTGGACGCCTCGAGCAAGATGCCTGACGACCACATGGACGCCATCGAGCCCTTCGACTACAAGGAGCTCAAGCCCTTTTCCACGGCGTATCTGCCCGGCTTCCTCGCCGACAAATACGACGTTTCCGTGCAGGACTGCGCCGATCGCGCGGACAGCCGCTGCGAAACGAGCGCCGTGGAGCTGATGGAGCAGGACGCCCGCGGCGACTACACCTCCTGCACGGTCGAAAGCCAAAACGTCACGCTCCACCGCGGCAAGGTCCACTATGCGCTCATGCCCGTGTGGCTGCTGAGCACGAAGTGGAACGGCAAGAGCTTTCTCTTCGCCATGAACAGCCAGACCGGCAAGCTCGTCGGCGACCTGCCGCTCGACAAGGGACTGTACTGGAAGCATTTCGCCGCCATCACCGGTCTTTGTATGCTGGGCGTGATGGCTGCCGGACTGCTCCTGAGCCTGTAAGGAGGTGGCATGATGATGAAGAAATATGCTTCCCTGCTCTTCGCCCTCGTCCTCGCGCTGTCGCTGAGCGTGTCCGCCGCGGCGGATGCGGACGTCTATGTTTACGACGACGCCGACATTCTCTCCACGGACGAATGCGCCGCGCTCAACGAGGCGGCGGCCGCCGTCGCCGACCAGTACGGCTGCGGCGTGTACGTCGTGACCGTCGACGACATGGCGGACTACATCGACCCCGACGCGGTCACGGAGACCGGTGAGACCGGCATGGCCGCCTTCACCGAATACGCATGGGATGCGCTCGGGCTTGCCGCCTCCTACGACAGCAACGGCATCATGCTCGCGCTGAGCATGGCCGAGCGCGATTTCCAGATGCTCGCCCACGGCGACACCGCCAACGCCGCCTTCACCGACTACGGCAAGTACATCATGCAGGACGAGTTCCTCGACAATTTCCGTGAGGACGACTGGTACGGCGGCTTCGCGGACTACATCGCCGCGTGCGGCCGCTACCTCGAGGCCAACGCCAACGGCGCCCCCATCGACGTGGAGCCGTCCGACGAAACCGAGGAGGAATATGAACCGCTGAGCTTTGGGGATAAGCTTTTCTTTGCCGCCCTCATGGCCTTCCGGTTCGGTCTGCCCCTCGGCCTGATCGTGGCGTTCATCGTCTGCGCGATCTATAAGCGTCAGCTCAAGAGCGTGCGCCGCGCGACCGAGGCCGCGCGCTACACCGTCTCCGGCGGCGCCGAGATCACCGCGCGCGAGGACCGCTTCACCCACACCACCGAGGTGCGCACGCCCATCAAGACGGAGTCCGACGACCACGACAGCGGCCCGAGCTTCTCCGGCGGCACGACCGTCAACTCCGGCGGCTTCTCGCACTCCGGCGGAAAATTCTGAATCCCCGAAAGGAAAACATCTCCCATGAAACGAATCCTTTGCGCGCTGCTCAGCGCGTTGCTGCTGCTCACCCTCACCGCCTGCGGCGGGGATCAGAACAACGGCGCGGCGAACGGAAATGTCAA
>ERZ780218.1329-NODE-1329-length-16423-cov-4.198436_pt1 | contig 16423 bp, 14 predicted proteins | sample MGYA00510975_ERZ780218 | MGnify/ENA primary metagenome ERZ780218 (study PRJEB29588, sample SAMEA2152063) | human gut metagenome | biome: human gut; feature: human-associated habitat; material: faeces | place: Denmark | collected 2008/2010 ... | reverse complement strand
ATCGAGGTGAAACTCGACAACATAGCTATCGTCACAGCAGAATATGTCATCAAAAACAACAGCACCATAAACAGGTGTCTGCTAGTCCAGCTTGAAAACGCCTTTGACAGCGATGAACTTACTCTGTTGAAAAAAGAGCACGGAAAGTACATTGCGTTTCTAAAAGACTTCATCTTGTGGCTGTGCTGGAATTATGAAAAAATATCCGATGAATCAGCGTATTACAAAAGCAAGAACGATAATAGCAATATCGGCAATGAAAATAGCGGCAAGCTAAAGCGGATAATGCGTACCTATCAGATACTTTGTATCACGCTGGATATTTTTAAACGCTATCTTAAAGAACAGCACGATCTTACGGACGAGCATATCAAAGACTTATCTAACATATGCAAGACCTCGATAGAAAACTGTATCAACGACACGATAGACCATTGTTTGACAGATGATAATAAGATAGGCAGAGAATTTATCGACGAGATACTTCTCGGCATATTCCAAGAGGACATTGTGTCCGCCGATTTTGCTGAATATTCCAAAGAAGCGAAAAAAGCAAGAAAAAACAAAAAGAAACAAGTTTTGCAAGAGATTCCAATTGTTCGATATCAAACCGATTTCGACCATGGTCTTTCTGAGGAACAAATCAACGAACGAATCGAACACAAACTTGTCAACGACACAAAAATCAAAACGTCAAACTCATATCTGTCTATCATCTGCAAAAACACATTCACAATTTTCAATCTTATATGGTTTATCATTGCCATTGCGTTGATGTGCGTGAACGCTTGGGGAGATTTGTTGTTTTTGTTTGTCGTCATTGCCAACACGGCAATCTCAATTTTCCAAGAAATCAAAGCAAAAAACACAGTTGAGAAGTTGTCCATGGTGACAGCTCCAAAAATCAAAGTTGTCAGAATGGGGCTTCAACTTGAAGTCAAAGGCGAAGATTTGCTTTTGGACGATATCGTCATTTTGGAAAACGGAAATCAAATTCCTGCCGACTGCATTATTGTGGAAGGAAATGTTGAAGCCAACGAAAGTTTGCTGACGGGCGAATCAAACCTGATCAAAAAACAAGTTGGCGACACACTTTTGGCAGGCAGTTTCTTGGTTTCTGGGCTCTGTTATGCGCGAGTCGACAAGGTCGGCAAAAACAACTATATTCAAACAGTTGCCGAACGCACAAAAGACTTCAAACAACAAACATCAAACTTGTTTAAAGACTTAAACAGCCTTATCAAAATCATCATCTTAATTTTAATTCCTGTTGGCGTTTTGACTTATTTCAAAGAGATGTATATGATTGGTGGTTCCACAATCGCGGAAGCAATCACCAGCACCAGTGGAGCATTGACGGGCATGATCCCTGCAGGAATGTATCTTCTTATCACAGTCAGTCTTTCTGTCGGCGTGATAAAACTTGCTCGAAAGAAAACTTTGGTCAAAAATTTGTATTCCATCGAAATGCTTGCCAGAGCAAATGTGCTTTGCCTTGACAAAACCGGAACAATCACTGACGGAACCATGAAAGTTGTTGAAGTTTGCCCGCAAAACAACGAAAAAATGTCAAAAATCGAACAAGTTATGAAAACAATTTTGGCAAATCAAAAATCTATGAACGCCACAAGCGTCGCTTTGGTCGCTCATTTTGGAAAAGAACTTGCCGAAGTCAAAGAAGTTATCGAGTTTTCATCACAGAGAAAATATAGCGCAACCACTCTTAAAAACGGAAAAACTTATTATATCGGCGCTGTTGGCTTCATTCGTTGCCCAATCACCGCCCAACAAAAAAATCTCATGAATTCTTACATGGAAAAGGGCTATCGCGTGATTGGTTTTGTCGAAGATGACAACCCTTACAACGAAAAAATGGCTGGCAAACGTGGAAAGCTTGTGGCATTTTTCGTGCTTGAAGACCACATAAGAAAAGACGCAATTGAAACAATCGCTTGGTTTAAAGAAAACAATGTTGAAGTCAAAATTATATCTGGTGACGACGCACTCACGGTTTCAAGAATTGCAAAAAGAGTGGGTGTGGCAAATTGCGACAAATATGTCTCCCTTGAAAACATGAGCTTGCAGGAAGTCGCACAAATTGCAAACAAATTCACCGTTTTTGGCAGAGTGACGCCAGAACAAAAGCACACCATTGTCAAAGCTCTCAAAACTCAAGGCAACACTGTGGCAATGACTGGTGACGGAGTGAACGACACCTTGGCACTGAAAGAAGCAAACTGTTCAATTGCCATGGCTGATGGAAGCGAAGTGGCAAGAAACATCTCTCATCTTGTGCTTATGGAAAGCAACTTTTCCGCCTTGCCGTCGATTGTCATGGAAGGCAGACAAGTGGTCAACAACGTTCAAAATTCTTCTGTGCTCTATCTTATGAAAACGCTTTTCACAATGATGCTCTGTGTGACAACACTGATTTTGGGCATCAGCTATCCATTCACACCGAAACAACTTCTGCTCCTTGAAATGTTTGTCATTGGAATTCCGTCGTTTATCCTGACGTTCCAGCCAAACACCGAACTAATCCGAGGAAACTTTATCCCGCAAGTTTTGAAAAAGTCCATTCCGTGTGCGCTTTTGATGTTTATAAATCTTCTTATTGTCATCATTTTGAAAGAAAACACTTCAACCTTGACTGACAATGAATACACTTCTCTTTGCACCCTGCTTTTGACATTTATTGGCTATGTAAATCTCGTTTGGATTTGTTGGCCACTCAACTGGCTGCGAACAATTTGCGTCACAATTTCAGCGATTTTGATTGTCTCTTGCCTTATCGGGCTAAAACAATTTTTTGCAATCACAGACTATACCTTCCCTGTGCTCATGACTTTGGTAACACTTTTGCTCTGCTCAATCATGGTTGTTGTCGGAATTTATTATCTCAAAACTTGGCTGACAAACATGCATTTGGTCAAAGTTTCAAACAATTCTGAAGCCATCGAAAAAGAATCCAAAACAAACAAACTTTGGACAAAAATCACTTCAAAATTCAACAAAGTTGAAACAATGCCAGATGTTGAAGCCCAACCTGTTTTGAAAAAAGAAAAGGAAGAAGAGCCTGAAATTGAAGTTGTCGAGCCAGACAAAGTGACCGAACAAAAAGAAGAAAAAAAGAAAAGAACAAAGAAAAAGTCAAATTGATGTTTGACTTTTTTTCTTAGGAGATTTTATGTTTTCTGTTTTTAAAAAGATACTTTTCCCAGACAATATCAAATGCATGTTTTGTGGAAATGACATTCCAAATTTTGACCAACAACCTTTTTGCAATGACTGTCAAAAGAAATTGGAATTTAACATTGGCCACAGGTGTAGAATTTGCGATGACCCTATTTTAAACGAAGCTGAAGTTTGTGACCGTTGTCAAAAACAAAAAAGATATTTTAAAAAAGCAGTTTGTTCACTGGTTTATTGTGGAGAAGCAAAAAATTCTATTTTAAGTTTTAAAGAAAACAATCAACGTTTCAAAGCCAAAGGTTTTGCAATTTTGATTTCTAAGTGCATTTTTGAAAACAAGTTGCAGATAGATTACATAACTTTTGTGCCAATGACTGCAAAAAAACAAAAAGAACGCACTTTCAACCAATCTAAATTGCTGGCAGAAGAACTGGCAAAGCTTATGAATGTTGAAGTTATAGACATTTTCGAAAAAACTAGCGACACAAAAAGCCAAAAGACATCCACTTTTTTGGAACGACAAAAAAATGCTCTAGAAAGCTATGCTTTGAAGAGCAATTTAAATTTTGCCGGCAAAAATATTTTGATAGTTGACGATGTTTTGACCACATGTTCCACTGTGAACGCTCTTTCGGCGTTGATTTATAAGTCGGCAAAAAATGTCTATGCCTGTGCAATTGCACGAGATAAAAGCATCAGTCAAACATCTTCTTAATCTTTTCGTCTGCCATAGTCAACAATTTTTTCAAAAGCGTAAAACGCGTGGCAGTATATTTGTTTGCAACCATTCGCTTGAGATATTGCTTCTCTCCAACAATAACCACCATTTTTTTTGCCCGCGTGACGGCCGTGTAAATCAAATTTCTCGTCAGAATTATGCTTGGACCTGAGATGGCTGGAATGATGATTGTGTCAAACTCCGAGCCCTGACTTTTGTGAATTGTTATCGCATAAGAAAGCGACAAATCAATCAAATCTGGCCTTGTGTAAAGGCAAATTCTGCCGTCTTCAAACTGCACAATCACTTCACTTGTGTTTGGGTCTATCGTTTCAATGTAGCCAATGTCGCCGTTGAAAACGCCCTGGCCTGTTTCGTCGGCAAATCTGCCATGCTTTTTCCATTCAAGGTCATAGTTGTTTGACATTTGCATAACTTTGTCGCCTTCTCGAAAAATTGCTGAACCAAACTCCACCTGACGTTTGTTGCTGGCTGGCGGATTGATTTTTTCTTGCAGAACTTTGTTCAAATTTTCAATTCCACAAACTCCTGCTTTAAGTGGTGCCAAAACCTGAATTGATTGAGGTTCCACATTCAAAAATTTGGGAAGTCTCGTCGTCACCAAATCTAAAATTGTGTTTTTGATTGACTCTGGGTCATCCTTGCTGTCGAAGAAAAAGTCCAGGCTTGTGTTGTCGATGAGTGGCATTTTGCCTTCGTTGATAAGGTGTGCGTTGGTGATAATCAAACTCTTTTCATCTTGTCTAAAAATCTTTGTCAGCATGGCAAATTTGATGACCCCGCTTTGCAAAATGTCAGACAGAACATTTCCTGGGCCAACACTTGGCAACTGGTCTTTATCTCCCACCAAAATCAACCTGCAATCTCTCGGCAGAGCCTTCAAAAGCGAACACATCAGCGCAACATCCACCATGGAAACTTCGTCCACAATCACGGCGTCGGTTTTGAGCGGATTGCTCTCGTTGTGAACAAAAAAGCTTTGGTCTGGAGAGATAGCGTTCACTTCCAAAAGTCTGTGAATGGTTTTGGCTTCGTGATTTGTGCTGTCACTCATTCTTTTGGCTGCACGACCGGTCGGCGCAACAAGCGAAACTTCTTTGTGCTGAGCGGTCAAAATTTCCAAAATGCACTTGATAATGGTTGTTTTTCCTGTCCCCGGTCCACCAGTGATGACAAAAACTCCGTTGTTTATGGCGCCTTTTATGGCGTTTTTCTGCTCTTCGTGCAATGCAATTTTGTTTCGTTGCTCAAAGTTGGAAATTTGTTCATCAATTTCAAATTCGCCTTCTTTTTGGCAGTTTGCCAGCCAAATAAGTTTTTGCGCAATCGAATTTTCATAATAATAATATTTCGACAGCATAACAATTTCCACCCCGTCCAGCCACGTTGTGACCGCGGTTCTGTCCAAACAAAGGCTGTCAAAAGCTTCTTTAAACTTCTCTTCGTTTTCTTCCAAACTTAGCTCAAGTGCCGATGCAGACTGCTCCAAAAGCATGTTTTTAGGCAGATAAGTGTTTCCGTTTTTCTCACAGGATGTCTTTAAAACATGAATAAGCCCCGCACGCAAACGAAACAAGCTATCTTTCGGAATGCCCACACTTTGAGCAATTTTATCCGCGGTGGCAAACCCAATGCCGTCGACATCTTCCACCAGTTTGTAAGGGTTGTTTTTGACAATTTCAGTGGTCTTTTCGCGATAGATGTTATAAATTTTCAAAGACATATTTGTCGAGATATTGTAATTTTGCAGAAACATGATTGTGTTTTGCACTTCTCGGTGTTCTTTGAAAGAAAAACCAATTTCAATGGCTTTCTTTTCGCTTATTCCATTGATTGCAGCAAGTTTTTGCGGAGAATATTCCAAAATGTCAAGTGTATCTGTGCCAAATTTGTCGACGATTTTCTTGGCGGTTATTGGGCCAATGCCCTTGATAAGCCCACTTCCCAGATATTTTTCAATGCCAGCGAGTGACTTTGGCATGGACATTTCATAAGACTGAAAGCTGTATTGCACGCCATATTTGGTCTTTTCAAATTTTCCTTCAAGTTTGACGCTGGCGCCCACCTGAACATCGATAAATTTGCCAACAACAGTGACAACCGAATCATCTTTTTCCAGTCTTGCCACCGTGTAGCCATTTTCTTCATTTCTATAAACAATGTCTTCAATCGTTCCAATTAATGCCATAGTGATATTTTAATAACATTTTAAATAAAAAGCAAGCAAAACAGTTGCAAAAAAAAGTGCCTTTTTATATAATGAATGTGTATGAAAAACATAGACAAGCTATTGGAAATAGAAGCATTGACAGAAAACTTGACAAAACACTTTGCAAACAACAATTTGCTGCGCATCAAGGTTTTGTATTTTATTTCTCAATATGAAAACTTGTCTGTCAGCATGATAATCGAAAAATTGGGGCTGAAAAAATCCAACTTTGCACTCATGACCAAAGAACTCGAAAAAGACGGCTTGATTTGTTCTCGTCAGGGCGAAATCGACAAACGCTGTCGCCTGATGCGCTTGACGGAAAAAGGAAAGGCTGAGCTCTCACAATTTTTAAATTCACTCCAAGAGTTTTTTGACGAACAAAATCCTGAAGTTGAGCACGCAATTTCCACACTTTCCATATATCTTAACAAAAAGATTTAACAGGAGAATTCTTATGGTCAAATTTTTCAACTCACTCACAAGAAAAAAAGAAGAAGTTCCATCGCATCCAAACAAATTGGTCAAAATGTATTCTTGTGGTCCAACCGTCTATTCTTATCCGCATGTCGGCAACTTTCGCGCCTATCTTTTTATGGACAACATAAGAAGAGTTTTGAAATATAACGGCTATCATCTCGAAGGCGTCATGAACATTACCGATGTCGGTCATCTCACTTCTGACGCAGATGAAGGCGAAGACAAAATGCTGGTTGCTTCAAAAAGAGAACACAAATCGCCTTGGGAAATTGCAAAATTTTATACAGACATTTTTATGAAAGACGCAAAAGCACTCAACATCGACCTGCCAGAACATATTGTTCCTGCCACAAGTGTCATTCCAGATATGATAAAATTTGTGGAAAAGCTCATCGAAAAAGGTTACGCCTACGAAACCAGCAAGGGCGTCTATTTTGATATCGCAAAATATAAAGATTACGGTCGCCTTTCGGGCATGGACATCAACGAAAAGCTGGCTGGCGCAAGAATTGATGTCGATGAAGAAAAACATTCGCCTTATGACTTCGTGCTTTGGGTCAAAGCGCCAAAAGAACACATCATGCAGTGGCAAAGCCCTTGGGGAATGGGTTATCCAGGCTGGCACATTGAGTGTTCTGTGATTGGCGATAAATTTCTTGGAGACACAATCGACATCCACACTGGCGGCGTCGACCACAAGCCCGTTCATCACGAAAACGAAATCGCACAAAGCAACTGCTATTATGGTCACCAAGTGGTCAAAATGTGGATGCATCTCGAATTTTTGCAAATAAATGGCGGAAAAATGAGCAAAAGTTTGGGCAACTTGTTCACACTTGAAGATTTAAAGCAAAATGGTTTTGAACCAGAAGTTTTTAGATTTTTCTATTTCCTGGCGCATTATTCCAAACAACAAAACTTCACTTTTGACGCCTTAGCTATGGCAAAAAACACGCTTAAATCAATCAAAAATTTGGTTGAAGAGCACAAAAATGGCGTTGCAAAGGTCGACACAAGCGAATATGAAAAAGAGTTTTTGGAAAACATCAACGACGACCTAAACATGCCAAAAGCGATTGCCACCGTTCAAAAAATGTTGAGAGAAGAACGCAGCAAAGATGTTTACACGGCGTTTTTGAAATTTAATCAAGTTTTGGGGCTGGACCTTGACGAAAAGGATGACATTCCAAGCGAAGTGAAAGAAAAATGCCAAGCTCGCTGGCAGGCAAAAAAAGCAAAAAACTTTGCACTTGCAGACCAACTGAGAGCTGAAATTTCTGAGTTCGGCTATGACGTCAAAGACACTCGAGAAGGCTATCAAATAACAAAAAAATAAAGCATAGGTTTTCTATGCTTTTATTTTTGCATTCTAAGTTTGTTTCTTGCAATCGCACAAACATAAATATCCTTGACTTTGCTTGAAATCAAGCCCGCGCAATAATTTACCGTTGCGCAAGTTGTGATGATGTCATCCACAATCAAAACATTTTCCTTTTTGGAAAGTTTAACAGATTTAAGAACATACATATTCAAAGTGTTTTCTTGTCGCTGTTTAAACGAAGCAAACTTTTGACCTTTGTTGTCTTTGACTTTTTCAAACAAATCAAAAACTTCCACATTCAAAATCTTTCCAATCTCTTCGGCAAGCAACTTCGCTTGATTGAAAGACCTTTCTTTCAGTTTTTTCTTCGTGAGCGGAATATATGTAATCTTGTCAAGTTTCACATTGTCCTTCAAAATTCTTTCGGCAATAAGTTTGGCAAAAGCTTTAGCTTTATATCTTTGATTGCTGTCTTTGAAACTTAAAATTGCCTTTCTCACATCGCCTTGATAAACAAAAGGACAATATGCCTTCTTAAAAAACCTTTTATATTTTTGACAACTGTCGCAAACAGTGGCTTCATTGTCAATAGGTTCATCACAAATTATGCAACGACTTCCATCATTAAACGGCAACGTCTTTTCGCAATCTTCACAAAATGGTTTTTCATCAAAATTGAAGATATCTCTTCCGCAAAATATGCATTTGATATCATCAGGAAACAACAAATGCTCCCAAAACGCTTTAAACCTTTTCCAAAAATTGTGCTTAGATTCTGTTTTCGACATATAAAAATATTAACATTTTGTTTGCTTTGCTGTCAAATTAAATAAATTCTTTTCACTTTTTTTGTAAAAACGCTTGACATAATCGGATGTTCTATATTATACTTACAAAGCATTGAAGTTTGTTTTTGGCCCCGTGGTCAAGCGGTTAAGACACCGCCCTTTCACGGCGGTATCATGGGTTCGAATCCCGTCGGGGTCACCAAAACGCTCATCTCGAGCGTTTTTTTATTGCCCCGACGGTGTTTGCCTACCGCAAATCATCCACGTCCGCTCTCTTGTCATCTTGAGCGATGTCGAAAGATCTCAAACAAAAAACTTGTTTTTTTAAATTATACTTCCGTCTTTTTGCATATATTTGGTGCCTTCCACCATTTTGATTTTATATTCTTGTTTTTTTGTTCCTTCTTGCCAAGTGACAGAAAACTTGACGACATCATCTTCTGGCGAAACAAGTGGATAGAGATTGAAAAATCGTTGTTTCTGTCCGTCAATCATTTCAAGAAAATTTCCAGAAGCATAGTTGACGCCATTCATTTCGAGTGTCGCAGTGTCAAGGTTCAAACTCTCATCTGGGGCCGTGACCTTAAGACCAATTCTGCAACCCTCGCTCAAACCTTTAGCCTCATTTTCGCTTGAAAACTGCACCACTTCATTTTCTCCGCCGACATAAACAGTCTGTGTGTTTTTGTCATAAACAAAACTCAAACTGCCACCTGTTCTGGCGTCATCTCGGACGATGCTTGCGGCATCCAAAGTTTTACTTCCACAACCCGAAAAAGCAAAAATGCTCAAAAAACACAAAAAAATCACCAAAAAATTAAATTTTTTCATGTTTTTATTGTGTTTAATTGCAAATTTTTTATTCTACAAACAATTTAATATTTTAACTCTTTGCTTTCGTTTGCCTTTATCTGAACTTTCAAAACATCCGAGCGCTTGATGTTGTATTTTGAAAAAATGATTATGGCAAGCGTCAAAGCAATGGCACTTCCAAAAAAGACAATCTTGCCGAGACCGTTTTGCACCGACAAAGCTTGCACCGGCTGCGAAGAATCAAACTTGACAAAATCTAAAAGCAGCCCGATAAACAAAAGCGCGATTGAATTTGAAAAGTTGTAAGTGAAAGTGTAATAACCTGTATATCTTCCAGCATTGTTTTCGCCGGTTTTATATTGCTCCATTGTGACGACATCCGCATACATCGAGTGCGGCAAAGAATAGAGCGCACCAGAGCCTATTCCACAGATAAACAGACACGGCAAAACAAACCAAAAGATAAAATCGCTTGAGCAATAGAGTCTAAACAAAAATGTCACACTTGTGAGAGCGATTCCAAAGAGAATGACACACAAAGCAAAAATCAGTGTCTGTTTTTTGTCATATTTTTTGACAACATTGACCCAAAGCACCTGAGAAATTATTGCGCCACCAAAAAGGCAAATCATAAGCGAAGAAATTTGAACGCTGGAAAAGTGATAACAAAACGTAAACAAATGCATGCCAACCGAAGTTATAAAGACCGTTGCAATCAAAGAAACAGAATAGCCAAGCATGACAGTTCGAAAATCTTTTTTCTTAAAAGTTTCAATATATCCCGCCATAATTGTTGAAAAACCGTGTTTTTTTGCGGTTTTTTCGTCATTTTTTGCGGTTTTTTCATCATTTTTTAATTTTTCGCTATAGTTTGGCATCGACCTGACTCTTTTTCGCGTTCCAAAAATTGTGATAAGTCCGCACACCAAAGCCAAGGCAGAGTTGACACAGGCAATGCTGATGTAGCCTTGTTTGTTGAATTGTGCCTGAGCTCCAAAGCCACTTGACGGCATGAAAACATACATCAAAATGCTCGGCATAATCAGCCCCATGATATAGAACACTGTCTTAAACCCCTGCATTTTTGTTTGGTCGTTATAGTCTGGAGCGATGTCGATGCACAGCGCCGAATATGGTGTGGCAAAAAACGTGTTGAAAGTCTCTTGCAAAAGCAAAAACAACAAAAGCCAAAGCATGGCGCCGACTTGATTGTCAGAAATTGGACATAGCCACAGAATGATGTTGTTGAGTGCAAGCGCAAAGCTCGCAAACAACATATGCCCAAGCCGTCTGCCAAAAAATTTGCTTTTTGTGTTGTCACTCAAATAACCAATTATTGGGTCAGAAATTCCGTCCCAGAGCGAAGTTATGGCAATTGTTATTCCGACAAGAAAACCTGGCAAGCCCAAAACGGAAGTTGCAAAAAACATGATAAAACTGCTGACAGTTTGTCCCATTGAGCCATAACCCAAATTGCCGATGCCGTAGCAAAGTTTTGTTTTGAAATCCAATTGATTTTTGTTGTTATGTTTCTTCACTCTATAAATATATGAACTTCACTTTTTAGAAAAGACAATAACAAAAAAATCTACAAAATCTTACATTTTTCGCAAAAAAAGAAGAGATTTTCAGCTCTCTTCTTCGTTTTTTTCTTCTTTTTTAGGTTTTTCTTTTGGCTTTTCTTTTCTAACCGGTGGTCTGACCGCTACTTCAGCAATTTCAAATCTGTTTCGCTCAAGCAAAACCAACTCTTTGCAATAGTGGTCAATAACATCCAAAATTTGTTGTCTTTCTCTTTCAAAGTTTGGGTCTTGTTCCATTTTGATGGAGAAAATTCGTTTCTTCGCTTTTCGACCGCTTCTGAAATCTCTGATTTTTAAGTTTTCAAAAGAAATTATCGCTTCGTAACCCGTTCCGCTGACGATTTTATATCTGTTGCCAGAAATTTCTGTGCGAAGATATGGCGTGCTGTGTTTGACAATGTCGACAAGATTTATGGTGAAAAGGTTGTTAAAAATTTTGTTGATTTCATCGGCAATCTGAACTGGAAAGTCGCTTGGCTGGTCGTTTGGGTCACATTCTCCCAAAAACGACTTCTTTTCTCGGTTTTGAATGTTGCTCATGGAAACAATTCGAACCAGCGAGAAATAAGTTCTCTGCGGCGTGTTTTTCTTTCGAATAATAATCCCCGCGCCAGACAACAGTTTTTTGTCTGTGTCATAGACCGTCTCAACATCTTTTATCTTGCCGTCAAACAAAATCGTGAAAAAGCCCAATCTGCGAGACATTTTTTGAAGAGTAAGGCGTTCGTTGTCAATCACGATATCAAAATTCAGACGCATTGTCGGATATTTGTTTGGTTTCCCTTTGTCACCATGGAACATAAAAAACTCCTTTTCTATTAAATTTATTTTAAACAAATAATAAAAAAAATGCAAATGTTTAAAGATATTATTTTTGGCAATATTATCTTTGTGAAAGGAGAAAAACTATGGAATTTGATGAAAGTGTAACAAAAACAAATCTTGCTCGTTCTTTTGCGGCAGAATGTCAAGCTGGAGCAAGATATCAATTTATGTCAAAAAAGGCATTGGCAGACCAACAACAATTTTTGTCTGACACAATGAAAACTTTGGCAAAAAACGAAATGGCACATGCCAAAATTTTCTATGATTATATCATAGAAAAAAGCCAAGGCAGTGTCAAAAACATCTCAATTGAAGCAGGCTATCCATTTGAAGAGCCAGAACTCAAGAGCAGCCTTTTGGAAGAAAGCAAAATTGAGCTTGCTGAAGCCGACAACATTTATCCAAGCTTTGCTCGAATTGCACGAGATGAAGGCTTTGCTGACATTGCAAAGTCATTTGAAATGGTGGCAAATGTCGAAGCCACGCACCACAAAATTTTGGCATATCTTGCAACGCTTTACAAATCAAACCGAATGTATAAAAGAGAAAAGCCGACCGAATGGAAATGTTCTACATGCGGCTTCGTAAACATTTCAAAAGAAGGCTTCAAGGCTTGCCCGCTCTGTCATATGCCACAAGGACATATTATCATTGACCTAGAAAAAGAACTGCACGAATAACAAAAAAACACCAAAACCGGTGTTTTTTTAATTTATGCATTAAAAAGTGCTTTAAAGCTTTTGCCAAATTTGAATTTAGGCATTTTGCAAGCTGCAACCTTAACTTTTTGTTTAGTCAGAGGGTTGATTTTTGTTGTAGCTGCTTTAGAAACAAGTTCGAAAGAACCAAATCCAGGGATTTGAATTTTTTCTCCTTTTTTAAGTTCGCTCACAATAGTGTCGATAACAGCATCAAAAACAATGCCTGCGTCTTTTTGTGTGCAATTAGCCTTTTCAGCAACAGCCTTAACGAATTCACCTTTGTTCATAAATTTTTCTCTCCTTTTATGATATTTTCGCATATCTATGCTATTGTTATTTTAACATAAACAAAGAGATTTACCAAACAAAATCGCTATCTTGCAAAAAATTTCTCCATTTCTGAAAAGTAAAACTTGATAACTTCCCAAATTCTGTTGCCGAAATTGTAATCATAGACAATAAATTCTGCTCTGCCAACAATATATTCCCAGTCACAGAAGCCATTTTCGCGTGCATCTGTGCTGTGACCACGATTGTCGCCCATATAGAAAAACTGCCCTTCTGGAACTTGCACATAAATCAATCCGTTTTCTGAGATGTGATAATTAAGCCCATTCGACTGAAAATCGTTGTCGACATATGCCCTTAAAAAAGTGTTGTAAAAATTGTTTTCATATTGAATTGATTTTGTTTCGCCACCGACTTCCACTTCAATCAAAGAAGACACTGTTCTAAATTCTCTCCAATCTTCATAACCACGAATTTGATAGCCATTTTCGCCTGTTGTTTCAATCATTTTTGCTTCTTCGTCAGAGAAAGTTGACAAGTCTGCTCCGCTTGGAATGCGATAAAAATAAAAATACTCGCCGTCATTCGCCACCGTGATATAATCACCTTCCACCGCCATCAAGCGCTTGATTTTGCTTTCTTCGTTTGGCTCTTCAATGACAATGATGTCAAACAAATTTGGAGTAGAAATTTTGTCGACATAAACTGCATCATCAGCCGTAGTTCGGTCATTGTCACTTATATTTCTGTTTAAAGTATATTTCATTGATGGGCCAGCAACCGCATAAAATCTGTGAGTTGAAATAAAAACAGTGTACCAAACAAAAAAAATAAGAAAAAACAACAAGACAATGTAAAGTGTTATATGAACAACAAAATATAAAGCCAAATGTTTTGTTTCATTTTTGACTTTTTTCTCGCTATATTGAATAAAATCTTCGTTATATTTATCCAAATTTTAACTCCTATTGTTTATTTGGGAAGAACCAACAGCGAAGTTGAGCACTCCGAAAATTTTGTTGCTGTGGCGCGTTATCCTGTCAGCTTTTCTACATCTCACCTTAGTGGAGATAGGTATTGGAGAAGAACCAACGTAGCAGCGGTTAGAAAACTTTTCAAGTTTTCGTGCCCGCGTCGCGAAGTTGGTTCTTCCCAAAGAGGCAGCCACAATAATTCTGCCTATAAAGCCCAAATTCTTTGGAAAGATTTATGCTTCGCAAATAGCCATCTTTCTTTTTAAAACTTTCTGGCAAAAATTCAAGGTCGTAAAGCTTTGAAATTTCGTCGCCCACTTTGTTTATAACAATCGTGTTTTTGTGCGGACTGACCGAAAGAGTTGTTGCAAACAAATCAAAACCATGCTCTTTGGCAAATTTTGCGGTCTGGTTCAGCCGATAATAAAAACACTTCTCACACCTAGCGCCACCTTCACGTTCGTTTTCCAAACCCGCCACAAACTTTCGCCAGCCATCGTTGTCATAATCAAAATCGACAAACGGCACATCAAATTTTTTGCAAACCTTTTGCTGTTCGACCTTTCGTTTTTCATATTCTTCTTTTGGCTCAATGTTTGGATTGTAATAAAAAACGGTCAAGTCAAAACTGTCTTTCAATCTTTCAATAACAACCGTCGAACAAGGTCCACAACATGAGTGCAACAACATTTTCTTCATAATGCAAATTATTTTACATAGTTTTTGTCCGCTTGTCAAGAAAATCGGACCTAGCTCCGCTCTGGATGACAACGGCTCAACATGACAAAAAACACTACCGGTTTTCAAATCTCCGACAAATCTTCGAAGCTTTTGCCTCGCAAGAGAGTCGCGCATTTCTATCAACTCGCCCAGCGAGTTCCTTAAGCGGAGATAGATTGGGACGAAGAACCGAAAGTTTAGGCGTTAGGTCCTTGGACCGTGCCGCCGTTAAAAACTTTTGGTGCTTCCCCAGCCTTCAGCGCAGATTCTCATAATTTTCTACTTAAAACTTCGAAGCTTTTGCCTCGCAAGAGAGCCGCGCAAAATCCGCGTCACAAACTGCACTTAACATTCGCTTTGCTGCTCGCAAAGGCTCATCTAGCGTTTGTTTGTTCCTTCTTCCCAAAAATGCGAGCATTTTCGGGAGCCCTGCAGTTTGGTGCGATTTTCGTTTGGCGCGAAACTGGAAAATCAAGCGTCAAGGCGATACTTTTCGGGCGAAGCACGAAAATGAGCTATCAGCGCAGATTTTCCAGATTTTCGACCGCATACATCATCATCTCATTGACGCTTTGAGATTTCAAACGATAAATCAAAACCTTCCCTTCGCGCCGATAATCCACAATGTTTTGGTCTTTCAAAATTTTCAGCTGATGAGAGATTGTGGTTTGGTTGATTTGCAAGAGCTTTGAAAGGTCGTTCACGCACAAGTCTTGAATGGAAAGCGCCGACAAAATTTTGACGCGAGTTTGGTCGGAAAAGTTTTGAAAGAAGAGTGCCAGTTTGTTTGTGCAATCTTCATTCGGCAACAAATTTGACATTTCAAAGCGGTTTCTTTCAGAAATTCTTAAAAGCTTGTTCATTTTTCTCCTTTTTTGTATCAAACAGACGTTATCTTACATATATATAAACATAGCACAACACATTGAAAAGATGTTGACACAACTATTGTGCCAAACAAAAGAAAAAAAGTCAAAAGAAAAAAAACATTTTTTGACACTAAATTTATAATATTTTGTTGAAAAGGAGGGAATTATGTCACAAGATATTTTATGGGTGTTTTTGCTTTCGGTGTTGAGTTCAAACAACGACACAAACCTGGCGACCAACACAAACATTTTGCTTTTGCTTTTGCTTGGCCTGTCAAACAGCAACAACAATTTCACAAACATTCAAGGATGCAGATGTCTTGGCGGTTTAGTTTAATTTCATCCTTTAAAAACCAAAAATCAATAAAAAAACAAAAAATATTCAGATTTTTTTGAAAATTTGGATATTTTTTTATTATTTTTTGAAATTAAACAATTTTTCCCCAACAAATTTTTTTGTAGAAAAAATGGTTAAAAAAAAGAAATAAAAATATTTTTAAAATTTTTTTATAATAATTTTGCAATCTCTGAACATGGCTTCTTTTCAATATTATACCATCTTTCTATTTGTGTTTTTTCAACATAATTTAAATGTTGATATTTCTCTTCTTCTTTTTTCTGTTATAATTGTTTTGACACATAAATTACAAATCCTTTCAATGTTCTCTTGGCAATTACATTGTATCATTTGTAATCTTATGTGTCTATTTTTATTTTACGGTGTGTCACTTAATTTTACCATTTATATAAATAGTATGTCAATATTCAATGAGCATTTATAGTAAAAAGATGCAGAGCTATAAAAAACTAAAGGAATTACTCTATTTTCAAAATTAGATCCTATTTTTCAATTCCAACTCAATTTTTTCACAATGTCTTTTCCTTCCAATTTTCGTATGCTTATCTCACAGCAAAGCAGTA
>ERZ780218.1309-NODE-1309-length-16671-cov-5.259389_pt1 | contig 16671 bp, 14 predicted proteins | sample MGYA00510975_ERZ780218 | MGnify/ENA primary metagenome ERZ780218 (study PRJEB29588, sample SAMEA2152063) | human gut metagenome | biome: human gut; feature: human-associated habitat; material: faeces | place: Denmark | collected 2008/2010 ... | reverse complement strand
CCTGGAGGTGGGCTATGAGCATGGCGCACATGAGCTGGCGCTTGTACTCGTGCAGGCGTTTGACCTGCACATCGAACACGGCGTCGGTGTTCATCTCAAAGCCCTGGGTCTTCCTGGCGTACTCGGCGAGGTACTGCTTGTTGAAGCCCTTGATCTCGCGCAGGCGGGCGAGAACCTCTTTGTCCTGCTCGAACTTCCTCAGCTTGCCCAGCTCCTCGGGGCGGCGCAGATAGCCCGGGCCGATGAGCTCTTTCACCAGGCTGTCGAGCCTGGGGTTGATCTGGCTGAGCCAGCGGCGGTGGTCGATGCCGTTGGTGACGTTCTTGAACTTCTCCGGCTCCATCTGGTACTGCCAGCGGAATACGTCGTGGCGCAGGATGTCGGAGTGCAGCGCGGAAACGCCGTTGACCGCCATGCCGCCCGCGATGCACAGGTTCGCCATACGCACCTGCCCATCCCAGACGATGGCCAGCTCCGCGGTCTTGGCGGGGTCATGGTAGAAGTTCTCGACCTGCTTTTGATAGCGGTGCGCGATCTCGGTGATGATCTCCCACACGCGCGGGAGCAGCGTCTCCATGAGCTGCTGCGGCCAGCGCTCGAGCGCCTCAGCGAGCACGGTGTGGTTCGTGTAGGCGACGGAATTTTTTGTGATGTTCCACGCGGTATCCCAGTCGAAGCCCGCGTCGTCCATCAGAATGCGCATCAGCTCGGGAATGACGAGCGCGGGGTGCGTGTCGTTGATCTGGATGACGTTCTTCTCGTGGAAGTTCGCCGCCGTGCCGTAGACCTCGATGTGCTTGCGCATGATGGACTGCATCGTGGCGGAGACGAAGAAATACTGCTGCTTGAGACGCAGCGACTTGCCCTCATAGTGGTTGTCCTCGGGATAGAGGATCTTGGCGATGGTCTCCGCCATCGCCTCCTGCTCGCTCGCGCGCAGGTATTCGCCCTGCGAGAACAGGCTCATATCCACCGGCGTTGGGGACTTCGCGTCCCACAGGCGCAGGGGGTTGACGTGCTCGGTGCCGTAGCCCGTGATCTCCATGTCGCAGGGCACGGCGAGCACCTTCGTCGCGCCCTCGGGCACGACGTGCAGCCGTCCGTTGTCCCAGAACTTGCGGACCGTGCCGCCGAAGAGCACCTCCTCCGTCTCCTGCGGCTTGGGCATCAGCCACGCGCCGCCGATGTCCTTCCAGTTGTCCGGCAGCTCGACCTGCTGCCCGTCTACGATGCGCTGGCGGAAGATGCCCAGCTCATAGCAGATGGAGTAGCCCGCGGCGGGGATGTCGAGCGTGGTCATGGAATCCAGATAGCAGGCGGCGAGGCGGCCGAGGCCGCCGTTGCCGAGGCCCGCGTCGGGCTCGACCTCGAAAATATCCGCCGCGCGGAAGCCCAGCTCGCCGATCGCCTCGCGCAGCACGCCGCTCACGCCGAGGTTGTAGGCGTTCTTTTCCAGGCTGCGGCCCAGCAGGAATTCCATGGAAAGGTAATGCACCTTCCGCTTTTCCTCGCGGCGCGTGGCCATTCGGCTCTCCACACCGCGCTCGGTCATCACGTCGCGCAGCACCAGCGCCGCGGCGCGCATCACCTGCGCGTCGTCGGCCTCCTCGGGCGTCACGCCGAAGCCCAGGCGCAGCTTATCCGTAAGCGCCTGCTTCATTCCCTGTGTCGTAGTGATATCCATATTTCTTTGTACCTACCTTATTTGCAGATGGAATCGTAAATTTCGCGGTATTTTTTCGCGCTGCGCGCCCAGCTGAAATCCTCGGCCATGCCGCGCTTGCGCAGAGCCTTGTATGCCTCCGGCTTCTGATGGTAAAGGTCCACCGCCTCGCCGATGACGTAGCACATATCGCCCGCGTTATAATTTGTAAAGGAAAAGCCATTGCCCGCGCCGTTCCACGCCTCGTAGGCGTGAACGGTGTCCTTCAGCCCGCCGGTCTCGCGCACGATGGGCACCGCGCCGTAGCGCATGGCGATCATCTGGCTCAGGCCGCACGGCTCGCTCTTGGACGGCATGAGGAACAGGTCCGCGCCCGCGTAGATCTGCATGGCAAGGCTCTCGGAGTAGCCGAGATGCACCGCCACGCGGCCCGGATACTTCGCCTGCGCCCAGGAGAAGTATGACTCGTACTTCCCGTCGCCCTTGCCGAGCACGACGAGCTGCATATCCTTTTCCATGAAGTAATCGAGCGTCTCGCACACGAGGTCGAGTCCCTTGTGACTCACAAGCCGCGAGACCATCGCGACCACGGGCGTGTCCTTTCTTTCGGCAAGGCCCATCATGCGCTGCAGCGCCGCCTTGTCCTTCGCCTTGCCGGCCATGCGCCGGAGCGAGTAGTTCGCCGTCAGGTTGGTGTCGCTCGCGGGATCGTAGCGCTCCATGTCGATGCCGTTGAGCACGCCGTGGAGCTTGCCCTCCACCATCTGCATCACGCTCTCAAGGCCGTGGGCGAAGTAGGCATACTTGAGCTCCTGCGCGTAGGTGGGGCTGACGGCGGTCACGGCGTCCGCCGTGACGATCGCGCCCTTGAGCAGGTTCACGTCGCCGTCGAAGGCAAGCGTGCCGCCGGTGAACCAGCCCGCGTCAAGGCCGAAAAGGTCCTCGACCGTCTCGCGGCCGTAGCGGCCCTGATACTCGATGTTGTGGACGGTGATGACCGTGCGGACGGACTTGTAGAATTCCTCGCGCACCGCCTCGTCATGGATGTAGATGGGCACGAGTGCGGTCTGCCAGTCGTTGCAGTGGACGACGTCCGGCTTCTCCGGCAGCAGCGGCAGCAGCTCCGTCACCGCGCGGCAGAAGAAGGCGAAGCGCTCGCCGTCGTCATAATAGCCGTAAAGCTCGGGACGCTTGAAATACTGCTCGTTGTCCACGAAGTACCACGTCACGCCCTGCCGCTCGTAGGAGAAAAGTCCGCAGTACAGGCTGCGCCAGGCAAGGCGCACATAGGTGTAGCGCTCAAAGTGCAGCCGGTCGCGCCACGCGTCCGCGACGCTCTGGTAGAGCGGCAGAATGACGCTCACGCGGTCGCCGTTCGCGGCAAGCGACTGCGGCAGGCTGCCCGCAACGTCCGCAAGGCCGCCGGTCTTGCAGAAGGGAACGGCCTCGGATGTGACATAGAGAATGTTCATAGCTTTCCTCCTTATTCCGTGTGTGCTTCAGACGATGCTGCCCTTGGAAATGACGATGGGGTAGCTCTCATGCCCCATGAGCGTGCGTCCGGGCAGGACCTCCACATATTTGTCGGTGATGACGTAGCGGAGCGTCACGCCGTCGCGCACGCGCGTGCCCTTGAAGAGAATGGAATCGCGCAGCTCCGCGCCCTTTTCCACCGTCACGCCGGGGAAGAGGATGCAGTTCTCCACGCTGCCCTCGATGGTGCAGCCGTCGGCGACGAGCGAATTTTTCACGCGGCTGCCCGGCGCGAAATAGCTCGACGCCTCGTCGTCCTCCTTGGCGAGGATGGGCCGCGCGGCGGCAAAGAGCTCGGCGCGGATGGAGCCTTGCAGCAGCTCCATCGAGCGGTCGTAATACTCCTGCACGGAGCGGAGCTGGGCGGCGTAGCCGTCCCAGACGTAGCTCTGGAGCTTCAGCCGTCCGGTCATGCCCGCGAGCACGTCGCGGCGGAAGCTGTATTTATCCTGCGCGGAGCACTCGTCCACGAGCGTGAGCAGCAGCTGCTTGCTGAGAATGTAGATCTCCAGCGAGCGGTGGCCGCGCGGCGCGGTCGGCGCGCACCAGACCTGCCCGATCGCGCCGTCTCTCTCGAGTGTGAGGTAGGTCGCGTTGTCCACAAAGCCGCCGTTCGCCGTGCAGACGGCGGTGATGTCCGCGCCGCTCTCCAGATGCGCGGCAAACACGTCCGCGAGCGGCAGATTGATGATGAGGTCGCTGTCGGAGAGCACGACGTAGTCCTGCCGTATCCCCTGTAAGTACGAGCGGACGCCGGCAAGGGCCTCCATCTTGCCGCGGAACTCGCCGCTGCGGTAGGCGCGGGTATCGGCAAAGGGCGGCAGGATACGCAGCCCGCCGTACTTGCGCGCCATGTCCCAGGTCTTGCCGTTGCCGATGTGGTCAAGCAGGCTCTGGTAATTGCCGTGCAGCACCACGCCGACGTCGGTGATGCCGGCGGCGTGCAGATTGGAGAGCATGAAATCGACGACGCGGTAGCGTCCGCCGAACGGGATGGAGGCGGGCATCCGGCGTTCCGCCAGCTCGCGCAGTCCCGGCTCCTGTTCGTAGGAGAAAATAATGCCGTGCAGTCCGTTCATCGTACCGTCTCCTTTCCTTCGCGGTTGAGCATCCGGTTCGCCTTGAGCGTGCGGCCTGCCTCGACCTGTGCCTCGGGGCCGACGACCGTGATGCCCCACTCCTCCGGCGGCGCCGCATCGGGCGACGCGCCGACGCGGGCGTTCTCGCCCACGCGGACGTTCTCGCCGAGGATGGCGTAGGCGACCCTCGCGCCGCGCTCGACGACCGCGCCGGGCATGAGGATGGAATACTCCACCTCCGCGCCCTCGGCGACGGTGCAGCGCTGCGAGAGCACGGAATTGCGCACCGCGCCCTCGACCTCCGAGCCGCGGGTGACGACGCTGTGGTCGACCTCCGCCGTCTCGCCGAGGTAGGCGGGCGGCTCGCTCTCCGCGCGGGCATAGATAGGCCAGTCCTTATCGAGCAGGTTCAGCCCGCTGCCCTGCGCGAGCATATCCATGTTCGCGTCCCAGAGGGAATCGAGCGTGCCGACGTCCTTCCAGTAGCCCTCGAAGCGATAGGCGGACATCTTCTCGCCGGCATTCAGCATGGCAGGGATGATGTTCTTGCCGAAGTCATTGCTCGAGTCCGCATCGTTCTCATCCGTGATGAGGTAGGCGCGCAGCTTCTTCCACGAGAAAACGTAAATGCCCATCGAGGCAAGGTTGCTCCTGGGCTGCTTCGGCTTTTCCTCAAACTCCGTGATGGTGTCCTCGCCGTCGACGTTCATGATGCCGAAGCGGCTCGCCTCGTCCCAGGGCACCTCCATCACGGCGATGGTGCAGTCGGCGTGCACGCGCTTGTGGTGCGCGAGCATGGCGGCGTAGTCCATCTTGTAAATGTGGTCGCCGGAGAGAATGAGCACATAGTCGGGATCGTACATATCCACGAAGCCGATGTTCTGGTAGATGGCGTTCGCCGTGCCCTTGAACCACGTCGCGCCCTTCGCGCTCTGGTAGGGCGGGAGAATGTGTACGCCGCCGTCCGAGCGGTCAAGGTCCCATGGCTGGCCGTTGCCGATGTAGCGGTTGAGCTCCAGCGGGCGGTACTGCGTGAGCACGCCGATGGTGTCGATGCCGGAGTTCGCGCAGTTGGAAAGGGGAAAGTCGATGATGCGGAACTTCCCGCCGAACGGGACGGCGGGCTTTGCCATGTTCTCCGTCAGGACGTAAAGGCGGCTGCCCTGTCCGCCGGCGAGCAGCATGGCGATGCACTCTTTTTTCATGCCGGTAATTCCTCCCTTGCCTTGCTTTTTTTCGCTTTCGGTTTCTTATATTCGCCCGCGCCGCGCAGGATGACCGCGCCGAGCGGGGGGATGGTGATGGCAATAGACTGCTCGCGTCCGTGCGAGGGGATCGCCTGCGTTCGGACCGGCTTTTCGTTGCGCCACTCGCCCGTGCCGCCGAACGCGGTATCATCCGTGGAAAGCTCCTCGCGCCACGTTTTCCGCGGCGGGACGCCGAAGCGGTAGTCCCGGTAGCCGTTGGGCGAGAAGTTGACCGCGACCAGCAGCTCCTCGCCCGCGCCGTCGCGGCGGACAAAGACGACGGTGTTATCCTCGTTGTCGTCCGCGACGAGCCACTCAAAGCCCGCCCAGTCAAAGTCGATGCGCCAGAGTGCGGGATTCGTCAGGTAGTACCGGTTGACAGCACGGAAGAAATCCTGCATCCTGCGGTTGGCGTCGTTTTCGAGCAGATACCAGTCGAGCTGACCGGCAAAATCCCACTCGTGCCACTGGCCCAGCTCCGCGCCCATGAAGGCGAGCTTCTTGCCCGGGTGCGTGAGCATATAGACCATAAAGCTGCGCACGCCCGCGAGCTGCCGCCACTCGTCGCCCGGCATCTTGCCGCGCAGACTGCCCTTCATGTACACCACCTCGTCGTGCGAGATGGGCAGCACAAAGTTTTCGGAAAAGGCGTACATCAGCGAGAAGGTGAGGTCCTTATGATGGAACTGGCGGAACCACGGGTCGAGCTTGAGATAGTGGCACATATCGTTCATCCAGCCCATGTTCCACTTGAGGTTGAAGCCCAGCCCGCCGTCCGAGACCGGATAGGTCACGAGCGGCCACGCGGTCGATTCCTCCGCCACCATCATCACGTTCGGATCAATGGCAAAGGCAGCGGTGTTGAGCGCGCGCAGGAAGTCGATGGCCTCCAAGTTCTCGTGGCCGCCGTTTTTGTTCGGCGTCCACTCGCCTGCTTCGCGCCCGTAGTCGAGGTAGAGCATGGACGCCACCGCGTCCACGCGCAGGCCGTCAAGGTGATATTCCCGCAGCCAGTAGGCGGCGGACGAGAGCAGGAAGCTCTTCACCTCGCCGCGCCCGTAGTCGAATACGCGCGTGCCCCAGCCCGCGTGCTCGCGCTTTTTTGGGTCGGCGTACTCGTAGCACGGCTCGCCGTCGAAGTCGATGAGGCCGTGCTCGTCCTTGCAGAAGTGCGCGGGCACCCAGTCAAGAATGACGGAGATGCCCCTTCGGTGCATCATGTCCACGAAGTACATGAAGTCGTGCGGCGTGCCGTAGCGCGAGGTCGGCGCGAAGTAGCCGGTGCACTGGTAGCCCCACGAGTCGTCGAGCGGATACTCGGTCACGGGCATCAGCTCCACGCAGTTGTAGCCGAGGTCGGCGGCGTACTCGCTCAGCTCGTCCGCGAGCGAGCGGTAGTCGTAAAAATCGCCGTTTTCGCGCCGCCGCCACGAGCCGAGATGGACCTCGTAGATGTTGAGCGGACGGTCATAGACCGGCTGCTTTGCCGCAAGGTACGCGCCGTCGCCCCAGTCGTAGCCCGCAAGCTCGTAGAGCTTGCTCGCCGTGCCGGGGCGCGTCTCGGCGTGGAAGGCGTAGGGGTCGGCCTTGAAGGTCACCGCGCCGCTCTGCGCGGTGACGGCGAACTTATAGGTGTCATACTCTGAAAGGCCCGCGACCTCCGTCTCCCAGATGCCGCCGTCGAGGCGGCGCATCGGATGCGCGGCGGGGTCCCACGCGCAGAAATCGCCCACAACGCTCACGCTCCCCGCGTGCGGCGCCCAGACGCGGAACACCCAGCCGTCCGGCGTGCGGTGCGCGCCGAGCGTGCGGTACAGCTCCGTTGCGCTGCCGCCATAAAAGGCGGCGAGATCAAAATGCTCCATGGCGCTTGTCCTCCCTCTTTTCAGCATACGCGCCCGCGGGCGCGAAAAACGTCGGATCTACTTGCCCAGCTTACGGTCCTCGCTCCACCGGGTGAGCTTGGTCTTGTTGCCCTTTTCGTCCATCACATAGGTGTTGTTGAGCTGATTTCGCAGGTCGCCGAGCACGGAATTCACATACTCCTGCCGCAGCGCCGCGCGCTCGACCTTCTCCTCGTCGGTCAGCTCCCGCTCCTTCGCGAGCTTGGCAAGCTCGTTGATGCGGTCAATCTTCTTCTGTTCCATCTTGCTTCTCCTTACAGATACCGGCGCAGCAGAATGCCCGTGCGCCCCTTTTTGCTCAGGCCGCCGACCTCGGCGACCTCAAATTTTCCCAGTCCCCGCGCGGAAATGACGTCGCCCTGTGCCACGCTCGCGTCGCCCTTGGTGACCTCGCGATAGTTTTTCTGCACACGTCCCGCGGCGATCAGCTCCGCAGCCTTGCCGCGGCTCATGGAAAAGCCCACGGCGGTCACGGCGTCGAGCCGCAGCGTCGCCACCGTGTCCCTGATCTCCTTGACCTTCTGCTCCGGCACGCGCAGCGCGTCCGCGCCGATGGCCGTCAGGCGCAGCGCCGTGCGCCCCGCGCCCGTCCAGTTGTCGAGCAGATATTGCGCGACGCCCGCGCTCACAATGAGGTCGGCGCTCCCCTCGCTCACGAGGATGTCGCCGAGCGTCTCGCGCTCCACGCCGAGCGCCATGAGGCTGCCGAGCAGGTCGCGGTGCGTGGGGTGCTCGCTCTCGTGCCACGCCGCGCGGAGAAACGCCATCGCGTCGGACGCGTCGGCCTCCTCCTGCCAGTCGGGCAGGAAAAAGAGCATCCGGCGCTCCGCGCCCTCATAGCCGCCGAGGAGTGTGAAGCCCTCGTGGATCGCGGCGGCGCGGAGCAGGTCCCGCGCGCCCTGCGCCTCGGCCGGGCTTAAAAACGCCGTGTTCGTGGGCAGGTTCCACTGCCGGCACTGGTCATATTTATCCAATATGTGCCCCAAAAGCACACGCTCCTCCGCGCTTTTCGCCGCGCGGTCCAGTAAGCTCCGTCGATCCATGGTATCGTTTCCATCCGTTATTTTTCAGGTACTATTGGTACAAGGTTATCTTATCACAAAACCAACGCACTTTCAATAGACAGTGTATAAAACTTCATGCACGCGCACCGCATCGCAAATCGGCGCAAATGCCGACGCATGAAGCTTTTGTGCATCCTTTCCGGTTGCCCCGCAGGGGCGAGGAAAGGGCGCATTTCAATTTTTGCCGTGCTTTTGCACAGCAAAAAGCAGAACGACCCCGAGGGGTCGTTCTCAGTCTATCGGAAAGCCTCGCAGAGTTTCGCGTCCGCAGACGCGAAAGATGTTTGATCCGTTTTCTGCCGCGACCTGTGCGTGGCAGAAAACACTTTGCGCGGAGCGAGCGTCGAATTGTCCGCTGTCAGCGGACAACCGAGGCGCAGAGCGCAGCGAATCTTTCTCGAAAAAGTGGCTTTGCCACTTTTTCGACAGCCTCAGAGAACGACCCCGAGGGGTCGTTCTCTGTCAGCCTTTAATTGTTGATGCGCACCACGCAGCGGACCGTGGCGCCGCCGACGCTCGCCGTCACGTTGGCCGTGCCGGCCTTGACCGGCTTGAGCTTGCCGTCCGCGCTGACCGTCACCACGGAGGTGTCCTCGCTCGACCAGGTCGCTGCCGCGTCGGTGCCGCGCAGAATGAGCTGAATGGAATCGCTCATCCGGATCGTGCAGTCGAAGCGGCCGCTGTCATCCTTCTTCAGCGTCGTGCCGACATTTGTCCCGACTGACAGCGCCGCGGGATCGACCGTGGGCGTCGCCGGCTCCGGGTCCTCCACCACCGGCGGCGCCGGCTCGTCGGGCGTGACCGTGGGGTCATCGGGTGTCGGGTCAACCGGCGTGGGATCGACGGGCGTCGGGTCGACCGGCGCGGGGTCGACGTTCTCCACATCGTTCGCGCGGTCCTCCTGAATTTTTTCCATGAATTTGCCGCCGAAGAGATACCATGAAAAGATGACCAGCACCACCAGCAGCACCGCGATGAGCGGGCCGCGGGCGGAGTGCGTGTGCTTTCGTTCCGCCACGTGATGCCCACCTCTGCGCTTGCCGGACACCTTGCGCGGGCGATCCTCCTCTTCGCAGAAGGGACAGCGGCGATAGCTTGAGGAATACTTTTCTCCGCAGACGGGGCATTTGATGAGGTCCATACATTATCCTCCCGAAAACACGGACGCAGGGCGTCCGCGCAAAAAACTTATTTACATAATACTTTCTTTTTGCCCCGCCGTCAACCGTTCTTCCCTTTTTTCGAGGAATTTTTTTCGTCGGCGGTCGATCGCCCTTGCAATTTGCCGCCGCGCTTTTTATAATAGAGACAGACAAGCGAACAACGGGGGAGGATATCACGCCTATGAGCACCATTTTCATCGGCATCGCCGGCGGCACCGGCTCCGGCAAGACCACGCTCACGCGCCATCTCAAGGAGCATTTCGGCGACGCCGTCACCGTCATCGGACACGACAGCTACTATAAGCGGCAGGACGGCAAGACCTACGAGGAGCGCTCCAAGGTCAACTACGACCATCCCGACGCCTTTGAAACGAGCCTGCTCGTCGAGCACCTCAAGGCTCTCAAGGCGGGCCGCAGCATCCAATGCCCCGTCTACTCCTATGTGGACCACAACCGCACGGACGAAACCGTCGAGGTCTTCCCCACCAAGGTCATCATCGTCGAGGGCATCCTCATTTTCCAGGACCCGACCCTGCGCGATATGTTCGACATTAAAATTTTCGTCGAGACCGACGCCGACGTGCACATCCTGCGCCGCGCCCTGCGCGACATCCGCGACCGCGGCCGCACGCTCGAGAGCGTCATCACGCAGTACCTCACGACCGTCAAGCCCATGCACGAGCAGTACGTTGAGCCGAGCCGCAAGTACGCGGACATCATCGTGCTCGAGGGCGGGCACAACCTCGTCGCGCTCGACATGATCATGCAGCGCATCGCCAGCCACATCGCGAGCGAGGACTGAGCAAGGCGCACAGCAAAAAAAGCAGCCGGCCGGCTGCTTTTTCTTTTTGCATTTACGCGCCCGCAAAGCGGAACACCACGCCCACGAGAGCAGAGAGTCCGATGAACACGATGGGGTGCCAGTTCTTCGTCTGCCTGACCCAGCGCGTGAGCACGAGCAGCACGGCGGCAAGGATAATTCCCTGCCAGAAGAGCACGCCGCCGGTGAGCCAGAAGGTCTCGCGCACGACGACAAGTCCCGCCGCCGTGATGAGCGCGGTGGACGCGGGACGCAGGCCGTAGAACGCACCCGCGACGTACTTACTGTCGCGGAACGCCTGCAGGAAAGCTGCGACGATGAGGATCACAATGACGCTCGGCGCAATGAGGCCGACGGTCGCCGTCACCGCGCCGGGCACGCCCCCGGTCAGGAAGCCGACGTAGGTCGCCATGTTGACGCCGATGGGGCCGGGGGTGGACTCGGACACGGCGATCATGTCCGCGAGCTGCGCGCGGGTGAACCAGCCGGTCTTATCCGCCATATCGTAGAGGAACGGAAGTGTGGCCATGCCGCCGCCGATGGCGAAAAGGCCGGTCTTGAAAAATTCCCAAAAGAGCTGTAAATAGAGCATCATTCCGCCTCACCGCCTTTCTTGAGCGCGACCTGCAGCACAATGCCGCTGACCGCCGCGAACAGCACGAAGATCACCGGCGAGAGGTCGGTGAGCAGCGACGCGAGCAGGATGACCGCATAGAGCGCCAGCGTCTTTTTGTCGACGACGGACTTCTTCCACAGCTTCACCACCGCGTTGAAGATCAGCACGCACACGCACACACGGATGCCCGCGAAGGCGTTTTTGACCCAAGCGACCTCGGCAAAGGTCGTGATAACGCCGGCGAGGAGGGATATAATAATGAGCGAGGGAAACACGACGCCGAGGGTAGCCACCACGCCGCCGACATTGCCCAGCACCTTGCGTCCCGCGAAGGTCGCGGTGTTCACCGCGATGACGCCCGGGGTACACTGACCGATGGCGAACCAGTCCGCCAGCTCCTCCTCCGTCGCCCATCCCTTATTCTCCACGACCTCGCGCTGCAAAATAGGCAGCATCGCGTAGCCGCCGCCGAAGGTCATCACGCCGACCTTGGCGAAGGTATAAAACAGTTCCCAGAGTCTCTTTGCCATAGCGTCTCCTTTTTATTCCACATAGCCGTATAGACCGCGCACGGAGACCTCGCCCGTGCGAATGGTCTCGACCGTTCCGTCCGCGCGGCGCACGACAAGGCCGAACTGATCGTCCACGTCCAGCGCCGTGACCTTCTCCTTTACATCCTGCCATAAAAGCTGCACCTCGCGTCCGAGCGTCAGGCAGTCGCGGCGGTAGGCCGTGAGGTAGGACGCCGTATCGCCGCTTTGCAGCGCGGCGTAGAGCTTGTCAAGCTCCTCAATGAGCGCGGCGGCCAGCGCCGCGCGCTGCACGCGCTTCCCTGTCTCCAGATAGAGCGAGGTCGCCATATCGCGGAGCTCCGGCGGGAAGTCCTCGAGCGTATTGTTGCAGTTGACGCCGATGCCGATGACGGCGTATTGCAGCGCACCGCTCTCACCCTCAAGCGACAGCTCGGTAAGCGTGCCGCTGAGCTTCTTGCCGTTCAGGACAAGATCGTTCGTCCACTTAATCTGCGGCCGCACGCCGCAGGTGCGCTCCACCGCATCGCAGGCCGCCACCGCGCCGAGCGCCGTGAGCGGCAGTATCTTCTCCGGCGCGAGCTGCGGGCGCAGCAGCGCCGAGAGATACACGCCGCGCCCCGGGCCGCTGGAAAAGCTGCGCCCGCGCCGTCCGCGCCCTGCGGTCTGCTCGTCGGCCACCGCCACCGCGCCGTCCGGCGCGCCCTCCGCGGCAATGCGCTTGAGATAGCTGTTCGTGGAATCCACGCTCTCAAAGCAATCGAGCGTGCGCCCGACTATTTTCGTCTCGCCGAGGCGGCGGCGCAGCTCGCGCTCGCTGAGCACGTCCGGCGAATCCGCCAGCCGGTAGCCCAGCCCCGTCTGCGCCTCGATGGTGTAGCCGTCGCGCCGCAGGGCGCCGACCGCCTTCCACACCGCCGCGCGGGAGATGCCGAGCTGCGCGGAGATGTCCTCGCCGGAGACGAAGTCTCCCGCCTGCGCGCTGAGCAGCGCAAAAATTTTCTCCTTACTCACCGTCTCGCCCGCCTCCTGCTCATTTCCTGAAATTTGTAACCGTTTTGTTGTTGACGAACGGCGCCGAAGCACCTACAATAAGGTATTGCAGCGGCTTGCGGCGCGGATATTGTAGCACGCATTCCGCCGTTTGTAAACCTTTCTTCCTTTTTCATTTTACTGTAGGAGCATCCACCGTGAGCTTTTCGACCTTACCGTTTCTCTTTTATTTTCTGCCCGCCTTTCTGGCGGTATACTATATTGTCCCTGCCCGCTTCCGCAACGCCGTGCTCGCACTGGGGAGCCTGCTTTTCTATTGGCTCGGCGCGGGTACGGGCGCTCTTCTCGTGCTGCTCGCGCTCATTCTCGTCAACTTTGCCGCGGGGCGGCTGATCGAGGACGCGCACGGCGACGAGCGGCGCGCCTGGCTCATCCTCGCGCTCGCGTGCGATGTGGGCAGTCTCTTTTATTTCAAGTACATGGGTTGGTTTCTGGAAAATCTGGGCAGACTGACGAATACCGACTTTTCCTTTTTCCGCGTCGCCCTGCCGCTCGGCGTGAGCTTCTATGTATTTCAGAGCATCGCCTACGTCGCGGACGTCTACCGCGGCGACGCCGAGGCCGAGCGCAGCCTTTTGAACTATGCCGCCTTTCAGGCGATGTTCCCCCAGCTCGTCATGGGTCCCATCCTGCGCCTGCGCGATGTGAGCGCGGAGCTGCACACGAAGCGTCCCTTCTCCCGCGCGGCGGTCGAGAGCGGCTTTTCGCTTTTTGTGGTCGGGCTTGGCTGCAAGGTCGTTCTGGCCGACCAGCTCGCCTCGCTGTGGACGGCGCTCGAACGCATCGGCTTCGCCTATCTTTCCGCGCCGCTGGCGTGGTTCGGCGCGGTGGGCTACAGCCTGCAGCTTTACTACGACTTCGCGGGCTACTCGCTCATGGCGATGGGGCTTGCCCGTATGCTCGGCTTTGTGATCCCGCGCAACTTCGACCTGCCCTACTGCTCACGCTCCATCTCCGAATTCTGGCGGCGCTGGCACATCACGCTCGGCATCTGGTTCCGCGACTACCTCTATATCCCGCTCGGCGGCAGCCGGAACGGCAAGCGCCGACTCCTTCTGAGCCTGTTCGTTGTATGGACGCTCACGGGTCTCTGGCACGGCGCGGCGTGGAATTTCGTCCTGTGGGGCCTTGTGCTCTTTGTGCTCATCGCGCTGGAAAAGTTCTGCATCGGCGGCTTCTTAGAGCGTCACCGCTTCCTCTCGCGTCTCTATTTTCTCTTTCTTATTCCGCAGACGTGGGTGGTGTTCCGCATCTCTGATCTCGGCGAGCTGGGGGACTACTTCTCCCGTCTCTATCCCTTCCTCAGCAGCGGCGAGAGCGTGTTTGCCGGCGATCTCCTGCGCCAGCTCAAAAGCTACTGGTGGCTCTTTGCTCTCGGCATTCTCCTCGCCACGCCGTGGCCGCGCCGCTTCTATGAAAAATACCGCGCGACGACGCTCGTCTGGCTGCCGCTGTTCGCGGTGTTCTGGCTGTGTCTCTATCTCATCGCGACCGGCACGGGCAACCCGTTCCTCTACGCCCGCTTCTGAATTTTTCTGAAGGAGGTCTTTCCATGTCCCACTTTTCTCCCCTGCTGTGGCTGTGTGCGGTGAGCGCCGCGGCGCTCAATTCCTTCACCGCGCTCGACCCCACCGGCGCTTACGAGCAGTATCTCGACGCGCTGGGCGAGAATACGCCCGCCATCGCCGCCTTTTTTGATGCCGCCGAGAGCGGCGTCTTCCCGTGGACGATCCCCGGCGTGTCTGAGCCGATCCCGAGCCCTGTGCCCGATCTCCTGCCCCAGCCGCCCGAGGTGGTCGATCCGGTGATCCCCGACGAGCCGGAGGAGCCGGTCAGCCAATTTGCCACGGTGGACGCGAGCTATTTTGACGACGCGCTCTTCCTCGGCGACTCGCACACCGACGGCTTCCACGACTACGCGGGGCTGGGCAACGCGACCTACTTCACCAAAAACGGTCTGACGGTAAAGGACGCCGTGGAAAAGAGCTTCATCGAGCTGGACGGCAAAAAGGTCACGCTCGCCGAGGCACTCGGCACGAGGCAGTTCGGCAAGGTCTATATCCTTCTCGGCATCAACGAGATCGGCGCCTACACCGCCGCGGACTGGGCGGCCCAGTACAAATCGCTGCTCGATCTCGTGCGCGAAAAGCAGCCCGACGCGGTCATTTTCATCCAGTCCATCTTCCACACCACGCAGAAGAAGTCGGATAGCTCCTACTTCAAAAACGAGGTCATCAACGAGCGCAACGCCGCCATCGCGCAGCTGGCGGACGGCAAAACGATCTTCTACCTCGACCTCAACCCGCTCTTCGACGATGAGAACGGCGCGCTGCGCGCCGACTACTCCGGCGATGGCGTTCATGTCCGCGCGCCCTACTATGTGCAATGGCGCGACGAGCTCTATCGGTTCGGCGTGGTCAAATAACGTAAAAAATCGCTTCCCTGATCGGGAAGCGATTCTTTATCTGCTGTTTTCGAGAGAACTTACTCCCAGCGGTCCCCCTCGGGCGTGCCGTTCACGTGCTTGACGACCAGTCCCGTCAGGGCAAAGAGGGCGATGGCGTTGGGGATGACCATGAGGTTATTGAACATATCGCTCAGCTCCCACACGAGGTCGCTGGAGGTCAGCGTGCCGAGGAAGATGAACACCAGCGCGATGACGGTGTAGACGACCGTGGACCTCTGACCGAAGAGGTAAGCCATGTTGATCTTGCCGAAGAGGTTCCAGCCGAGGATGGTGGAGAAAGCGAAGAAGAACAGGCAGACCGCGACGAACATCGCGCCCGCGCTCTCGCCGAAGACGACGCCGAAGGCGGTCTGGGCGAGGTTGGTCTTCTTGAGCACGTCCTGCGCCGCCGCCGCGCCGCAGCCGTGGAGCGGGCCGCCCTCGGTGTAGAGGGTGGAGATGATGACGAGGGCGTTGAGCGTGAGGACCACGAAGGTGTCGATGAACACGCCGATCATGGCGACGACACCCTGCTGGTGGGGATTCTTGACGTTGGCCTGCGCGTGGGCGTGAGGCGTGGAGCCCATACCGGCCTCATTGGAGAACAGGCCGCGCTTCGCGCCCTGGGAGAGCGCGATTTTCAGCGCCGCACCGAAGCCGCCGCCGATGATGGCCTGCGGAGCGAAGGCATACCGGAAGATCATGCCGAAGGTCGCGGGGACGTACTTGATGCGGGCGATGAGGACGATCAGTCCGCCGGCCAAGAAAACAGCCGCCATGATGGGCACGATCTTCTCGGTCACGGAGGCGAGGCGCTGCACGCCGCCGAGGAAGATGAAGCCGCAGATGGCGACGAGCACCACGCCGATGATCCACGTCGGCACGTTGAATGCGTTGGAGAAGGTCTCGCCGATGGAGTTGGACTGCACCATGCAGCCGAAGAAGCCGAGCGCCAGAATGATGGCGACGGCGAAGAAGCCCGCAAGGAACTTGCCGAAGCCGCCCTTGAAGGCAGTGGTGATATAGTAAACAGGGCCGCCGAGGACGTTGCCGTCCTTATCCACGGTGCGCGTTTCCTGCGCGAGCGTGGCTTCCGCGTAGATGGTCGCCATGCCGAGGAAGGCGATGACCCACATCCAGAAGATGGCGCCGGGGCCGCCGGTCAGAATAGCGCCGGATGCGCCTACGATGTTGCCGGTGCCCACCTGGGCGGCAATGGCAGTGGCCAAGGCCTGGAAGGAGCTCATGCCGCTGTCATGCTTTTTGCCGTTGAGGGTCAGATTGCCGAACACTCTGCGCATACCCTCACCGAAGCAGCGGACCTGAACAAAGCGGGTCTTGATGCTGTACCACAGGCCGACAGCCACCAGCAGAAAGACCAGAATGTAGTTGGACAGGTACGTGTTGACGCTGCATACAGCGGGATAAAGCGCAGCGTCCAGTTTTGCGACGATCGATTCCATAGTTTTTTCCTCCTGCACACGGTTTCACCGACGGCGGGATCTTTGCCGCGGTGATAAAAAAACGGAGCGGCTGGCAATGCAGCCGCTCCG
>ERZ780218.1307-NODE-1307-length-16691-cov-89.669392_pt1 | contig 16691 bp, 14 predicted proteins | sample MGYA00510975_ERZ780218 | MGnify/ENA primary metagenome ERZ780218 (study PRJEB29588, sample SAMEA2152063) | human gut metagenome | biome: human gut; feature: human-associated habitat; material: faeces | place: Denmark | collected 2008/2010 ... | reverse complement strand
CAAGCCAAGAAAAACTTTTTGGAGAAATTCAAAACAGCTTCTCAAAACAGCTTCTAAAATATTTTTGTGGATGGTTTTCTGAAATGAATATCCGCTTTTTGCCGCTACATGGGATGTTGCGGATATTCAAATTTTATAACCTGTGATGAAAAATCCTCAACGCAAGGACAGCCGCGCAAGGTAATCGTAATGCTCGCCCTCCATCACCTTTTCTACCCGAAAACCATACGGTCTGGCGTATGCCGAGAGGGTATCAAAGTCAATGTAAAGCCAGTCGAAAGGCTCTCCTTTCACCTTGCCATACTGCATCTGGAAATCTACTTCCCCGTAATAGTCTGCCGCCAGGTCGACGAGATAACTCCCGTCTTCATCCTCGTACAAATAACGGAGGTCGCTCGAATCCATCAGCACACACCCGCCTGGAGCAAGCAACTGCTTGACACGCATCAGGAAAGCGTGCATGTTTTTCAACTTACCGATGATGCCCGACCCGTTCATCAGCATCAGGATGGTGTCGAACTGACCCGTGAATCCCATATCAAACACATTCGTAAGCCGGGCGTCCAGTCCGCGCCTCTTCATCACCTCCACCGACAAAGGCGAGATATCAATAGCCAGGCTTTCTTTCCCCATCTCCCGCAAAACAAGCGAATGGCATCCACTCCCTGCTCCCACATCCAATATCCGCCCGTATGCCAGCTGCAAAGCCTTCTGCTCTAACAAAGGCATCTGTTCCAAAGTGCGGAACAAATCCTTTACCGGCAATTCATCTTCATCAAATTGTGAGGAAAACACCCTTAACTTTCCAGCTTTCCCAGTTGTAAAATATTCGTAAATGGCCCGTCCCATCGGGTCCTTGTCTTCAGTCAACCTATGTCTTTTCATGATATGATTTCTAATAGTCAGGCAAACTTACACATTTTCTCCGGAAATCGGAACAGATTGTTTGACAAAATGTAAAAAACGGCTACTGGTGAAGCTGAAAGCAAAAAACGTTGCGGAATTTATCAACAAAGGGAAAGGACTATTTCAAGCAATGCCGGATACCGACAACAGGAAAAAGGTGTAAAAGTGGATAAATACAAGTTTTTAGAAAAAATATTCGCTCAAAATGAATATTGTTTCCATATTATCTGTATATTTGCACCCGATTGAAGAATAAATATGCAGATGAAAAGCAAGAACAGCAGACTCGATTCCATCAAGATGATTATCTCAAGCAAAGAGATAGGCAGTCAGGGAGAACTTTTGGCAGAACTGGAAAAAGAAGGTTTCCAACTAACACAAGCCACACTCTCGCGCGACCTGAAACAACTGAAAGTGGCAAAAGCAGCAAGCATGAACGGCAATTACGTATATGTGTTGCCCAACAACACCATGTACAAACGCATGACCGACCCGCAAAGCGCATCGGAAATGCTTCGTCATACAGGGTTCCTGTCTATTGAATTTTCCGGAAACATTGCCGTCATCAAGACACGCCCCGGATATGCCAGCAGCCTTGCCTACGACATAGACAACAACCATTTTCATGAAATCATCGGAACCATAGCAGGCGATGATACCATCATGCTGGTCATGCGGGAAGGATGCACCCGTACGGAATTGAAACAGGCACTTGCTCATGTGATAGCGAATATCAACTTATAAAGAATAATCATACAGAAATGGACGCAAAACAAATAGACGTTATGGTGGCAGATGCTTCGCACGAAGCATACGTAGACACAATTCTGGATACCATCCGGGAAGCTGCCAAAGTGCGGGGCACAGGCATTGCCGAACGTACGCACGAATATGTCGCAACCAAAATGAAAGAAGGCAAAGCCATCATTGCCCTTTGCGGGGATGAGTTTGCAGGCTTTACTTACATCGAATCATGGGGAAACAAGGAGTATGTAGCCACTTCGGGCTTGATTGTCCACCCTAAATACCGTGGATGCGGACTTGCCAAACGAATCAAACACGCTTCGTTTACGTTGGCACGCCTGCGCTGGCCCAAAGCCAAGATATTCAGCCTGACCTCAGGGGCAGCCGTCATGAAAATGAACACCGAACTGGGATATGTACCGGTAACATTCAACGAACTGACCGATGACGAAGCGTTCTGGAAAGGATGCGAAGGATGCATCAACCACGAGATACTGATGGCAAAAAACCGCAAGTTCTGCATCTGTACTGCCATGCTCTATGACCCGGCACTGCATACAGACGATGAGCATACAAACTTCTGACAAATGAAGAATTAAGAATGAAGAATTACACATAATAAATATAGCCTTATGGAAGAAAAGAAAAAAGTTGTCGTTGCTTTCAGCGGCGGGCTGGATACTTCGTTCACCGTGATGTATCTGGCAAAAGAAAAAGGATATGAAGTATATGCCGCTTGTGCCAATACGGGCGGATTCAGTGCCGAACAATTGAAAAAGAATGAAGAGAATGCCTATAAATTAGGCGCGGTGAAATATGTCACCCTCGACGTAACACAAGAATACTACGCCAAGAGCCTGAAATACATGATATTCGGGAACGTGTTGCGTAACGGCACCTATCCTATTTCCGTAAGTTCGGAACGCATCTTCCAGGCACTTGCCATTGCCCGCTATGCCAACGAAATCGGTGCACATGCCATTGCGCACGGCTCTACCGGTGCGGGAAACGACCAAGTACGTTTCGACATGACGTTCCTGGTCATGGCTCCGGGAGTGGAAATCATCACCCTGACCCGCGATATGGCATTAAGCCGTGACTATGAAATCAATTACTTGAAAGAGCACGGTTTCGAAGCCGACTTCACCAAGCTGAAATACTCCTATAACGTAGGCATCTGGGGCACTTCCATCTGCGGAGGGGAAATCTTGGATTCGGCACAAGGACTGCCCGAAAGTGCATACCTGAAACAAGTCACCAAGGAAGGAAGCGAACTGCTGAAACTGGAATTCAAGAAAGGCGAGCTGTACGCTGTCAATGGGGAAGTGTTCGATAATAAAATCAAAGCCATCCAGCGTGTAGAAGAAATCGGAGCACCTTACGGTATCGGACGGGATATGCACGTAGGCGATACCATCATCGGCATCAAAGGACGCGTAGGATTCGAAGCCGCAGCTCCGATGCTGATAATCGGTGCACACCGCTTCCTGGAAAAATACACGTTGAGCAAATGGCAGCAATACTGGAAAGACCAGGTGGCAAACTGGTACGGCATGTTCTTGCACGAAAGCCAATACCTGGAACCGGTGATGCGCGACATCGAAGCCATGCTGACCGAATCGCAACGCAACGTAAACGGTACGGCTATCCTTGAACTCCGCCCCTATTGCTTCTCTACCGTAGGCGTAGAATCAGAAGACGACTTGGTAAAGAACAAGCTGGGCGAATACGGGGAAATGCAGAAAGGCTGGACGGCAGAAGATGCCAAAGGCTTTATCAAAGTACTCTCTACTCCGCTGAGAGCCTATTACGCAAACCATAAAGACGAAATGATGTAACACTAAACCAACAACTATGGAAGGAAAGAAACTCAGACGTCCACGCAATAGCAGAATGATAGCCGGTGTATGCTCAGGCATAGCCCGTTTTTTCGATCTGGATCCGACACTGGTACGGCTTATCTATGCATTGCTGACCGTCTTTACCGCTTTTGCAGGTGTCATCATCTATTTATTAATGTGGATTATCGTTCCCGAAGACAATAACTGAGTATGATAAAAGCTGGAATTATAGGAGGAGCAGGATATACAGCAGGCGAACTGATTCGCCTGCTTATCAATCACCCTGATGTGGAGATTCATTTCATCAACAGTTCGAGCAATGCCGGAAATAAGATTACCGATGTACACGAAGGACTGTATGGCGAAACCGATTTGACCTTTACCGATGCACTGCCACTGGATGAAGTGGATGTGGTGTTTTTCTGTACGGCACATGGTGACACGCGCAAGTTTATGGAAAGCCACAACCTGCCCGAAGACTTGAAGATAATCGACCTGTCGATGGATTACCGCATTGCCGCTGAAGACCATGACTTCGTATACGGCCTTCCCGAACTGAACCGCCGCACCATCTGTCATAGCAAGCACATTGCCAATCCGGGATGTTTCGCCACCTGCATTCAGTTGGGGTTGTTGCCCTTGGCAAAACACTTGATGTTGAAAGGTGATATCATTGTAAACGCCATAACCGGAAGTACGGGAGCCGGAGTAAAACCGGGAGCGACTACGCATTTCAGTTGGCGGAACAACAACTTGAGCATTTACAAGCCGTTCACGCACCAGCACCTTCCGGAAATACGCCAGTCGCTGAAGCAATTGCAGAACAGCTTCGATGCAGATATTACGTTCATCCCTTACCGCGGCGACTTCGCCCGAGGCATTTTCGCCACTACAATCATAAAGACGAAGGTAGAATTGCCCGAAATCGTGAAGATGTATGAAGACTATTATGCCGAAGACTCGTTCGTGCATATCGTAGAAAAGAGCATCGACCTGAAGCAAGTGGTCAACACCAACAAGTGTCTGATTCACTTAGAAAAACACGAAGACAAACTCCTCATCGTGTCTTGCATTGACAACTTGCTGAAAGGCGCCAGCGGCCAGGCAGTACACAACATGAACCTGATGTTTAATCTGGAAGAAACCACCGGACTCAAGCTGAAGCCAAGCGCTTTTTAAATGAAGAATGAAGAACGAAGAATGAAGAATTTTCGTAAACGGCATAATTCGACATTGCATATCAAGAGCTATTTATTTGCTTTACGCATTGTACGTATGGTACAATATCTGCGCAATGAAAAACAAGAATTTATCCTTAGCAAACAAGTTCTTCGTTCGGGAACAGCTATTGGTGCTTTGGTACGTGAATCAGAATTCGCCCAAAGTCCAGCTGACTTTATTAATAAATTAAGCGTCGGACTGAAAGAGGCAAACGAAACCGACTATTGGCTCAATCTGCTATATGACAGTGACTATATGGATGAACAATCGTTTACCAGTATAGAAGAAGACTGCAATGAATTAATAGCCCTATTCGTTTCATCAATAAAAACAGTAAAAAATAACCAGAAGAAGAATGAAGGAAGCACCCACTGAATTCTTAATTCTTAATTCTTAATTCTTAATTTAAATGAGACTTTTCGATGTATATCCTCTCTTTGACATTAACATTGTCAAGGGAAAAGCCTGCCACGTGTGGGATGACAAAGGACAAGAATACCTTGACCTGTACGGAGGGCACGCCGTTATCTCCATCGGGCATTCACACCCGCACTATGTGGAAATGATAAGCAAACAAGTTGCTATGCTGGGATTCTACTCCAACTCGGTCATTAACAAGCTGCAACAGGAAGTTGCCGACCGGTTGGGAGCGATGTGCGGCTATGACGATTACCAGCTGTTCTTAATCAATTCAGGAGCCGAAGCCAATGAAAATGCCCTGAAACTGGCGTCTTTCTATAACGGACGCACACGTATTGTTTCTTTCGGCAAAGCTTTCCACGGACGTACCTCGCTGGCGGTAGAAGTGACCGACAATCCGAAAATCATCGCTCCTGTCAACGCCAACCAACATGTTACCTACCTGCCGCTGAATGATACAGAAGCCATGAAAGCCGAACTGGCAAAAGGCGATGTCTGCGCCGTTATCATTGAAGGTATTCAAGGGATAGGCGGCATCCGGATACCCGATACAGACTTTATGAAAGCTTTGCGCCAAGCCTGCGACGCAAACAACACCGTACTGATTCTGGACGAAATCCAGTCGGGTTACGGACGAAGCGGCAAGTTCTTCGCTCACCAATACAGCGGCATCCGCCCCGATATCATTACTGTAGCCAAAGGAATCGGCAACGGTTTCCCCATGGGAGGCGTACTCATCAGTCCGAAATTCAAACCCGTTTACGGACAATTAGGCACGACTTTCGGCGGTAATCACCTGGCTTGTGCCGCAGCAATTGCCGTACTGGATGTCATAAAAGAAGAGAAGCTGATAGAAAACGCGGCAAAAGTCGGCACACATTTATTAGAAGAACTGAAGTGTTTCAAGGGCATCAAGGAAGTGCGCGGATGTGGTCTGATGATAGGGCTGGAATTTGAAGAGCCTGTTAAAGAGCTGCGTACGAAACTGCTCTTCGAGCAAAAAGTCTTTACAGGTGTAAGCGGAACCAATGTCATCCGTCTGCTTCCCCCTCTCTGCCTCAGCATGAACGAAGCGGATGAGTTCCTCACCCGCTTGCAAAATGCGATGAGAACAATAGGGTAATAAATTTGCATAGTAGCACTACCTGTCTAAGGGAATGAAGTGAAGTATCTTCAATGTCTACGAGATGCTTCACTTCGTTCAATATAACAAAATAGAAAAATAAATAAAAAATCCCCCGTTAGAGGACGAGGGAACCTAATGTTTTCACAACGGAATAATCCTTATTGTGATTTGCTTCAAATTAGTGAGAACAAAGTTAAGGAAAAAGTTTGAAAAGACAAATTTTGTCGCAAAAAATTCATAGCTTTGGGAAAAATATATAAAGCTATGAAACCAAAACACATCTTAGGATTAGATTTAGGAACCAACAGCATAGGTTGGGCAGTGATTAACGCATCCAAAAATGAAGAAGATAAAGAACAATTGGATGGTATAAATTGTGATGGAGTACGAATCATTCCAATGGATGCATCGGTTTTAGGCGATTTTGATAAAGGCAATTCAAAATCGCAAACAGCAGACCGGACAAAAAACCGTAACGTCCGCCGGTTATACGAACGAAACAAACTGCGCCGTGAGCGGTTGCACCGGATATTGGATTTATTAGGATTTTTACCGTCTCATTATTCTCAACAATTGGATCGTTATGGTAAGTTTATTACTGGAACTGAACCCAAATTGCCTTGGTATAAAAATGAACAAGGGCATTGGTCTTTCATCTTTCAAGATTCTTTTGATGAGATGTTGGCTGATTTTTATCAAAAGCACACCGATTTCATATCAAAAGGGCAAAAGGTTCCTTATGACTGGACGATTTATTATTTGCGTAAAAAAGCCTTAACACAAAAAGTCAATAAAGAAGAACTGGCTTGGATATTGCTCAATTTCAATCAGAAACGTGGATATTATCAACTGAGGGAAGAAGAACAGCAAGAACGTCTTTCTAAGACACGTCTATACTTTGATAGCCAAATCGTAACCGATATCATTGATACCAATCAGACATATAAAGGAATGAAAGTGTTTTCTGTTATATTAGAAGACGGGACAAGAGGAAAGATTTTCAAGAAAGAAATACCTGATTGGATTGGTCAAAAGAAAGACATTATTGTGACAATCGATCTTGATAAAGACGGAAAAGACAAATATGATGAAACGGGTGAACTTAGTTGTCGTTTTAAGATTCCCTCTGAACAAGAATGGGAAGAACAATGGGAACTGATAAAAACAAAAACACAAAAGGATTTAGATGATTCAGGGAAAACCGTGGGTGCCTATATCTATGATACCTTGTTGCAAATGCCTAAACAAAAAATTCGGGGGAAATTGGTGCGTACGATTGAGCGTAAATATTATAAGGAGGAATTGCGCCGGATTTTAGAAAAACAAAAAGAGTTTCATCCCGAATTTCAAGACCGGACTTTATACGAAGCTTGTCTGGAAGAATTATATCCGCAAAATGATGCACACCGCAATCTGATAAGCAACCGAGATTTGGTTTATTTATTAGTTGAGGATATTTTGTTTTATCAACGTCCGCTGAAAAGCAAGAAATCGTTGATATCCGACTGCCCATTCGAAGAATATACCCATGTAAATAAGGAAACAGGAGAGGTCTGTTATTACCATCCGAAGTGTATCGCTAAATCGCATCCTTTGTTCCAAGAATTCCGGTTGTGGCAATTCCTTTCTAACTTGCGGATATATCAAAAAGAGAAAATGGAAAATGGGAAATTGTGTCTTGACGTGGATGTCACCTCCGATTTCTTGAAGAACAAGGAAGATTATACGGATTTGTTCGATTGGCTGAACCGACAGAAAAGCATCAAGCAGGATTCTTTTTTTAAATGCCCTCTGTTCGGATTGAAAAAGAAGGACATAACAAACTATCGATGGAATTATGTAGAAGACAAGACTTATCCCGGTAATGAAACTCGTGCACTCATCCTCGGACGTCTGGAAAAAGCAGGGATAACGGCAGATTTCTTAACTCTGGAGATAGAAAAAGCTTTATGGCATATATTGTATTCTATTTCTGATAAAAGGGAATTGGAAAAGGCTTTGAATTCATTTGCCCGACAGCATAGCCTTGGTGAAAAGTTTGTGAAGGAGTTTTTGGGAATACCTCCTTTTGAAAAAGAATACGGCTCCTATTCGGCTAAAGCTATCAAGAAGTTATTGCCTTTGATGCGGACGGGGAAATATTGGAATGAAACTTGTATAGACGAACAGACTTGTGACCGGATTGATAAAATCATTTCGGGAGAATACGATGAAGGGATTCAAGCACGCGTAAGAGAAAAAGCAATCCATTTAAATGATATGTCCTCATTTAAAGGGCTTCCGCTTTGGCTGGCTTGCTATGTAGTTTACAACCGGCATTCCGAAGCAAAGGATATTCAAAAATGGGAAAAGCCTTCTGATATTGATGCTTATCTGAAAAGCTTCAAACAACATTCGTTACACAATCCTATCGTTGAACAAATTATTTTGGAGACACTGCGCACGGTTCGTGATATATGGAAACAGGTAGGGCATATCGATGAGATCCACGTGGAATTAGGACGGGAAATGAAAAATCCAAGTGAGAAGCGTAAAAAGATGGCACAACAAATTCAGGAAAACGAGAATACAAACCTCCGTATCAAAGCTTTGCTTACCGAATTTATGAATCCTGAATTTGAAATAGAAAATGTGCATCCTTATTCACCCGGCCAACAAGATTTGTTACGGATTTATGAAGAAGGAGTATGGAACAGTGTGGATGAAGTCCCCGATGAAATAGCCACAATTATAAAGAAATTTAATGAAAGCGACATTAAGAAACGCCCTACTACGTCTGAAGTCTTACGTTATAAACTTTGGTTGGAACAAAAATACCGTTCACCTTATACGGGCGAAATGATTCCTTTGAGCAAATTATTTACGCCAGCCTACGAGATTGAACATATCATTCCGCAGGCAAGGTATTTCGATGATTCATTCAGTAACAAGGTTATTTGTGAATCAGAAGTCAACAAGTTAAAAAGCAATATGTTAGGATATGAGTTTATCAACAAACATCACGGCGAAAAAGTACAGGTGACAGGAGGCAAGTCTGTGAAAATCTTCTCTGTAGGCTCTTACGAACAATTCATAAAAGACAATTACTCTCGCAATGCTGCCAAAATGAAGAGATTGCTCATGGATGACATTCCTGAACAATTCATCGCCCGTCAACTGAATGATAGCCGCTACATCAGCAAGTTGGTCAAATCCTTATTGTCCAATATCGTACGTGAAGCAGGTGAACAAGAAGAAATGTCGAAGAATGTAATTGTCTGCACGGGCAGCATTACCGACCGTCTGAAAAAAGATTGGGGGATAAATGATGTTTGGAACAGGATTATACTTCCACGTTTCTTACGATTGAACGAACTGACAGAAAGCAATCGTTTTACGTCGGTTACCGCAAGCGGGAATGTGATTCCTGCAATGCCTCTTGAATTGCAAAAGGGATTTAATAAAAAACGTATCGACCATCGCCATCATGCAATGGATGCCATTGTCATAGCTTGTGCCAACCGTAATATTGTAAATTATCTCAATAACGAATCGGCAAGTAAAAATGCCCAAACTTCCCGTTACGACTTACAACGCTTATTGTGTGATAAACAAAAAACAGACGATAAGGGAAATTACCGCTGGTTTATCAAAAAACCGTGGGACACTTTTACCCAAGATGTTTATACCGCGTTGCAAGAGATTATTGTCAGCTTCAAGCAAAATCTGCGTATCATCAATAAAACCACCAATCATTATCAACATTATGAAGCCGGTAAGAAAGCAATAATTTCCCAAAAGAAAGGAGACAACTGGGCTATCCGTAAACCGATGCATAAAGATACCGTATATGGAGAAGTGAATCTTCGAAGGATAAAAACTGTATCGTTAAAAGAAGCATTGATAAATCTGAATGCTGTTGTGGAGAAAGATTTGAAGAAAAAGCTGAAAGAATTGTTATCGCATAACCAGAATGAGAAGCAAATAAAGAAGTATTTCGAGGAGAATAAGGATGTTTGGTCGGAGGTTAATCTGAAGAAAATAGACGTTTATTATTTCTCGAAGGAAACGAAAGACCGTTTCTTTGCCACTCGCTTTGGTAATGACTTGGTTTCTGTTTTTAAAGATTGCAAGGACATGGATAAAGCCAAAGATAAAATTAAGAAAATAACCGATACAGGCATACAAAAGATTTTGCTACGCCATTTGGAAGCAAATGAAAACAACCCAGAATGGGCATTCTCACCCGAAGGTATCGAAACGATAAACAAAAACATCATCGAATTGAATGACGGGAAATGGCATCAACCGATTTACAAAGTACGGGTATACGAAAAAGCAGATAAATTCGCCGTAGGACAAAACGGTAACAAATCTACAAAATATGTAGAAGCCGCTAAAGGGACCAATCTGTTCTTTGCAATCTATGAAACAGAGCAGGAAGACCAAAGCACAGGCGAAGTAATCAAGAAACGCAGTTATGCTACGATTCCATTAAATATAGTTATCGACCGTCAGAAACATGGATTACCTCCTGCTCCAGAAGACGAAAACGGCAATCCGCCTAAATTTGTGCTTTCGCCGAATGACTTGGTGTATGTACCGACAGAAGAAGAAATACAAAATGGAAAATTATCATCTACTTTAAATCCTAGGCAGATTTATAAACTTGTAGACTCAAGTGATTCTACTGCTAATTTTGTACCTCAATCTTCAGCAAATATCCTTTTTTCATTACCCAAAGAAATTGCAAAAACTTTTTGTCAAGGAGAAAATTTAATTCAAAATGAATATGGGTTAGGTAGTCCACAAGCAAAAAATCAAAGAGCTATAACAGGTGAAATGATAAAAGAAATCTGCATCCCCATCCAAGTAGACCGACTAGGCAATATAATCCAAAAACTATGATAAAGAAAACACTTTACTTCGGCAATCCCGCATACTTATCTTTGCGCAATGCCCAGTTAGTCATCAAACTTCCGGAAGTGGAAAACAACAATACACTTCCGGAAGCAATGAAGCGTCAGTCAGAGGTAACCAAACCGATAGAAGATTTAGGAGTCGTGGTATTAGACAACAAGCAAATCACAATCACTTCGGGGGCGATGGAAGCATTGCTGGAAAACAACTGTGCGCTTATCACCTGCGACAGTAAAAGTATGCCAGTCGGATTAATGCTTCCGCTTTATGGAAACACTACGCAAAACGAACGTTTCCGAGAACAACTTGCCGCTTCCTTGCCACTAAAAAAACAATTATGGCAACAAACCATTCAGATGAAAATCAATAATCAGGCCGCCGTATTATCCATTTGCACGAGAGAGGAATCGAAATGCATGCATATTTGGGCAAACGATGTCCGTAGCGGTGACCCGGATAATATATGGAAGCACGTGCGGCTGCTTATTATTGGAAAACACTCTTTGCCGATTTAAACGGATTCACTCGCGACCGCGAAGGCATACCGCCAAACAATTTGCTGAATTACGGTTATGCCATCCTTCGTGCCATAGTGGCACGTGGGTTGGTTACCAGTGGCCTGCTGCCAACATTAGGCATTCATCATCACAACCGGTACAATGCTTATTGTTTAGCAGATGACATCATGGAGCCTTACCGTCCATTTGTTGATAAATTGGTCTTTGATTTATACTGTCAATACGGTGAAGATGTATCGCTTACGAAAGATATAAAAGCTGCCTTACTTTCCATTCCTACACTCGAAGTGCGGATAAACAAGAAACGCAGTCCCTTGATGATTGCCGTAGGACAGACTACAGCTTCTTTGTACAAATGTTTTTCAGGTGAACTTCGCCGAATCGTTTATCCAGAGTTTTGAGATGGATCGTTTTAGTGAATATCGTGTTATGTGGATATTGGTTCTTTTCGATTTGCCTACCGAGACGAAGAAAGACAAAAAGGCTTACGCCGATTTCCGTAAGAACCTGCAACGTGATGGATTTACGATGTTTCAATTCTCCATATATGTCCGTCATTGTGCCAGCAGCGAGAATGCAGCTGTACATATAAAAAGAGTTAAATCTTTTCTTCCGGAGTTCGGACAGGTAGGAATCATGTGCATAACAGACAAACAATTCGGTCAAATAGAGCTTTTTTATGGGAAAAAGCCTCAAGGTGTAAAGACACCAGGTCAGCAATTGGAACTTTTTTAAAATAAAGAATCCCGCCAGACACGACGGGATTCTTTATTGAAAACCTAATTTTTTCTTTTTCTAAACGTTCATATAAATCATTGAAAATCAATATAGAATAGAAATCCTGTTGTTTTCAATGGTTCAAAGATACTAATTTGAAAGCAAATCACAACTCGGTGTAATGTTGTAAATCATAAATCGATGTTGTTTTCAATGGTTCAAAGATACTAATTTGAAAGCAAATCACAACATGCGCGGTACCAGAGTATTTGATTGATTGTTGTTTTCAATGGTTCAAAGATACTAATTTGAAAGCAAATCACAACTTGTGTGTGCCACGGTGTTTTTCCTACGTGGTTGTTTTCAATGGTTCAAAGATACTAATTTGAAAGCAAATCACAACCCGACCGAAACCCAGCAACGTATATTTGAGTTGTTTTCAATGATTCAAAGATACTAATTTGAAAGCAAATCACAACTTGATTTATGGAGATAATACTTCCTCGCTCGTTGTTTTCAATGGTTCAAAGATACTAATTTAAGAGCAAAATCACAACAGGGAGGTGCGCGAGTGCGCGCCGAAACTATTGTTTCCAAGGATTCAAAGCTACACTGATAGTATTTGCCATACCAGTCCTCGCATAATCCTAATATGCCAGGACTGCAGTCCTACTACCAATAGGACTGCAGTTTCTACTCCTCAACACAGCAGTCCTAATTAAGGAGGACTGAAAACAGAGTTATATGGAACGTTTCAAACAGCCATATGCATCGGGGTAAGTACCCCAGTCAAGCAGTGAAGCCGATGCGCCTCGCCAATGCAACCTTCGGGGCGTTTTCATAAAGGAAGGCAGGTTCGGCTCCGGCGACATCCGTTTCCTCTATCCAGCGGAACAATTCGGAGGATTCGGTGGAAAGCGGCAACGCCATCACCCGTTTCGCCATGCACTTCAAAATGCCGTGCTCTACCAGATTGTGTACCCAACGGCCGTTGCCGAAGTGCTCATCCTTATGCAAGACGGCTTTTTCTATCAGCTTCGCCAAGCGGACGTCTGCCGCCTCGCTCAGTTCGAAGTTACGCTCCGCCAACAAGTACCGCGCCATTTCCGTCAATTCGTCTGATGTGAAGTCATCAAAGTGAAGGCGGAGCGGGAAGCGGCTGTCCAGCCCCGGATTCAGGCGGAACAACGCCTGCATCTGCATTTCATAACCCGCCAGGATGACTATCAGGTCGGGGTTCGGTTCGGAAAGAACGGTCATCAAAGCATGAATCACTTCCTTGCCGAAGTCGCGCGAATCGTCTTCGTGAACAAGTGTGTAAGCCTCGTCAATGAAAAGCACCCCGCCACGGGCCTCAGCTATCGCGGCACAGGTTTTTTGCTCGGTCTGACCGATGAACTCGCCTATCAGTTTCGCACGGTTCGTCTCTACGGTATGCCCACGTGAGAGCAATCCCATTTCATGGTAAATTTCCCCTATCAGGCGGGCAACGGTGGTTTTCCCCGTACCCGGACTGCCCAAGAACAAAAAATGATTACGGTTCTCTGCCGAAACTTCCAGCCCTAATTCCTTGCGGCGCCGGGTGAACAAAGCCATCGCGCAAGCCTCGCACAGTTCGTCTTTCACCCGCGAAAGACCTACCATTTCTTCCAACCGCTGCAAGGCAGGTTTCCTTTCCTCGTCCTGTACTTCTGCCGCTTCCGGCATTTCCGTTTCGTCCGGAGAGAAGCCTTCAGGCTCCGTCTTCCTTTCGGTAAGAAGCGTTTCGGGCAGACGGAAACACGTGTCTTCATTCTCGAAGAGCGAGAAATAAGGGTAGTAATCAGCATTCAGCCATTCCATGGTCAGAGTGGCTCCGTGAAAAACAAATACCGTATCCGGAGCGATATGGGCGCCTACCAGGTAACACACCCGCTCCAACAAGTGAAGGGAAAGCATATCATCATCCGCCCCGCTCACCTCGGTCAGCACGCATTCTTTCCCCCATTCCTCCTTAACGCAAGGAACCAATACCAACGAAGCGAACCGCTCCGCCCAATCGGCATCGCCCGTCACTTGAAGCGGAGGTACCGAAGCCCATGTCTTCGTTTCTATATTTTGCGTAAAGAGCCGGATTTGCTCCATGAAACGGACGATGAAATCCTCGTCAAGATGAAAGCCTTCCAAAACAGGCCACCACGACCGGAAAGCCAACCGCCCGGCAAAGAGCATTTCGGGCGAAGAAGGCTCCAGGCTTTCCAAACGGGCACTCGAATCAATGCCTTTGCCCGTGTAAAGAAACAATTCCGCTTTCCAGCTTGGAACGCCGTTGACATAAACAAAAGCCCGATATGTCCCGCCCGTCCAGGCATCGGATGAAGAGACTTCGAAATGCCACGTACGTATTGCCTTGCTTGAGGATGCCTGCCGGGCAGCGACACCCATCAGCCGGTAAGCGGAAGTATAAAGACGGACAGACAATTCACGCACGTCGCTCCGTCCTTTTGCAAGGATAATATCAACATTCAAACAATTTACAGCATATTCGGGAGCAGAAACCGCACTCCCCTCGGCGCGCCTCGCGCGAATCTGATGATTTTTCATATACAACAAAACAATGAAAGATTAAACATAAGAAAACAAAATTTGAATATCCGCAAACATCCCATGTAGGGGCGTATCGCATACGCCCGAATGCATCAACTAACCCATGCGGATATCTTCAGGGCGTATGCGATACGCTCCTACAAGGCTATTGGGTGGAATGCGGATATTAAAAAGCCCTTCTTCCCCATCCGGAAGAAAGGCAAATACACACGAAGCCAAAGAACACAACAACCCCCGCCGCTCTCCAGCGGTTGCCGATTCCATCACGTATGAAAACGCCATGCCTTGCCAAGCAAAAACATTCGCCCGACAAAAGCACACATCGTCCTCGCCCCTCTACGAAGAAGCGCTACGTGATAAACCGATTGTGTTGTGTCTTTGCATTGTTTTGTTGTTTTATAAAAACTGTTTTTGAATTTATCGCACGCTAATTGGGGGGATGAATCCTAAGATTTTTTCCAATTCTTTAACCAGAAAGATAGCGTGCTATCTTACTTTCATCATCCCACACAAAGGTATGGAAAAAGTTTGGACTTACCAAGCCAGACACCTTTATTTTGTCTGTCTATTTCCAGTCTTCTTTCCGCTTCTTGCATGTAGCGATAAGAAAGATTCCCAATAAAATAAGTGGAATACTTAGCAACTGTCCGATATTGAGCGTCATGCCTACCTCTTCGGCTACCTGCGGATTCTTCATAAACTCCAGTCCGAAGCGCGCGCCGAAAAATATCAACAGAGATACGCCCGTTATCAGCCCTACGTATTTTTGCAACTGATATTTATGATACATCACCCACGAAACGACCAATGCCACGAAACAATAGAGCATCTCGTAAATCTGTGTGGGATGACAAGCTTGAGCCAGTCCATTTTGGTTATACAATTCCTGCCACTCGCGCGAACGGACAAACTCGAATCCCCAAGGCAGAGTAGTAGGATAACCGAATATCTCCGAATTCATCAGGTTGCCAAAGCGGATGCACATACATACCACGGCTACGGCAGGTATCATCCGGTCGAAAAGCCACCAGACGCTTTTCTTGGTTACTTTCTTGGAATACCACACCAATGCCAGTATCAGGAGGAACACGCCTCCATGGCTGGCAAGCCCGCCTTTCCATATCTTCAGAATTTCTGCCGGATTGGCACTGTAATAGTCCCACTCGTAGAACAGGCAATGTCCCAGCCGGGCACCGACCACACTGCTTACAATGCAATATACAAAGAGCTTGTCTGCCCAATTGTCGGGATATCCTTCTTTCTTGAACAGGCGCGATACAATCTCGTACGCCAAAATAAACCCCAATCCCCACATCAGTCCATACCAGCGGAGTTCAATCTGTCCCAAATGTACCAAAACAGGATCTACATCCCATACTATGCTTGCTAACGTCATCGTCTTTTCCTTTTATGTAATTACGGTTGCAAAGGAACAAAAAAGCATCTGTTCTTCGGGCAGAAGTTCTGTTAAATTTTGAAACTATCCCTATCTTTTTGCCGGACTGGCAAATTATCGTTATATTTGTACTTGCATATATTTAATAATGTAGTACGATGAAATTCCCGATAGGCATACAGAGCTTTGAGAAAATGATAACAGAAGGATACTGTTATGTAGACAAAACGGATTTACTCTACCAACTGGTAAAGGAAGGTGCGATTTATTTCCTCAGCCGTCCCCGCAGGTTCGGGAAAAGCCTGCTTGTATCTACT
>ERZ780218.1299-NODE-1299-length-16775-cov-6.477811_pt1 | contig 16775 bp, 19 predicted proteins | sample MGYA00510975_ERZ780218 | MGnify/ENA primary metagenome ERZ780218 (study PRJEB29588, sample SAMEA2152063) | human gut metagenome | biome: human gut; feature: human-associated habitat; material: faeces | place: Denmark | collected 2008/2010 ... | reverse complement strand
TTCCCCCGTCCACTAAAGTAATAGGCAGTGCATCCGCCACATGTTTTTGCAGATGCTCGTTTACTGTTTTATTACTTACATACACTTGCGGTTCGTCACGTAAATTGTGACGGGTAACGATGATACCCTGTTTCTTCAATGTTTCAATAACAACCGCAATACGCATTAATTCAGGGTCAATATTTGTTCCACAAAGACCCGTAGGGCAACACATTGCCGGGTCGAAAATTTCTATCTTTTTCATACTGTTTTTATTTAAAATGGTACTCTATGTTATAGATAAAAGACTACTGCATAATAAATTCCTACCGCAATAAAGAGAATGGCAACTATTTTACGAAACCATTTCTCGAATATTTGCATCCGGTTATAAAACTTACCCAGTCCGGCAACACTGTACGCTAAAATCCATGCAACAAGGATTACGGGTAATCCCGTAGCAATAGCGTAAATTACAGGTAAGAGATACCCGCCCGTTTCTGCTGCTGACAAAGGCATAAGCATACCGAAATAAAATACTCCACTGGTAGGACAAAAAGCAAGGGCGAATAAAATACCCAATAGCATAGCCCCCCAACCGCCTTTCGTCCTCTTTTTCAAACTTTCACCGCCGATATTGATTTTCGGCAGATTGAGTTTTATTATATCGAGCATAAATATTCCAATGATGATTAACGCCGGAGCAATCAGCATTTCCCCGTACTTGCTTACGACTTTTTGAACCATAAACATGCTTGCCCCCTCACGGAGAATAGGGATAAGGATAAAGCCAAGAACCGTATAGCTTACTATTCTGCCGAATGTATAAAGCAATCCGTTTATAAATATCCGGTGATGGTTTTCTATGTCCTTACTAATAAATCCTATTGCCGTTATGTTGGTCGCTAACGGACACGGGCTAACCGCCGTTAAAATCCCCAATATAAAAGCTGTAATAGCAGGAATAGAACTGTTATCTAATAGCGATTGAAGAAAATCCATCCTACAACTGTTTTAACAATTCGTCAATCTTGCTTTTAATTCCCTCTTTAAACTTGTCCGGTGCATTTTTCGCATTGGAAAAACTAAACTCGGTCATGTTGTTTACATTCTCTTTACCGTTTTTCCAGCCGTTCACAAACAAAGACGACCATGTAACTTCGTACTTGTCTGCAATCGCTTCATTTTCTTTCTTTGAAATGTCTATCACTTTATAGATAATTTTACCGTCCGCTTTTTCTTTTGAATAAAGGCTATCCAAAAGGGCTACTGTATTTGCTTCTATCGCCCGGCAAGTGATACACCGTTGCGCTCCATGAAAATAAAGAACCTCTATGCGGTTAGACTGTATTTCTTCCGCTTGGTTTTCTCCGGTCTTTTTCTTTGAACCATTACCACAGGAAACTAAGACCAGCGTTGCAATCAGTAGATAAAATAATTTTCTCATAGTTCACTTTTATTTGGTTATCAACTCTTTCACTTCTGCAAGGGATAACTTTTTCCCGGCTGATACGACTTTCTCGTCAATCACCAAAGCCGGAAGCCCTAAAATGTTATACTCCATGATTTTCAATAAATCTTCCTCTTTGATAAGGGTTGCATCGCAACCTAATTCTGAAATAGCTTGTTTGGTGGTTTCGTACAAGGCTTTACAGCTTGAACACCCAGTTCCTAATACTTTAATTTCCATTGTCATTTTACTTTAAAGTTAATATGATAATCGTAATTCGTAGAATTACGAACGAAGATTCCAAAAAAAAGGTACTGCTATTCACAGCACGATGTACCTTTACATTTACAATCCCCTAAAAAAGCTGCAAACAATTTTCGGGCAAGTTCCCAGTTCTCCCGGTTTATACAATAACGGACTTTGGGCGTTTCTATTTCCCCCTGAATTAAGCCAGCTTCTTTCAATTCTTTCAAATGCTGCGAAACGGTTGCTTTAGCAATAGGTAGTTCTTCGTGAATATCACCGAAGAAGCAACTATCTTGTTTTGCCAAGAAAGCAAGAATAGCCATCCGTGCCGGATGTCCCATTGCTTTGGCAAACCGAGCAATCTGTTCCTGCTCTGTTGTGTACTGTTTCTCTTTCACTCCAATTCTCCTTTCTTCTTTGTTGTTCGCAAAACTACGAACAATATTTTGAATAGCCAAATAATACGGCATATTTTTTCGGATAGGTGCAAGTATATATCTATATATATAGCTTGCACCTTGCACCTAAGCTGAAACATTTATATACAGAGATTTGCGTAATTTTAAAAAATGTGGGTCACAATGCCATAGAATAGTTTCAGATTTCCATTCTCATCGGTTGCATCGCCCAGTTTCTGCATGGTGTACATTTGCTAATATTTTGACTCTGTTTTTGTGAAGCGTAAAACTTGCATATAGCGGCTTTGCATACTTTGACTTGCCAAACCACGCATGATAAATCCTGTTACAGCATCATAAAACCATTCTGTTTTGTTATAGAACTTACCATCGGTATCGCCATGGTGGAAACCTATAAGATGACCGTCTGACTTAAACCAATAATCCATATATCCACCGTCATAAACTGTCTTGCGGTAGTCTGTTTGTGAAAGTCTGCCGTTATCCTGCACTTTATACATGCCTATGACTTTCCATCCATAGCCCTTTACCTTATTTTCAATGTCAGCAGCAGTTAGCATAATCGGAAGTATTGCTATTGCTGCAATCCTTGACAGATGTCACCTGTCTTATATTTTTGCGAGAGAAAGGTTCTTACGCTAATCATATCAACGATAAAATAAAACAGGTAGAATTTGAGAATGGACAATGATACAAGGTATATTTGCTATCATGTGCAATCTGGGTAGGATTATATAAGAGTGATGTTATTGCATTGATACCCAATACTTGTTGCTTGGTGGTCACTTGAAATGTTCCAAAATGAGAACACAATGTAAACGAAAGTTAAATACGTTAAATTATTACCCTTTCGTATCTAAACAGAATCCACACAGTCACTTTTCTACCGTTTAGAGCGTATAATACTGATAATCAACTAATAATAGATACAATGGTTAAATGTTCACACGCTACAAAGAGCGTGCGGATATTGTCATTTTTAATAATGCAGAATTATTTCAGTTTTATTTGAGATTTACTTGGAGATACCATTTATTTTGCCGAACTGTTGTATACAGACTGTGCATTCAACGGTTTGAACTTAATGATCCAGATACCGCATAGTTGTTAAAATGAAGAAACATACACATTTCCGCCATGTCTATCTGTATGATTTTATTCCGTTAACAGTCTGAAAACAAATGTCGCATAATTATTCGGTCATGTCAACTCAATCGTTTTGCGTTATGAAGATCAACAAAGTCTTATTTCAGATTATCATGCTGTTTGTGGTGTCATGTAGTGTATCTGAAGTAGCGGGAAATGTGATATTCACATCAGATAACAGTCATGCCTTGACGTGGCATAATGTCGATGTTGACGGAAGAAGGTCGGCTGTGTTCTGTATTTATCCTGACAGCCGCGGCATTGTCTGGATAGGTACGAGTCGCGGACTGTATCTTTATGACGGCTCGACGTCACGTCGTGTTGGCGGGAAAGCCCTCTCCGGCTCACAGATATATGCCATTGTTGAATATGCGGACAGGCTTTATATAGGCACAAATCATGGTCTGAAGGTGTATGATTGCGGAAGTGGCAAGACTGAAGAGCCTGTGTCCGGACATGTCGGAGAGGTGATATGTATGTCCCGCAAAGACAGTCATTTGTTCGTCGGTGGTCTGAACGGAGTGTACTGCATGGATTTTAGAAGCGGTGAAATGAAGAATATAAGTTCGGGCTTGCCCCACAGCTCGGTCTACAGTCTGCTTATAGACAGCCGTGGTGTGATATATGCCGGAACTTATGCCGGTCTTGCCAGATATGACGCTTATGCTTCAAGGTTCTACAAAGTGGATTCGCCTGTGTTTGCTAAAAGCAGCAAGAGCGCGTTTGTCAACTGCATGGTGGAGAGCAAGGACGGGCATACCATATATGTGGGAACCGGAGAAGGACTGTACACATATCAGCCTTCTCATGAGAGATGGGGCAGTGTGGGCGGACTGTTCTGGCGCGATTGTGAAGAGCATTGCAAGGAATGCGTCAGGTGAGATATTGGTGGGGACGAGTGACGGACTGTATTATGATGATGCAGGAACGCTTTCCCATTACAAGCGCGACACCCGTAACAGCGGCTCACTTTCCGGTGATCAGATATGGTGTGTCATGACCGATAAGGATGATAACATATGGCTGGGGACAGAGCATGGCATGTCCATAGCCTCAAACTCTTCCGTATGCCGTTTCATAAAGATAAGTTCGCTTATTTCCTTGCGTATGGGCAAGGAACTTTCAAACAACTATGTGAACAGTATGGTTGCCGATAAGGATGGGAATCTGTGGATATTACTTTATGATGACAGTAACATATACCGTTACAATGTCACCGGCAAAAAGATAAGGCGGATTGATGTAAGAAAGGTTTCGGGAGGCATGCCCTCACACATGTGTCTGGACAGCAGAGGACGCCTGTGGTGTGCTTATGACGGAGGCGCGCTTGTCATAGACAGAAACGGTGGAACGGTTGATGTGAAGTTCCCGCATACGGGAGACGATGCCGCTGTGCTGACGATGGCTCCAGTCGGAACGGGAGTGTGGGTTTCCACATTGAATAACATGTGGAACATAGACGGCAACACCCTTGTTCCGTCGGCGGTTCCTGTTCCCCGATATGCGTTTACGGCAATATGGGATGATGCCGGAAGCGGTAAGGTGATTTTGGGAGCATTGGACGAGATAGTGGAAGTTGACAAGGCATCGCTCAGCAAGGCACAGGAGATAGGTACTGTCAGACTGGTGATGGAGTGTCCGGAAGGCGATGATATCAGACTGAACAATCTGGTTGGCAATCCCGCCGGTCTGTCGGTGGCATATGATAAGAACGTGTCACTTCTTGTGAGTACGCTTGACTATTCTCCCGATGTGGTGCAGCATATAGAATACAGGCTTGTCAGGAAGTCATCAGACGGCAGCGAAGAATGGATTGCGATGCCGGAGGGAGCCGGCATGATAAGCCTGACCGGCATGAGTCCCGGTGATTATGATATACAGATAAAACCGTCGGCAGTCCGCAGTCGCCTGTAGTTATCCCGCTCCGCGTGGGCTATCCGTATTATCTTTCCGTCTGGGCGGTCTCTTTATATGTCCTTCTGTTGCTTTCTGTTATAGGGTGCATATTGTGGTATGTGCGCAGACGCGGCATGCGAGAGCGCGTGAGCGCGAAAGGGCACAGGCACTGATGAATGTCGAGAAGAAGCTCAATTTCCTGTCAGCCGTTTCCCACGAGCTTAAGACACCTCTGTCCCTGATTATGGGACCGGTAAGCGTTCTTAAGGAAAAGACCGACAGTGAGCAGATACGGCACACTCTTGATACGGTCTACACCAATGCCGTGAAGCTCAATAACATGATTCATCGCATACTCGAGCTGAACCGTCTTGAAGACGCCGGAGACAATCTTATAATCATGTCAGCGTTTGATGCAGTCTCGTTGTGCGAATCGGTGTTCGACGGTTTCAGGCAAGCCAATCCTGACAAGAAGTTCATATTCATTGCCGCGGAGAAGTCGCTGGTGATAGAAACAGACATTGTGAAGTTCGAGTCAATAATAACAAACTGGCCAAGCCGAAGCAGTTATTTCGGCATTGTCGACCTGGCAGGGCTTCCCAAGGACCGGTATTATCTCTACCGGTCGGTATGGAACAGGAAAGACCACACCCTTCATTTGCCTCCTCACTGGAACTGGAAAGGACATGAGGGTGAGAAAATACCTGTGTTCTGTTATACCGATTATCCTGTTGTGGAACTCTTTGTCAACGGTGTCAGCCAAGGAAAAAGAAGTAAAGACCTTAGCTTGGAAGGCGAATGGAAGAAAGGAAAACCTGCCACACCGGAGGAAGCGGAGGCACGTGCACACCGCTATCGTCTGATGTGGAATGATGTGGTATGCACTCCCGGAGAGCTGAAGGTCGTCGCTTATGACGCTAACGGCAACAAGGCGGATGAGAAAACAGTGCTTACAGCAGGTGAGGCAGCTGCCCTGAAGCTGTCTGCTGACCGCACCCGGCTGAGTGCAGACGGTGACGATCTGTGCTTTGTCACAGTGTGTCTTGTTGACAAAGACGGCAATGAGATACCTACGGCTGACGACAATCTCACGTTCGAGGTGACAGGAGCAGGGCACTACCGGGCGGCTTGCAACGGGGATGCCACGTCGCTTCAGCCGTTCACTAAGCCGGAAATGAGACTTTTCAGCGGTAAGCTGGTCGTTGTGGTACAGGCTTCAGACAGTCCGGGGACAATCATTCTGAATGTCAAGGATGCCGCGAAAGGATTGTCGGGTTCGCTTGCCATCTCTGTAATCTGACATGTCCGTTCCGGCTGTCTGGCACAGGTCCCAATGAAACAATGCCGGTACAGTCCTGTCATGTCTTGCCATCATTTGGCGCCAGGACGCCAAATGATGATGCGCGTAATGGCGTCACCTGCTTCTGGCTGATGCCTTTATTAAGAGAAAAATCATTTTCTTGCCGTTTGTTTACATACATATGAGTATCTTTGCACCATCAGATTATCCGCTTGTCCATACTTCCGCGACATGTGTCGGGTGGGTATGCGGACGTTCTGCATGGTAAAGATATTTTTTGAAAACTATGTGCGCATGTTCATGATGAGGCTCTCAGCACCCGTGACTCCTTCTCTCTCATGTGACATGTGACATGCAAAACGTGAGTGATATTTATATGCGAGGAATAGATTTCATTGCGATAGACTTTGAGACAGCCACCGGAAGGCGTGCCTCGATATGCGAGGCGGGCATATGCGTGGTGCGTGACGGACGGATAGCGGAGACCCGGTCGTGGCTCGTGCGTCCGCAAGGCAATGTATACAGTTATTGGAACACGCAGATACACGGCATCCGCCCGGACGACACTGAGATGTCGCCTGACTTCCCGGAGGTGTGGACTGAAATATCGGAATATCTTCGCGCGTGCCCTGTCCTTGTGGCTCACAACGCAGCGTTCGACATCAGCTGCATCCGCAGTTCGCTCGAACTGTACGGTATCGACAAACCGGACGTCACCTATTACTGCTCGCTCAGCGCAGCCAGAAAGCTTTACGACTTCCGCTGCAACACCCTCGACTATCTCTGCGGACAGTTCGGGATACCGTACGGAAGGCATCATCGGGCAGGTGACGACGCCGAGATGTGCGCGCGTCTGTTTCTCAGAGAGATTAAGGACTCAGGCAGTCCGGAACTTGAAGAGATGGTTTTTTGCAACGGAAAGCTTTGATGCCGTCTTATTCCTATGCCTGTATTCCGCCATGTCTTAATTGTCCCGACAGGGGCGTAAGGCAGTCTGTATGGCGAAGCGACGCCGTCCGCAATATGTGACTCCGTACGTGTAATTCTGTCGTGCGGCAGCCTTTCATGCGCGATATATGCCAACGCGTATGACGCGAAGATTAACAGTAAAACGGCATATGTCGTATATTTAGCGCATAAAATAGGCTGAAAGTGGGATTTTTAGATTACTTTTGCAACATATTCTTAATATGACCATAATGCGCCGGATTGTCTGAGGCGTGTCTGCTGCGTCTGCTGACGGTGCCTGACGGCATGCTATGCTGTCGGCGGCGTGCCTCGCATGAGTCCTGTGAGATGCTTGCCTCAACCGTCGCGACGGTGTGACGCCCGTGTCTCAAAGCCGCAGGATGAGGCTTGCCGGGCAGCGCGCGACATCCGGTGGCGTGTCATCCGGCATATGGTTGATGAATGAAAGTAATTTAAAAACGGATTGGGAAATATGACATATCATCTGCTGTATTTTTTCTTGAAGCTCCTGTCGCACATCCCTTTCGGGGTGATGTACGTCATATCAGACGTGTTGTATGTTCTGATATATCATGTGTTCAGGTACAGACGTGCGGTTGTGCGGAGGAATCTCACGGAGTCTTTCCCTGAGAAAGACGCTCGCGGGATACTTGATATAGAGAAAAAGTTCTACCGTTTCTTTGCGGACAATCTGCTCGAGACATGCAAGATGACCACCATCTCGCGCGAGGAGATGGGGCGGAGGATGCGATTCGTCAATATGGATGAGTTCAATGCCGTGCAGCGGGAGGGTAAGTCCGTCGCGCTGTATATGGGTCATTTCGGCAACTGGGAATGGTGTTCCTCCATGCCTTTGTATTTCGAGAAGACCACCACATCGGCTGAGATATACCATAGGCTGCGCAACAAGAGCGTGGACCGCATCATGATGCGCAACCGCGAACGTATGGGGGCGACGTGTGTGGAGATGCGCAAGACGGCGCGCTACATCAACGAACAGGCGCGCGCAGGCAGCATATGCGTAGTCGGTTTTATAGCCGACCAGTCGCCGAGGAAACGCGACTCGCGTCATTTCCTGCATTTCCTCAATCATGAAGTGCCCGTTCTTGTGGGGACGGAGAAGATAGCCAAGCATTACGGATTTGAGGCTTGGTTTCTCCGTGTGAGGCGTGTGAGGCGCGGTTATTACGAGGCTGAGTTTGTGAGGATGCACGATGCTCCCTCGTCGTTGCCCGATTTCGAGCTCACAGCCATCTATTTCCGCATGCTCGAGGATGCCATACGCAGGCAGCCGGAGCTTTATCTGTGGACGCACCGGCGTTTCAAGCATGCCAGAAAGCAGGCGGGATGATAATATAAAATAAAAGAAACATAAACAGGAATTCTATAGTGTCATGGATATAGACTTTGTTATAACGTGGGTTGATATGAACGACCCGAAGTGGCAGGCGGACTTTTCGAAGTATTCCGGGAGGAAGGAAAACACTAAGAACGGGGTGTCGGAGGCACGCTTCCGCGACAATGGCTTCCTCCGCTACTGGTTCCGCGGTGTGGAGAAGTTCGCGCCTTGGGTGCGCAGGATACACTTCGTCACAAGCGGTCAGAAGCCAGAGTGGCTCGACGAAAGCAACCCTAAGATAAATCTGGTGAACCACAAGGATTACATCCCGGAGGAATTCCTGCCCACATACAACTCCGTTGTCATAGAGCGGTATATACACCGCATACCCGGTCTGGCAGACCATTTCGTCTATTTCAACGACGATTTCTATATCATAAACACCATCACTCCTGCCCGCTTTTTCAGGAACGGCATGCCATGCGACATAGCCGCCTTCCTCTACAATCCGTCGTGGTCGCAGTGGTATAAGAGGATAAAGAACAACCTGAAGATAATAAACCGTCATTTCGACAAGCGTGAGGTGATGAGGCGCGACCGCGACAAGTGGTTTCATAAGAGCTATGGCTCGAAGGCGCGCTGGAACTATCTGCTGAAGCCTTACGGCAAGTTCATCACCCTGCGCACGCCGCACAACGCCCAGCCTTACCTGAAAAGCACTTTCGAAGAGGTGTGGGCTGTAGCGGGAAAGGAGCTTACCGAGACATCTGCCAACAGGTTCCGCGCGCTCAACGACCTCACTCCCGAGCTGTTCCGGACATGGCAGATATGCCGCGGAAACTTCGAGCCGTACAACACTTACAGCGATACGAAGATGTTTCCGCTCATGGTCAGACCCCGGCAGGCGGTAAGGGCGATATACAACCAGTCCTATTCGCTGATATGTCTCAACGACAATGTGCACATACGTAACTACGACCGGGTGATGGCAGACATACGTGCCGCGTTTGAAAGCATACTCCCGGAGAAGTCGGGCTTCGAACGCTGAGATGACCGTTTAACCTTAACAGACACTTGCTTATGAATAAGGTGATGGCTGAGATAGTCGCCGGAATGATCCCGCACAAGATGACAAGGAACAGGTGGCGGGGCATATTGCGCTTCGGACTTCTGAATGCCGTAAGGCTGAAATGGCGTCTGAGGCACGACCATACGCAGCCGCAGTATTATCTGGCGGTGTGCGCCATAGCCAAGGACGAGGGTCCTTATTTCAAAGAATGGATTGAATGGCATCGCAGCCGTGGCGTTGAAAAGTTCTATATCTATGACAACGAGAGCACAGACTGCACCAGGGCGGTGCTGGAGGAGTATGTCAGGGAGGGACTGGTGGAGTATATTCCCTTTCCGGGATACAGGCGCCAGCTCGCCGCTTACGACGACTGCCTGAGGAGACACCGCTTTGACGCGCGGTGGATAGCCTTTATAGATCTGGACGAGTTCATCGTTCCGGTAAAAGACCGTACCATTCCTGAGTTCCTCAGAAGGTTCGAGGCGTTCCCGGCGGTAGAGATAAACTGGCTCGTCTACGGCAGCGGCGGAGCCAGGAAGAGGCTGCCCGGCACGATGATGGAGCGGTTCAGACGCCACTCGCAGCCATCCCATGTGCTTAACAGACACGTGAAAAGCATTGTCGATCCGCGCCGTGTGTTCAACATGATAGGCTGTCATGAGGCGGCGCGCATATCAGGCTGTGCCGCCGACTCGCACGGCAATCCCATTAAAAAGAACTTCCGCGAGCGTGAGCCGCAGCAGGACGTGATACGCATCAACCACTATGCCGTGAGGTCGTATGAGGAGTTTCTGGAGAAGCAGGCGCGCGGCAGGGCGAGCGGAACCAACAGAAACGTGCCGTCAAGATACTTCAAGGTGTATGACCTCAACGACATTGAGGACGACTGAGACTTATTTCTCGAACCTCGATTTCTCCGGAAACCGCCTTTCAAGCCATTCTTTCTCCCTCTCGCGGTCGGCGTCCCCGGCATACTGCGAGTCGTTCATGCAGAACAGCATGGGGTTGTATCGCTCCAGCTTGGCGTAATGGCTCTCGTTCTGTATGTGCAGTCTGAACGACGTCCGCTGCCCCACATAGTGCAGATGGGCGCGCTTCTCAGCCAGCGCGACGTAGGCGAACAGGTTGCGCTGTATGTCGTTCGCGCTTCTCACATGGTTGGTGAGCGTCGGCTCTATCTCCTTTCTGAACATCCGCTCCACGTGTTGGCAGTCGCTTTTCAGGTATGCGTCAATGTTGTGATGGGTCTTTCCGCCGTAATATTTCCCGTATTTCCTCTCCACAAGTTCAGCCGCGTTGCGTATTATCTGTATGTAGTTGCTCAGCTTCTTGCCCTGCACCTTCTCCTTATACCATAGTGTGAACTTCCTGAACGGTCTGCGGTTGAATCTTATTATGGGCAGTCCGTCTTCGGCGAAGAACGTTTCGGGCGTCACCGGACGGTTTATGAACATGTCGTCGTTGGCAAAGAGGAAATGCTCCGCAAGTCCCGGAATGTCGCATATGAAATGTTCTATCACCGTGGCGTTGAAGCACGGTCGGCTCACGGCAGGCATTATCTCCGAATGGTCCACAATCCTTATCTTCGGGTCGGACGTGTCGAGCCACGCCGGAGTCTGGTTGTCTGTCACGATGAAAATACGGTGTATCCACGGTGCGTATTTCTCTATCGAGCGCAGACTGTACTTCAGTTCGTCGTTGTCGGCATACCGTCCCTTGCAGTCGGTCGCCGATTTCGCCTCCATCTTTCCCACGCAGGCGTTGTGTTTCGCCAGCCATTCAGGGTCGTTTCCGTCGACCCACAGATATACTAAGTCTATGTCCATCGTTTCGTGCGCCATATGTCCTGTTGTCTTATTTTTCGAATTCCGATTTGTCGGGGAAGCGTTTCTCCAGATAGGCTTTCTCCATCATGCGGTCCTCATCCGTAGCATATTCGGAGTCGTTCATGCAGAACAGCATCGGATTGCGTTCCTCAAACCTTCTGTAATGATGGTGTTTGTGAATCATGACAAGCATCGATTCCTTGTCCGTAACATATCGCAGCTCGCCCCGTCCCTCCGCCAGTGCCACGTAGGAGAACACGATGTTCTGCACGTCGTCGTTGCTGCGCATGTGGTTTTTGTTGTTGGCGAGAAACTCGTCGCGCATTATCTCTTCCGCCACCTGTCTGCACACGCTCTTCGAGAGGGCGTTTATGTTGTGGTGGGGCATGCCCGTGTAGTATTTTCCAAGCTTCTCGTCAACAAGCCGCGAGGCGCGTTCCACCGTCTTGCTGTAGTTCTTCAGCGGTTTTCTGCGTATCTTCTCCCGCCAGAACCACCGCAGTTTTCTCAGCGGCTTGCGTTTCAGTCTGATGATGGGGTAGCCCTCACTGTTGAAAAAACAGTCGGGAGTCACCTCCCTGTTTATAAAGGTGTCGTCGTTGCCCATGAGGAAACGCTCCGACAGTCCCGGTATTCTGTACACATAATGTCCTATGAGGCATGAGTTGAAACACGGCAGACTCTCTTCCGGCAATATCTCCTTGTGGTCCACTATCCGCACCTTGGGGTTTGACGTGTCCAGCCATTCCGGCACCTGATTGTCCGTCACTATGAATATCCTGTGTATCCACGGAGCGTACATGGCTACCGAGCGCAGACTGTATCTCAGTTCGTCGTTGTTGGCGTAGCGTCCTTTGCAGTTCTTCTCGTCGGTCGCCTTCACATTGCCGATGAAGGCGTTGCGCTTTGCCTGCCATGCCGGGTCGTTGCCGTCCACCCAGAAGTATACGAGGTCAATATCTTGATTTTTATTTTCCATATCGTATTCATTGTATTGTTGCCGGATAATCTCCTTATGTCTGTTCTTCCTTGCCGGAGGCTCCGCCGTGGCTCATCGTCCTGTGCGCCGGGATTCTTCGCTGAGTCTGTCGCCTATTTCCGGAAACCTCTCCATTATGGCTTTCAGCGCGGCGGCGTTCCTGTCGGTGCCTGTCTTGTAGTTCACTGTTTTCAGCGACAGCTCCTTCGGCTTCTTCAGTCCCTTGGGCTTGTTGTGTCCGAAGGGCACCGGCACCACGTACGTACCGTTAGCCACGCCCGCCGCCCAGAACCATATGTCGTCGGTGGTGGGTGCCAGTCGTGTGAAGAGTTCTTCGTCGAGCATGTCCTTTTTAAGGGCTCCAGGCGGATAGAGCACGCCTCCCACACCCGTCTGTATGTTTCTGTAGCTGCGGTGTATGCGCTTTGTCAGGAAGTCATACCAGCGGTATTTTGTCCACGTGCGGTAGGGCATGCCCGGCTTCATCAGCTTTGCGCGGTGGGCGATGACAGCCTCCGGCAGCTCGTCATGCAGCCTGAGCAGGTCGCGAAGCATGTTGGGGTGGTACGCCACATCGTCGTCTATGGTCACAATCACGGCGTCGGGAAAGTCTCTCAGTGCCGGGATGAGCTTCCTGTACGACCTTATGTCCGTGTCGTAGTTTCTTATCTCGAATACAGGGTTCTGCTCCTCCATCCTTGTCAGTTCCGCAGGAATGCCTTCCGTGCCGAACTGTGCGAACGTGAGATACAGCACAATCCTGTCCGGCGTCACCGAGCCGTTGATGACAGACTGTATGGCTTTCGCCGCATAGGGCGCCGCTGCCGGGAATGAGGTCAGCGACACCACGACCTGTTGCTTGGACATGTTCGGGCGTGTGTTCATATTGCTGTGCGTTGTTTTGTATTCATCCTGCCTCCCGCCGCGCGGCGCAGTCATATGCCTGTCGTGCCGCCTTCGGATGCGGAAGTTCAGCATACAAAATTAGAAAAAAAAACGGTAAATGTCAACACTCGCCCAAAATAATGCTTCCGTTCCCCGTTTTTTGTTTTTCGATACAGGTATGCCGCTCCCTCCGCCCCGTCGCATGCCAAATATATTTCCCCCATTGCCATGTCGCTTGTTCCTAAAAGTAGAGACGCAAAATCTTGCGTCTCACGTCCTGCCCATCCCAATATCCACACGCTATAATACGCTGACAAACAAATGCTTACCTCCCCGTGAGACGCAAGATTTTGCGTCTCTACAAGGCTTGCGCCACCATTATTCCATCCCAATCCCGCTATATAATATTGCATTCTCCCTAAAGTAGAGACGCAAAATCTTGCGTCTCCCGTCCAGCCCATCCCAATATCCATACGCTATAATACACTGACAAACAAACGCTTACCTCCCCGTGAGACGCAAACTCTTGCGTCTCACAAGCAACAAACGCATTCATCATCAGCACATCATGGTGTTTCCTCCTTGCGCATACCTACTCGTGAGACGCAAGATTTTGCGTCTCTACAGGCTGGCGCCACCATTATTTAATTCGGATATATCACATGTTGAATGCCATTGACAATGATGCCGCATCACATATTCACCGTAATGCTGCATTCTCCATCCATGCCTCCTCATACTCCTCACCCTTCATCGCCCACACCGTGACATTCCTTTCAATGTAAAGCGTTATCCTGTTCAAATCCTTTTGGTTACGGACTATATGTTCAAAATAACGTGGTTGCCATGCGAAAGGTATTCCGTGCCGCCTCGCATATTTGGTTACACCCACCTTCAGACCGCGTACCACGGATGCAAGGTTGCGCGACTGCGGACCGAAGACGTTGCTTTGCTGCGTTGTGAAATCGTGCGTCGCGGTGTTGTCATCGTTCATAATGACAACGCCATGCATATGGTTCGGCATGACGACGAAAGGTCCCGGCTCTACGAATGGGAAATGAAGGGGCATGTCATACCAGCATTCCTCCAGATGCTTTCCTAATCCTGACAACACCATCCGTGGCTCGATGTCGTCCTCCACCTCACCGAAACAGTGCTTCTTTCCGGCTGTGCATATCGTTATGAAGTATATTCCGCATTCATAATCCGTCCAGTCCACTCGCGTTGAGCTGACCCTGTATTGGTCATGAAACATGTCTTGCATGGATTGGTCAGTGTTTTGTTTGAAGTTAATAAATAAGTTATCAGGCCATTGTCGCGGTATCAACGCTTATGCAACGGTATGTTTATGCGTAAATATACCGGCTTCCGCCTGTATGGCACTCGGCTCACCGTGACACGCAAAGGTAATTGTTTTAAGCCGAATATCGCATAAAAACATGCATAAAATATCCATTATCCCTGTTTTATTATATGGCGTCAGCCCAGTAGAGACGCAAAATCTTGCGTCTCCCGTGCAACAAACACACCCACCGTCAGCACATTATGGTTATCCCTCCTTGTACTTACCTCCTCGTGAGACGCAAGATTTTGCGTCTCTACAAGACTGTCGCCACCATTATTCCATCCCGATTCCCGCTATATGATATCGCAGTCCACCAAAGTAGAGACGCAAAATCTTGCGTCTCCCGTGCAACAAACGCACCCGTCGTCAGCACATTATCGCTGCCCCTCCTTGCGAAAACCTCCTCGTGAGACGCAAGATTTTGCGTCTCTACATGGCTGTCGCCATTGAGGGGATGGTGTGGGGAACTGCTGTGCGGGAGCCGTTTGTGAACTTGGCATCGTGCTTTCGTTATAGCTACCTCACGTATTAACGGTTCGTCCAAATCCTTCTGCCGAAAACGGTGCGGCGTAACTGTGACGGCATCGCAGCATAAATGCATAAACATGCATAACGCATGGGTGTGCGATGAATAAATATTCACGCCAACTCCGAATAGGGCGCGTATTTGTCTGTAGTGCCTCCTCCGGGCGCAAATACGCGATTCTCGCGGACTTTACACAATGCCTTGTCACACAATGCCTTACGCTTTTCTGCCGTTTGTTATCGCCTTTCCTGCGCTGCCGAACGGGCTTTTTCGCCTTGCGGAAAAGCCCGTTTCGTGTCGCGATGTGGTACGTCCGGCACCGCCATACGGGCAATACGGCAGTGCGGAAAAGCCTTTTCCGTCCTCCTCCGTCACATTTCCCCCCCCGCCCGTCAACCCTAAAAACGCCTCCCCGACACCCCATTTTCCACTCCTTAACCCACATTTCTCACCATATCCGTTCCTCTTTCCCCATTTCCCGTTGTCAATATTTTTTACTCATTAAAACGCATAAATATACATTCCCTCACCGCTCGACCGCCCCGTAATACCTTCTCCGTCGTCCTCCGTCGTCACATCTTTCCCAGCCCGTCAGCCCTAAAACGCCTCCCCGACATCCCTTTTCCTACTCCTTACCCCCACATCCTCCGTCCCGTCCGTTCCTCTTTCCCCATTTCCCGTTGTCAAACCTTTTTTACTCCCGAAAACGTATAAACATCCATTCCCTCACCCTCTCACCTCCTCACCCTCTCACCTTATTATATATTCTTCCCTCCTTTCCCGTCTCGTCCTTTCCCTTTTTACCTCTTTAATTTTTACCCTTTTACTTTTAAAAATCTTATTTTCCCTTTACCGTTTTACCTTTTTACTCTTTTAATTTTTATATTTTCCCCTTTCTGTTCTTTCCCTCTTATTGTTAAAAAATACCTTTACAGTGTTATTTTTATCCCCATTTATTTGTCTTGTTTTCATAAAAGTATTAACTTTGCAGAAGTTTAGTTGAAATACGGCACGTTCCTCCCGATATGGAGGTACTACTATATTGTTGAATGTATTACTGAATATAACAAGTACAACATTAAAAAACAGATTACGGAAAGAAGGCATAAATCTTAAAATCAAGCTATTTTCTTTTACTCTACAGCGCATGCCGCAAACATATCCGGCTGCATACAGGCACACATGGTGATGGTTAAGGTGTGCATCACTTTGAATAAGTGAAATTATAATATATAAATTAACGCATGATGAAAAAATTTAGACTTTTAGTTTTGGCGTTTGCCGCTATGTTGGCGGGAACGCAGAATGGCGTGGCACAGGATTGGCCTGGACACACGCCTGACAATGGGTCAGTAGAAATTTAGTGGGGATAAATTTGTAAGAAAATCGAAAAGTCCTTTA
>ERZ780218.1296-NODE-1296-length-16855-cov-4.954167_pt1 | contig 16855 bp, 13 predicted proteins | sample MGYA00510975_ERZ780218 | MGnify/ENA primary metagenome ERZ780218 (study PRJEB29588, sample SAMEA2152063) | human gut metagenome | biome: human gut; feature: human-associated habitat; material: faeces | place: Denmark | collected 2008/2010 ... | reverse complement strand
TCAAAAGTTCCAGCGCAAAATGTTCCATATCATCGAAATCCATGATATTTTCATTCTTCTTTTTCTCATCATAATAAATACCATCCTTTTACTGTTTATGCCGACCTCTGCGGCATACGCTTTTTTTGAAAGCCTCTGTTGTTTAATTTCTATTCAGCTGACGATATTATCATACTACCCGTTTGTAAAAACGGTAACCTAATGTATGTAAAGAACATGTAAGATGTTTGTGCTATACATTATACCGAAAAAAGTTAAACAGCATATAATTCTGCATATAATTTTGATAACATGCGACAATATGAAACCATGTAAAATTTCGCAAACCCCTTGACAACCGTATTCGGCAATGCTATAATGCTGTTAATTTAATATACGATTTTACTTTTGAATTGACTTTACAATTGAGAATGGCGGATGTTTTACAATGAAAATTTCATATTCCTTTACAAGAAAAGCATGCTATATAGGATATATTACACAGGCTGCGGTAAATAACTTTGCTCCGCTGCTTTTTGCAGTGTTTCAGAAAAGCTTTGAACTTTCGGTGGCTCAGATCGGTTTTCTTGTGGCGTATAATTTTGCGGTTCAGGCCGTTGTGGATTTTCTTGCCGCAGGCTTCGTTGACAGGATAGGCGTCCGCAGATGTACTGTCTGTGCTCATTTTCTGGCGGCTGCAGGGCTTATTTTAATGGGTATACTTCCGTTTGCTTTAAATAACAGCTACGCCGGACTGCTTGCTGCATCGACTCTGTGCGCCGCCGGAGGAGGGCTTATCGAGGTTCTTATCAGTCCGATAATCGAATCTCTTCCAAGCGACAACAAATCTGCCGGAATGAGCCTGCTTCACTCCTTTTATTGCTGGGGACACGCCGGAATAATTTTAGTTTCTACCCTTTATTTTAATATATTCGGAATTGAAAACTGGCAATATTTATCATTTGTATGGGCGCTTGTTCCTTTTCTGAACGCATTCGCCTTTATAAAATGTCCGCTCCGTCCTTTTGTTCAGGAAGGCAAGGCGGCAGGCATAAAAAAGCTTGCCGGACAAAAGCTGTTCATACTGTTTCTTATAATGATACTCTGCTCGGGAGCTGCGGAGCAGGCAATAAGCCAGTGGACGTCGTATTTTGCCCAGAACGGTCTGAACATTTCCAAAACTGCCGGAGATCTGATAGGCGTATGTCTTTTCGCCTTGCTTATGGGAACCTCAAGAGCGCTTTACGTTAAAATATCTGAAAAAATTTCTCTGAAAAAATTTATCGCTCTGTGCGCTCTTCTGTGTACGGCAGGCTATCTTGCGGCAGTATTCTCCCCGATACCCTTGCTTTCGCTTCTTGCCTGCGGTATCTGCGGCTTTTCAGTAGGAATAATGTGGCCCGGTGTCTACAGTCTGGCGGCCGAAGCCTTTCCTTCCGGCGGAACAGCAATGTTTGCAATGCTTGCTCTGGCGGGCGACATCGGATGCTCTGCCGGTCCTGCTCTTGTAGGGCAGGTCTCTCAGTCCAGCGGAAGCCTCAGAACGGGAATTCTGTGCGCCGCAATATTCCCCTTGCTGCTTTTCGTATGTGTAAAACTTTTATCCTTCTCCGTAAAAAAAGCCCATGACAAGGCGTAAAATCTGAATTTACGGGCTTGCCGTAATTTGGCGGCGCGGCTGTACAAAAAATATTTGAAAACTACTTGAAAAGAACTGTGAAATATGTTATCATTTAAATTGAATGATTTTATCACAAAAACATAACAGACCTGTTCGGTAGCTATCGAAGGGGTCTTGTGGCAGCGCGCTGCATATATTTACAGTTTTCAGCTGCCTTTCTAGAATTCTGAAAGGGCAAATTTTCAATGGGACAGCCAAACAACAGCAAAGAGCTTAGAAAAAAACGCGCCCGGCTGCAGCAGTACACAATATCGGTATGCTGTCTGGCGCTTATGGTTTTTATAATGGTATGGGTCGTCAATGTTGCGCTTACCGGCAGAAATATACAGACCGCCGAGCCGTCGTCCTCACAATCCGAACAGGCTGACGTAAAAAATTCGTCTGTAAAAAAGGACGATTCAGAGAATAACAGCAAAACAGCGGATGATCCGGGCAGCGGCTCCGACAATACCGAATCCTCGGACGGTTCTCAGAGCCGATCCTCGGATGAAAGTACGGAGGAGTCCTCACAGACGGAGATCAAGGACGATTTTGCCGACGCCGTGTTTATCGGCGACTCCAGAACAGTAGGTCTGGGAATGAATACCGACCGTCCGAAAGCCACGTTTTACGCCTCTACAGGTCTTAACGTAGGAACGGTCGCAACCAGCGAAACTATACTTCTTGACGACGGAAGCTACGGAACTGTCTACGACGCGCTTAAGCAGAAGCAGTTCGGAAGGGTCTATATAATGTTCGGAATAAACGAACTCGGCTGGCCTTATCCTGACGTTTTCCAGGAAGAATACGAAACTGTTATTAATAAAATAAAGGAGCTTCAGCCCGACGCCACCATATACGTTCAGTCGATACTTCCCGTTTCTTCGCTGGCGCTCAGCACAAACAGCGTGTTTACCAATGAAAACGTTGATAACTTCAATCTTTATGTTCAGAATGCCGCCGCCAATACCGGCTCGATATATATCGACGTTGCTTCCTGCATAAAAGACGAAAACGGCGAGCTTCCGCTGGACGCGTCAACCGACGGAATACATCTTATCAGAGAATACTGTCTGAAATGGATGGATTATCTTGCCGAGAATTCATAAAAGCAGAATTTCTATTTATAATAAAGTAAAAAGGAAAGGAATCAAAGATTATGAAACTAAGAAAAACACTTTGCGCCGTTATTGCGGCAGTAACAGTATGCGCAGGAGCAATGACCTCCTGCTCGGATTCAGACAGCTCGTCCGCAAGCGGCGATTCGGTTGCGGCAGTTCAGACCGATGTGACCAAAAACGTAACGGAGATCGCCGACAAGCTTAAATCTGATATAGCTTTTGTCGATACCCTTAACGAGCTTTCACCCGAAATGATCGAAAAACTTATAGGCGTCGCTCAGGATAAATATGTTTCCGGAAAGGTTTACATCGGATCCGGCGGAGCTACCGCAGAGGAGATCGCCTGCTTTGAGGCAACCGACGAAGCTGCGGCCGCCGATATAAAAGCGGCTCTTGAAGCGAGAATAGAGGCTCAGAAAAAGGCGTTTGAGGATTATCAGCCTCAGGAAATGGAAAAGCTTGGCTCTCCCGTTCTTTCCGTGCAGGGAAAATATGTGTTCATGTGCATATCGGACGACAACGCCAAAGCGGAAGAAATAATAGGCTGATAACCCGCCTTGATAGGATCAGCGCGTGTTTTTTCGGCAGATATTGCCGCCGCAGTTCAGTCCGTCGGCAGAACTTTTGTGAAAAGACGCTAAAAAAATCCTGCAATTACGGGATCTAAGACATAAATCAGAATCGGAGAATAAAAATCTATGGTTTTCAGTAGTACGACATTTTTGTTTGCTTTTCTGCCGCTGGTGCTAATAACGTACTTTATCGTCCCACGCGTTATAAAAAACGCAGTTCTGCTGATTTTCAGCCTTGTGTTTTACGCATGGGGCGAACCTGTTTATGTAGTGCTGATGCTGGCTTCCATAACGGTAGCTTACATTACGGGTATTTTCGCTGATAAAAAGCGAAAGCCGGGCTGCGAAAAAACGGCTTTTATATCTATGCTGTTCGCCGTTATCTGGAACATCGGGCTTTTGCTGTTTTTCAAATATACCGACTTCTTTATTATAAACGCAAACAATCTGTTTAATACAAGCTTCAAGATCTTAGGACTTACCCTGCCTATAGGCATTTCGTTCTACAGCTTTCAGACTCTTTCCTATGTTATCGACGTATACCGCGGAGAGGTCAGGTCACAGAAAAATTTTCTTAATCTTGCAACCTACGTCACTCTCTTTCCTCAGCTTATCGCAGGTCCCATAGTGCGTTATCAGACTATTGAGGATCAGCTGAATTCCCGCAAGGAATCAATTTCCCAGTTTTCAAGGGGAATAAAGCGTTTTGCGATCGGTCTGGGTAAAAAGGTGATTCTTGCCAATAATATAGGCGCGCTTTTTGCCGAAATCTCGGCGGCTTCTCAGTCCGAGCTGAGCGTTGTTTCAAGCTGGCTGGGGATCCTTGCTTATACCTTCCAGATATACTTTGATTTCAGCGGTTATTCCGATATGGCTATAGGCCTTGGAAAAATGTTCGGCTTTGATTTTCTTGAAAACTTCAATTATCCCTATATTTCCAGGTCGATCACTGAATTCTGGCGCCGCTGGCATATCTCCCTCTCGACCTGGTTCAGAGATTACGTTTATATCCCCCTCGGCGGAAACCGCAAGGGAATAGCAAGACAGTGCCTAAATATAATGATAGTATGGTTCCTGACCGGCTTCTGGCACGGCGCAAACTGGAACTTTATCTGCTGGGGACTTTATTTCGGAGTGATCCTGCTGTGCGAAAAGCTATTTCTTGCAAAAGCGCTTAAAAAAACTCCGGCTGTGATTCAGCATATCTATTCACTGCTGCTTATCATTGTCGGCTGGGGAATTTTTGCCTATGAGGACACCGCAGATCTTATACAGAACTTCAAAAACCTGTTCGGCTTCGGCGGTCTGGAGTTTTTCAACGACAAAGCGCTTTTCTGGCTGGCAAACTACGCCGTAACATTTATAGTGCTGATAATAGCTTCAACTCCCCTGTTCAGAAAGCTGGGAGAAAAGCTTACGCTTAAAGCGCCGGTATTATACAGCTGCGTTCTTGAGCCGGCGGCGGTAGCGGTTCTTCTTATTGTATCTACGGCATATCTCGCCAGCAACTCATTCAACCCGTTCTTGTATTTCAGATTTTAGGAGGCGGCGGAAATGGACGAAAAAACTATCAGAACAGAAAATGTCGCCGAATCCGGCGGTTCTGGCGGCAAAGCTGCAAATATCATAATGCTCTCGGTATTTTTGATTTTTATATTCGGTTTTTCACTTGCTGCGATAATCACAAAGGACCGAGAATTTTCCGAGATGGAAAACCGCAATCTCGCCCAGAAGCCAGAGTTTTCCTTTAAGAATTTGACGGAAGGTAAATTCACCGGCGATATAGAAAGCTATATTTCCGACCAGATGTTTTTAAAGGACGCTCTTGTGTCGTTAAAAACCGACTGTGACCGGGCGGCTTTGAAAACGAGCATGAACGGAATTTATTTCTCAGACGACGGTTATCTGATCCAGCAGTATACGCAGGATATGGAGCAGATAAATGAAAACATCGGTTATATAAACGACTGGGCGGAAAAAACCGACTGCCCTATAGACTTTATATTGGTGCCGGACGCCGTTTCCGTTCTTTCGGATAAGCTTCCCGCCAGCGCTGTAAACGACGATCAGATGGGTAGCATGGCGGCGATTGCTAAGTCGCTCAGCCCAAAGATCACCCTTTACAATCCGTTTCAGGAACTTAAACAGCTTTCAGACAGCGGCACACAGGCATATTACAAGACCGACCATCACTGGACAAGCGAAGGTGCAAAAGCTGTTTACGACTGGTATATGAGGTCCTCCGGTCAGGCTTCTGCCGATATAGACTACGGCATTGAAACCGTAAGTAGCTTTTACGGAACGCTTTATTCAAAAGCTCCGTCAGCCTTTGTAAAGCCGGACGAAATTCACATCTACGACAATCCCGACGGAGAATACACGGTCGAGCGTATCAACGAGGGAACGGTTTCCGACAGCTTATACGACCGCACATTCCTTGACAAAAAGGACAAATACTCGGCTTTCATGGGAGGAAATTTTGCACAGGTAAAAATAAGCTCCAATGCCGCCGGCGATGAAAAGGTTCTGATACTTAAAGATTCATATGCAAATGCGATAGTTCCGTTCCTTGCCGACAGCTACTCCGAAATAACCATGATAGACCTGCGCTACTATCACTTTGCCGAAAATACCGTATCCGAGCTTATAGATAAGTACGACATTGACCGTGTTATACTGATCTACAACATGGACTTTATCAACTCAGACCAAAACTTCATCTGGCTGTCCTAAGTCCTAGCGCGGACGGCGGTCCTGGCGCGGACGGCGCAAGTCGCGATCCGTTCGCTGACGCTCACTTCGTTTTGTGTGGGCGGTAAGTTTGTTGCCGCAAGTCATAGTTAGTATTTAAATGGGGCTATATTATATGTAACAGTAAGTTTGTTGCCGCAAGTCATGGTTAGTATTTAAATGGGGCTATATTATATGTAACAGTAAGTTTGTTGCCGCAAGTCATGGTTAGTATTTAAATGGGGCTATATTATATGTAACGTTAAGTTTGTTGCCGCAGTCATAGAGAGTGCTTAAATGCAGCTGTTTTTACAGTGGCGTAAGCCGGTTTTCGCGGTTATGACGAGTGATTAACTGTAGCTATAAAATAATAGAGTTTGCTTCGCAGTCACGGTGAGTAGCAATTGTTTAGGCTATTGTGATAGCTGTTGATTGATGTGCAATCGCTGTGACTGCTTGATTTTTATAATCTTATAGCACGCATATAAGCCTGTTACAGAAACATGTATTGTTTTTATTAATTGAGTGTGAGAATTTTTATGGACAAGTATTCTGTTTTAAAAGAATATTTCGGACACGATTCCTTCCGAAGCGGACAGGAATCTCTTATTGACAGTGCTCTTTCGGGACGTGATGTTCTCGGCATAATGCCTACGGGCGCCGGAAAGTCAATGTGCTATCAGATCCCGTGTCTGCTTATGGAGGGTGTGACCATAGTAGTTTCGCCCCTGATCTCGCTTATGAAGGATCAGGTCAATTCTCTTATCCAGTCGGGAGTAAAAGCCGCCTATCTTAACAGCTCTCTTACCTCTGCGCAGTATGAGACTGCCCTGGGCAATGCAATAAGGGGAATGTATAAAATTATCTACGTCGCCCCTGAAAGGCTTTGTACCCAGGGCTTTTTGAATTTTTCCCGCCGGGTCAGAATAGCGATGATAGCAGTGGACGAAGCCCACTGCGTTTCACAGTGGGGACAGGATTTCCGCCCCTCCTATATGAAAATTCCAGAATTTATTTCGCAGCTTTCCTATCGTCCCGTAATTGCCGCCTTTACCGCGACCGCTACTCAGGACGTTAAGGAAGATATAATCAGACTGCTCGGACTTGACTCGCCTTACTGCGTTACCACCGGATTTGACCGTGAGAATCTTTATTTTGAGGTTCAGAAGCCCTCGGATAAATTTGCGGCGGTTCTCGAAATACTGAAACGCAATAAGGGTAAAAGCGGCATAATCTACTGCTCAACGCGCAAAAACGTAGAAGAGGTATGCCGGCGGCTGAATGAAAATGGCTATTCCTGCACACGCTACCATGCCGGACTTTCCGATGAAGAACGCCGCTCCAACCAGGATGATTTCATCTATGACCGGGTACAGCTTATTACCGCCACCAATGCTTTCGGAATGGGTATAGACAAATCCAACGTTTCGTTTGTAATACATTACAATATGCCAAAAAATATAGAAAGCTATTATCAGGAGGCGGGACGTGCCGGGCGCGACGGCGAACCTGCGGAGTGCGTCCTGCTTTATAACGGTCAGGATGTCCGCACCAATCGTTTTCTTATAGAAAACTCCGATGAAAATCCCGATCTTGACGATGAAACTCTTGCCCGAATACGTGAGAGGGATCTTGAACGTTTGAAGCAGATGACATTTTACTGCACCACGACAGATTGTTTGAGGGAATTTATACTTCGCTACTTCGGTGAAAGTTCAAAAAACTTCTGCTCCAACTGTTCCAACTGCAACACAAATTTTGAGGATGTAGATATAACCGTCGATAGTCAGAAAATACTTTCCTGCGTATACCGTCTGGCGCAGCGCAGGCTTTCCTTCGGCGCAGCAATGGTATCTGCCGTTCTTAAAGGCTCTAAGAACGCAAAAATAAACCAGTTTGGTCTTGAAACCCTTTCTACCTACGGGATAATGAGAGAGCTTTCAACCGTAAAAATAAGACGGATCATAGACTTTCTCGAACAAAACGGCTATCTCCGCCGTCAGGGGGAATATTCCGCACTTGTCCTGACCGGAAAATCCAGGGACATACTTTCGGGAGCGCAGACGTTAACGATGAAGCTTCCGAAAGAACAGGAAAAGAAAGCCTCCCGTCATGTATCCGACGGGATCTATAAGCTTGATATGGAACTGCTCGACCGTCTGAAAAAACTGCGGCAGAAGCTTGCCGCCGAGGCAAAAATGCCGGCGTACATCATTTTCACCGACACTGCTCTGCGGGATATGTGCGTAAAGCTGCCCACAACCTCCGAACAGCTTCTGGAATGCTCGGGAATAGGAAAAACCAAACAGCAGCGCTACGGAAGGCAGGTTCTTGAGGTGATAAACGGCTATCTTTCCGAAAATCCCTCCGCGTCCCAAAACGCTTCAAATCCGTATCTTGAAAAGCTCAGAGCTGGCAGGACCGCCGGAAATATGCTCTTCAAGCTTATATGTGCAAATCTTTCAAAGCTTAAAGGCATAGACGAGGAAATGAGCCTGGGCCGACTGTGCGACAGCATTTTTGAGCAGCTTGAAATCACCTCTGACAAATCGATACTCAAAAACGCTATTGAAAGCTGGCTGATAAACAACGGCTATCTTACAAAAAATAAAGATAAATCGGGCGATCTCAATGTTACAATTCTCTCAGAAGAAGCGGGAATAATCCGGGTGCGGACTGTTTCAAGACTGGGCACGCCCTATACCGCTGTAAAATTCCCTAAAGCGGCTCAGGAATTTATTTTCGAGCATCTCTCTGAAATATGCTCGGAAAAACAGCCACAGACTGTCTGACCCGCAATTTTACTGCTTATTTTCAAGGAGGACTATGAATACCCTACATATCGGAAACGTTGAAATAGAACAAACTGCCGCCCTTGCTCCCATGGCTTCTGTAGCCGATAAAGCCTACCGTCTTATGTGCAAGGAGTTCGGAGCAGCATATCTCGTAAGCGAAATGGTATCCTCAAAGGGACTTTGCTTCGGAGACAAAAAAACTGCCCGCCTGTGCGAAATAGAGAACTGCGAACACCCCATGGCGCTCCAGCTTTTCGGAGAAGAGCCTGCTTATATGGGAAAGGCGGCGTATCTGCTTAATGAATATAAGCCGGATATAATCGATATAAATATGGGCTGTCCCGTCCCTAAGATAGTAGGAAACGGCAGCGGCTCGGCGCTTATGAAAAGCCCAAAAACCGCCTGTGCAATTGCCGCAGAGGCAGTGAAGAATGCCGACTGTCCCGTTACCGTAAAAATACGCGCAGGCTGGGACGAAAGCTCGGTCAATGCACCCGAGCTTGCCAAAATGCTTGAGCAGGAAGGAATTGCCGCAATAGCCGTGCACGGTCGTACCCGAAACCAGTTTTACAGCGGAAAAGCCGACTGGAACGTTATCGCAGCGGTAAAAAAGGCTGTAAAAATCCCCGTTATCGGAAACGGCGACGTAACCTCTCCCCTTGACTGCAAGACCATGTATGAACAAACCGGCTGCGACCTTGTTATGGTCGGCAGAGGCTCCTACGGCAGACCGTGGATATTCCGGGAAATACGGGAATATCTTCAGACCGGCAGGCTGCTGCCGGAAATATCCCTGGAGGAAAAAATGAACGTAATGCTTCGCCATGCCCGCCTGCTGTGCAGATATAAGGGCGAAAAACAGGGTATGAAGGAAATGCGTAAAAACGTGGCATGGTATATAAAGGGACTGCCCGGATCGGCAAAGATACGGGGAGAATCGGGCAATCTTAACACCTATTCCGACCTTGAAAAAACTGCGGAACTTATACTAAAAACAAACTGACACCAAAGGAGGCGGCGCACCAATGAGCGTGCTTTATATAGTCGGAACTCCCATAGGAAATCTGGGGGATATGACCTACAGAGCAGTCGAGACCCTTAAAAAGGCGGATTTCATCTGCGCCGAGGATACAAGAGTCACCCAGAAGCTACTTAATTATTTTGAAATAAAAAAGCCCACCGTCAGCTACCACCGTCACAGCGGTGAGGGAGCGGCAATGCGTATAGTTTCCAGAATAGCCGGCGGCGAAAGCTGCGCCGTTGTGACCGATGCCGGAATGCCCTGCATCTCGGACCCGGGAGAGGACCTTGTAAGACTATGCGCCGAAAACGGCATACGAACCGAGGTCGTTCCCGGTCCCACGGCAGTCTGCTCCGCTCTTGCGGTAAGCGGGCTTTCGACCTCACGCTTCTGCTTTGAAGGCTTCCTTTCAACCACCAAGAGGCTAAGATACGAACACCTTGCCGCAATTGCCGGAGACCGCCGTACTCTTGTTTTCTACGAAGCTCCACACAAGCTTATATATACTCTTAAGGATATGCTGGAATACCTGGGCGACAGAAAGATATCTCTCTGCCGTGAACTTACCAAGATACATGAGGAGGTAATAAGAACAACTCTTTCTAAGGCAGTGGAATATTATTCCGACGTTACGCCAAAGGGAGAATATGTCCTTGTTATCGAGGGCGCAGACGAGCCTGAAACCGACTCGGCAGAAACAATTGAGGACGCCCTTTTGCAGGTAAAAAGCCTTGTATCAAAAGGCATGAGAGGAGCGGACGCCTGCAAACAGATCGCAAAAGCGACGGGCTTTTCAAAAGGAGAGCTGTATTCACTGCTTGTAACGGAAGAATAAATTTCCACTTTTTATGCTGAAAGGATATAAATATGTTTACAGACGAATTCAAGTCCGAATTTAAAAAAGTAAAACTCATCGGTCAGCGCTGTTCTGTTTCCGCTGAAGAAAAGCGCAATGCCGATATAAAAACGATAGAATTTATCAGATCGGCGTTATCAGGAGGTTTCTCTCTTGACGACGAGGACATCGCCTGCTGTTTATGGAACATTTCAGACAGCTTTGCAATGCTGAGAGACTGTCCTCAGCTGTATAAAAATCATTGCGAATTTGCCCGGCACACCGAAAAAATGGGCGGCAAATACCTGTTCTGGACAGTCTGCGACGCTACGCAGAAGTTCACTCTTACGCTTGGCGGATACGGCGGATTCTGGTTTGAGCTGTACCGACGGGCAAATGATGAAAACAAAATTATTACTCCCGAAAATGAATACATAGCCTACGAGGCTCACCGTGCGGCAATGGCCGTACACCCACAGCTTGATATACCAACCGGCGACATTGAATACGCCGCCCGGCAGTTCTCCGATTTTATAAGCCGAACTGCCGATTCCCCTCAGCACGACTTCTATCGTACGATATATATTTCCGCTTCGGTCAAGGCCTTCGGCAGCACTCCATGCGAACTTGAAAACCTCTGCGAAAAACTTTCCGCCGGACTTTCCGCCTCCGATAAATCACAGGACGGAAGCATAATCGGCGAATGGAACAGCCTCAATCGTCCGCGCTCCGAAAGAAACCGGGCGGTCGTAGGAATAACTGCGGCAGTAAACGCGCTTATCGACAGCGGAAATAAAAAAACTGCGGCTGAAATGTATGCAAAATACAAAGCTCAGGGACTGCCGTCCAACGCTTATATCGAACGTCGTATATAATTGAGGAGGAATACATATGAAAAAAGTAAAGATAACAGTTCTGAAAACCACACTGGATAAGGAGCTTGCCGCCGAGTACGGCGCGGAAAATCTCGGACCCTGTCCGATGATGACCGAGGGACAGGTGTTCTATGCCGATCATGCCAAACCCGAGGGTCTGTGCGACGAGGCATGGAAGGCGATATATCAGTATGTTTTCGCCCTTGCTCACGGCGCTGAAAACGGACTTTTCTATTACGGCGACTGGATAAGAAAGCCGGGCGTTGCGATCTGTTCCTGCAACGACGGAATTCGCCCGGTAATCTTCAAACTTGAAGCCACAGATACCGACTCCGAAATAGACTACACTCCGGTCGAAAGATAAAAATACCGTATAAAGTATTTTATCTATTCGAAAATACATTATATAGTATAAGAGGAATATATGAATATACATATCAGAGAAATAAGCGAGGCTGACTGCCGTGAAATATGGGAAATCGAAAAATCCTGTTTTTCCGATCCTCACAGTGAGAACGCTTTCATTAAGGAGCTGCGCAGCCCTCTTTGCAGCATACTTGCCGCCTACGACGGTGAAAAAGCGGCAGGATATATAAACGTGTGGTTCGTTGCGGGCGAACTTACAATCAACAATATAGCCGTAGCAGAAGAATACCGCCGTCAGGGAATAGCCGAAGATCTTATAAACGCAGCGATCAAGCGCTTTCCCGATACCGGACAGATCCTGCTGGAGGTAAGGGCTTCAAACCATGCGGCGCAGGAGTTGTACAAAAAACTGGACTTCATCTATACGGGCACAAGAAAAAACTACTATACAGATCCGCGTGAGGACGCATTGCTCATGACAAAGACCATTGGAGGAGAAAAATGAACGGCTTTACATTCGAGCGGCTCAGCGATACAATAGAAATATGCATATCCGCCGAACACCGCTTCGGCACCGACGCGTTTCTGCTTGCCGATTTCGCCGCCCCCAGGAGAAAGGACTATGTCTGCGATTTCTGCACTGGAAGCGGAATAATCGCTCTGCTTATGTACAGGAATTTTCAGCCCGCCCATATCGACGCGGTAGAGATACAACCGTCCGCTCACAAACAGCTTATCCTCTCTCTCGAACGTTCCGGTATAAGCAGCATCACTCCGATCCTTGGCGACCTCAACAGCTACCGCTCTGAAAAAGAGCTTGACCTTATCACCTGCAATCCCCCCTACAAGCTGGACGGAACGGGCGCTAAAAACAATAACCGCGAGGTCTCTATCGCACGGCACGAAATGCTGTGTACAATCGACGACGTCTGCGCTTCGGCTAAAAGAAATCTGAAATACGGCGGACGTCTGTGCGTCTGCAACCGTCCTCAGCGTCTGTGCGATATCATGACCGCAATGCGCCAAAACGGGATCGAGCCCAAGCGGGTAAGATTTGTGTCCAAAAATCCGTACACTGCTCCATGGCTTGTAATGGTGGACGGCAGAAAGGGCGGAAATCCTTATCTCAAAGTCGAACCGCAGCTGTATACCACTAACGAAAACGGAGATTATACCGACGAAATGAAAAGAATCTACCGTCTGTAATAAAAAATATCATTTGCAGTATTTATCTACTGACAGAATGCCATATACGGTGTTTCAGCCAATAGCATCATTAATAACGGCATAATTCTCGAAAACGAAATTGATATTGACGGGATAACCCTGCAAATACATCGGATCAACTTAGACTGAATTTTCAGCGGAGGAAGGATAACAATGAAGATATTAGCCATAGAAAGCTCCTGCGACGAAACTGCCTGTGCAGTGGTGGAAAACGGAGTGAACGTGCTTTCAAATATAGTAGCCACCCAGATCGCCGAGCATCGACTGTACGGTGGGGTTGTGCCGGAAATTGCCTCCCGCCGTCATGCCGAGAGCATTTACGGAGTAGTGAAAACGGCGCTTGAGGAAGCCTCCTGCTCCATTTCCGATATCGACGCCGTAGCAGTGACCTACGCTCCCGGGCTTATCGGAGCATTGCTTGTGGGCATAAGCTTTGCAAAAGGGCTGGCAATGTCAGCCGGAAAGCCTCTTGTTCCGGTCCACCATATAGCCGGGCACATTGCGGCGAATTATATTTCCCATCCTGAGCTTGAACCTCCGTACCTGTGCCTGGTAGTGTCGGGCGGTCACTCACATATCGTTGAGGTGCTTGACTATACAAAATACCGTGTCGTCGGCAGAACTCACGACGACGCCGCAGGCGAATGCTTTGACAAGGCGGCGAGAACTCTGGGATACGAATACCCGGGCGGAAAGTTTATCGACGAGGCTGCAAAGCTGGGAAACCCCGATGCCTATAAGCTTCCCCACCCCAAGGTCCAGGGCTGCGAATACGATTTTTCATTTTCGGGACTGAAAACTGCGGTTATCAATCTTGTCCACAACGCCGCACAGAAAGGCGAGGAAATAAAACGCGAGGACGTTGCGGCGTCTTTTCAGAAAACAATGTCCGAAATACTTGTGGGCAAAGCAATGAAAGCGGCGGAGGATCTTGGGTATACTACTATCGGACTTGCCGGCGGAGTTTCCGCAAATTCCGGCGTGCGCTCGGCATTGCAGAGCGCCTGTAAAGAGCGCGGCTATAAGCTTTTCATGCCGGAATTCAAATACTGCGGCGACAATGCGGCAATGATAGGCTGTCAGGGCTACTATGATTTTCTGGCTGGAACACGAGCCGACGAAAGCCTCAACGGAATCGCAACGCTGTCGCTGGATAAATTGTCTGAGCAATAAACCGCCGTGAAAATAAACCATGCCCTATTATAAATAATCTGAGGTGTAATAAATGAAATTATTAGCTATCGACGGAAACAGCATAATGAACCGCGCCTTTTACGGAATAAGAATACTTTCAAATTCCAAGGGTCAGTTTACAAACGCTGTAACAGGCTTTATGAACATATACCTGAAGGAGATCGGTGAGGTCTCTCCCGACTGTGTTGCGGTGGCGTTTGATCTGAAAGCTCCTACCTTCCGCCATAAGGCAAACGCCGCCTATAAAGCCAATCGCAAAGGTATGCCGGACGAGCTTGCCCAGCAGATGCCGGTTATAAAAGAGCTGCTTACCTCAATGGGCGTAAGAATCGTGGAGTGTGAAGGCTATGAAGCCGACGATATTCTCGGCACCCTTTCCAGAATATTCTCCGAGTCGGGAAACGAAACCTATATTCTTACCGGCGACCGCGACAGCTTCCAGCTTATTAACGATAAGGTAACAGTCCGCCTTGCCACCACAAAGGAAACTAAAATCTATACTCCCCGGCGTATAATGGACGAATACGGCGTTTCTCCAAGGCAGATGATAGAAGTAAAGGCGCTTATGGGCGACGCCTCCGACAATATCTCAGGCGTTAAGGGAATCGGTGAAAAAACCGCTCTTTCTCTTATCCAGCAGTGCGGAAGCGTCGATGAGCTGTACAAAAACTTGGACAATATTACATTGACAAAATCCGTTCGCACCAAGCTTGAAAGCGGACGACAGGACGCAGAGGACAGCCGTTTTCTGGCTGAAATCTGCCTTACCGCGCCTATTGATGACAATCCCCAGGACTATAAGCCCACAGGCGGCGATCCCGCTCATACCAGACAGCTGCTGACCGACCTTGAAATGATGAAGCTTATGGAACGACTGAAGCTTTCCAATGTGACCTCCGCAAGTGACGGCGATTCCACCGAGGAAAAAAAGCTTAAACTCAGCGACCTGCCTAAATTTGAGATATCAGAGCTTGATAAAACCAAGCTTGATGAAATAAGCAACGCTCCCTCCTGCTTTATTTTTGACGGCAAAAGACTGGAGCTGCAAAGCGGCGGCAGGATAATGTACACAGAGGATACCGGCCTTGCCCTCGATTATTTTGAAACGGAAGGCGAGAAAATCTGCTTTGAGGGAAAAACCGCCTACCGAACGGCGTTTGAAAACGGCAGAGAACTTAAAAATCTGACTTTTGCCTGCGATCTTGCCGGCTATCTGCTCAATTCTCAGACAAGCGAATATACAATAGAAAACCTGTGCTCCGCCTATAAGGTGCTCTACCGCTCCGACACAGACGGCTTCAGCGATATCGCTACCCTTGAACCTCTGAGCATATGCCTTAAAGCTCAGCTGGAGCTTACCGGAACGGACAGGCTCTATTATGATATCGAGCTTCCTTTGTGCGAAGTCCTGGGCTCAATGGAGGCGGTCGGCGTAAAGGCGGATACCGACGGAATAAAAGCTTTCGGTGTACAGCTTTCCGCCGAGATCGAGCAGCTTACCTCTCAGATATATAACTATGCGGGACAGGAATTCAATATCGGCTCTCCCAAGCAGCTTGGAAAGGTTTTGTTTGAGGACCTTGGACTGCCTGCAAAGAAAAAGACAAAAAGCGGATATTCCACCAACGCCGAGGTACTGGAAAGCCTCGCAGACAAGCACCCTATAATTCCCCTTATCCTGGAATACCGCACTCTTACAAAGCTTAATTCCACCTATGTGGACGGACTTTTAAAGGAAGTCAAGCCGGACGGCAGGGTTCACTCTGTTTTCAAGCAGACAGAAACCCGCACGGGAAGAATATCCTCCACCGAACCGAATATGCAGAATATCCCCGTAAGAAAAGAAATAGGCAGAAATATGCGTAAATTTTTTGTAGCCGAAAAAGGAAACACTCTTCTTGACGCCGACTACAGTCAGATCGAGCTGAGAGTGCTTGCCTCGGTATGCGGCGACAAGAATATGCAGGAAGCTTTTAAAGAAGGCAGGGATATTCACACCAGCACCGCCGCTCAGGTTTTCGGGCTTCCCGAGGACTTTGTAACTCCCGAGATGCGCTCCGCCGCAAAAGCCGTAAATTTCGGAATAATCTATGGAATAGGCGCATTTTCCCTTTCAAAAGACATCGGAGTATCGGTAGCCGAGGCTAAACAATACATCCGAAATTATCTTGACAACTTTCCTAAAGTGTCCGAATTTATGGACAAAACGGTCGAGGACGGCATAAAGAACGGCTATGTTACCACAATTTTCGGAAGACGCCGCTACATTCCCGAACTTACAGCTTCGAACAAAGTAATGCAGGCGTTCGGAAAGCGCGCGGCTATGAACGCTCCGATACAGGGAGCGGCAGCCGACATAATCAAAATTGCAATGGTAAAGGTCTACCGCCGCCTTAAATCCGAAGGGCTCAGCGCAAAGCTGATACTTCAGGTTCACGACGAGCTTATCATAGAAGCCTCCCTTTCAGACAAGGATAAAG
>ERZ780218.1294-NODE-1294-length-16872-cov-22.332640_pt1 | contig 16872 bp, 16 predicted proteins | sample MGYA00510975_ERZ780218 | MGnify/ENA primary metagenome ERZ780218 (study PRJEB29588, sample SAMEA2152063) | human gut metagenome | biome: human gut; feature: human-associated habitat; material: faeces | place: Denmark | collected 2008/2010 ... | reverse complement strand
TGCACGTACGGTTCTGAATAGGGGCTAGTGTCGAGAGGCATTTGTCTACTAAACTGTAGGGAGGATTAAATAAATGAACGAATATATAAATTTGACATTAGAAAACATTGATGAGGAGCATATATGTTGTGCAATAGGAGATAAAAAACATCAAGCCGGTGTTGATAGTAAAAAGGAATGGATAAAAAGCAAATTAAAAGATGGTCATGTTTTTAGAAAATTAAATGCAAGAGGAAAAATATTTATTGAATATGAGCCAATAGAAACAGCATGGGTTCCTATTAGTGGTAAAAATTATGAATATATTTATTGCTTATGGGTAGCAGGGAGTTTTAAAGGCAAAGGAATTGGAAAAGAATTAATAGAATATGCAATAAACGATTCAAAAGAAAAAGGTAAAAGTGGTATATGTACTCTAGTTTCTAAAAAGAAGAAACCTTTTATTGGAGAAAAGAAATTTTTTGAATATTATGGATTTAAAGTTGTAGATACTATTGGAGATTATGAACTATTAGCATTACAATTTGATGATAGTGAAACTCCTAGATTCAATGATAATGCAAGAACTATGAAAATAGATAATCAAGATTTTACTATTTATTATAGCAACGAATGTCCTTATGTAGAATATGAAGTAAATGAATTAACTGAATATGCAAAGGAAAATAATATAAAAATTAACTTTATAAAAATAGATTCATTAGAAAAAGCAAAAAATGCACCTTGTATTTTTAATAACTGGGCTAATTTCTATAAAGGAAAATTTATATCTAATACGATATTAAATGCTAATTCATTTAAAAAGTTAATAGACTAAAAAATTACAATTTATCTATTTATTAACTATTTATAATATAAAGTATATGCAATAAACATTCAACCATTAAGAGTGGTTATTATGTGGTAGTCACTTATACCCAAACATATAAAAAGCAACTATTCATAATTAACAAACACGGCATGTGGAGTGTTGCTCGATGCTATATCTAAAAAATTCGATACGATAGGCCAATTTACTGCATTTGAGAAATTCCGTAGTTTTGATAAAAAAGGTAAAAATAAGATAAAAAGAATAGAAAATCATAAAATTAAGGTAGCGATAGAAGTTGACCTTGTGTGCGGAGTAGTATAAATTTAATAAAATGTTTAGAGGTAAAACTTAATTAAAAATATGTATTTTATAGAAAATATAAATTACATATTTTTTTATTTGAATTTTATAAAAATACTTGCAATAAAAACAAATGTTTGACACAATAATTCTAAATAAAAAGACAAAATTAGGAGATGATAATATTGAGCAATTTACAAGCAGAAGAATGTAAAAATTTTGAAGAAATAAAAAAGATTAGAGAAGATGGAACATAATATTAGAATGCAAGAGAACTAAGTGAAGTATTACAATATAAAAAATGGCAAAATTTTTCAAAAGTAATAGACAGAGCAAAATTAGCTTGTGATAATAGTGGATTAAGTATTCAAGACCATTTTCTTGAGGTCAGGAAAATGGTCGAAATAGGCAGTAATACTGTGAGAGAGCTATTAGATTATGAGCTTTCAAGATATGCATGTTATTTAATAGTGCAAAACGGAGATCCAAGAAAAGAAGTTATTGCATTAGGACAAACTTATTTTGCAATTCAAACACGAAAACAGGAAGTAAAAAGATTGAAAGATAAAAAAACGAAATTGATGTTAGATGAATAAAATATTATTAAGTAAAGATTTTAAATTCGCCACACTCTGTATGACGAATTCGATAAAAGTTATGTAAATCGAATTTGACAAATACAAAACAATATGGTAAAATATGGATTGTATTTAAGAGTTTACCTAGAATAGTAATGTTTGAGCGGTAAAGAGTAGTAAAAATAGAAAACTACTTACACTTATAAAGTAAGAGATAAAAGTCTTACAAAGGAGTCTTAAAAGATTCTTTTGTGAGGCTTATTTTTTATAGGAGATGTGATATAAATGAATAAATATAGGTTTGAAGAATATAAAGAAGAGTATTTTAATATTTTATATGAAATGAAAAAAGATAATTTTAAATGGTATGTAGAGAAATTGTATGGTTGGGATGAAGAAAAACAAATTAACTTTCTTAAAGATTTTATAGAGGAACATAGAAACCATATAAGAGTTATTAAATTGGGCAATGAAATTATAGGAATTTTCACTAATTATATTGATGAAAATAATGAAAGTGTGATAAGTTTATTTTATATAGATAAAAAATATCAAGGACAAGGTATTGGAACAGACATATTAAATAAACAACTTGAAGTTGATAGAAAAAATAATAGAAATACAATATTGCAAGTATTTAAAGAAAATTCTGCGAGATTTTTATATCAAAAGGTAGGCTTTAAAATATATGAAGAAACAGCTTCACATTTTAAAATGAGAAAATTGGTAAGGGAGAGTTAGAAGTGGAAGATAATATTTATATATTTAAAAATAATAAAATAAATGTTAGAGATGTAAAAAAAGAAGATTTAATATCTGTTGCAGAAATTGCTGTTAATGGGTGGAAAATAGCATACAGAGGTATTGTTGATGATGAATATTTAGACAATTTAACTATAGATGAGAAATATAAAAAAATATTAAAAAACTATACTCAAAATGGATTTGTTGTTGCTGAATTAAATAATGAGATAGTTGGATTTTGTAGATATAGAACAGGCAATTATTATAAAGATGAGTATCCTAATGTTGACTGCGAAATTTCTGCATTGTATGTAAAGCCAGAATACAAAGGAAATGGAATAGGCAAAGAATTAGTTAAATGTGTTATAAACCAATTTAAAGAAAATGGATATACTCAAATGGTAATATGGTGCCTTAAAGACAATTATGCATCAGGATCATTCTATGAAAAAATGGGTGGTGTTTATTGTGGAGAAAATATAATTGAAAGAGGAAATAAAGAATATAAGGAAGCAGGATATATATATAATTTAAAGAAACTACCAAAAGATGAATTAGAATTAGTACTGCCAACAAAAGAATACAAAAAGCAAGTTGAAGAATATTTACAAGAATTTTTGGATAATGGAGAAAATGAAATTGCAGGAGATGGCGGGCTTGATAGAATTAAAGATTTTGATAAATGGTTAAAAAAGGTTCAAAATGATATATCTATTAACACGATAGATAAAGATAGAATTCCTGCAACATTATATTTGACTGTTAGAAAATCAGATAAAAAAATAGTTGGTAACCTACAAATTAGACATTTTTTAAATGATAAATTATTAAATTATGGTGGACATATAGGTGATAGTGTAAGACCTTCTGAAAGAAGAAAAGGTTATGCAACAGAACAAATAAGATTGGCATTAGAAAAATGTAGAGAATTAGGAATAGATAATGTTTTAATGGATTGTGATAAAGCAAATATTGGATCAGCTAAATCTATTCAAAATAATGGTGGTGTTCTTGAAAATGAAATATATGTTGCGAATGAAATTGTACAAAGATATTGGATTAGTTTAAAGAAAAGATTTGTTACTAATCCTAATAATATGGAAATTGTTGAAAATGGGAGACTAAGAATAAAAAACTTTAATAATTCAGATTTTACAGGAGATATCGCATTAATTAAATTTAATAAAATGTATAAACCATATGTGGTAGAAAATATTAATTTATGTATGGCAAATAATAACTATAAATGGCTTGAATTTTATGATTATAGTAAGAAATGTAGATTAACTGCAATGTATAATGATAAAAATGAAATTATAGAATGGTATTTTGATATTGCAAGAAAAATAGGAAAAGAGAATGGAATGCCATATGAAGATGACTTATATCTTGATGTTGTTGTAACTCCAAAAGGAGATATAATATTACTTGATGAAGATGAATTAAAAGAAGCTTTTGAAAGAATGGAAATTACAAAAAAAGAATATGATGAAGCATATCAAGAGGCAAAGAAATTAATGGATGAATTGAAAAGAGAAAAAGATAGTTTACAAAAATTTACTGATAAATATTTAGAAATAATGTTAGGAGATGATTAAAATGCCAAAATTAGTATTAATATGTGGACCTCAGGCTGTAGGAAAAATGACAGTAGGTCAAGAATTAACAAAAATAACAGATTTAAAACTATTTCATAATCATATGACAATAGAACTATTATTACAGATATTTGAACATAAATCAAAAGAATTTAAGGAATTAAATTCTTTATTTAAAAATAGTAAATGTAACAAAATATCCAGATAAGAAAATTATAGAATTTAAAAATAATTATGAACTAATAGATAATGGAATAATAACAACAGAAATATATGACAAACTAAAAGACAATGAAAATGTCTATAATTTAACGGTAACAGAATATTTAAGATTAGGAGATATATCTGCAAAAGAAAGTTACAACATAAACAAAGCAATACAAACAGGAGTAGTAAAAGAAGATACTACTTATGCAGAATACTTTGCTAAAACTTGTGGGTTTAAAAATAAAAAAGAATTACTAAAATACACAAAGGCTGTATTTGAACTTGCTGATAAAGAAAAATAAAAATTACAATAAAAAGATATAACACAAATTAATGACAGTCATAGAAAAATCTGTATAGATGTAGATGAAATATAAGAAGGAGATGTATTTATGAAAATAGGAATAGATATAGATGGAGTAATATTAGACTATGAAAGAGTATTAAGAACATATGGGGATCTATATGATTTTATAGAGTTAAAAAAGGATGGAATTATCAACAGGAATGAACATTATTTGAGAAATAGATATAGCTGGACAGAAGAAGAAAGAATGAATTTTGTAAATAAAAGTTTTTTAGAGCTTTCAAAGCAAGCTCAACTTATTCCAGGTGCAAAAGATGTAATTAACATGCTTAAAAATGAAGGCAATGAATTAATAATAATATCTGCAAGAGGTGGTATGATAGAAGAAATGAAAGATGTTGCAATGAAAAAATTTGAGAAAGAGGATCTTTCATTTGATAAGTATTATTGGAAACAAGAAGACAAATTAGAGGCGGCTGAAAAAGAAAAAATTGATTTAATGATAGACGATTCATATGATGTTTGTAAAAAATTATCAGAAAATAAAATTAAAACAATTTACTTCAGAGATAAAGATATGAAAAAGTTAGAACAAAATGAATATTTAAAAGAAGTTAGCAACTGGGGAGAAATATATAGATATGTAAAAAAAGCTTCGATGTAGATAATTTACGAAAGAAACAAGGAAAAAGATAATAAACAAAAAAATGAACAAAAGCAAAAAAACAAATGGAAGGTAGGTAGTTATTTTGAAATCAGAATATTCAGAATATAGAAAAGCGTTTACGGAGCTTTATGAAATTCTTAAATTAATGCCACAAGAATTATTAGATAAAATACCATCAAAATTTTTGGATATGATAGAAGATGAAAGAGATAAAGAATATTTTATAACCATTAAAGAACCATTAGAAGAACAAAATCTTAAGAATGAAACTATAATAATTCTAGGATTAATATATAGAGATTTTCTATGCTCTCCTGAAGAAAAGAAAAGATTACAAGAAAGGGATGCAAAAGAATTACAAGAAGCACAAAAATCATTAGAAGAAGAACTTAGAAAAAAACATAATTCTGATGATATATTTAAGAATAAGCAAGAGAAGCCAAAAAATAAACAAGTAAAAGAGAATAGATTAACAGTTATACAAGAGGAAAAATGGTATAAAAAGATATTTAATATTATAAAGGACCTATTTAATAGAAAATATTAGTAAAGAGTATTGACTTTTAAATATGTTTAAATTAAAATAAAAATTAGTGCATCCATAAAGTGTACTAATAATATATAAGGGGGAAAAAAAGTGAAAAAACAAATTACAATATTTTTAATTATTGCAACATTGCTAATAAGTTTATTTACAATGACAGGATGTAGCAATAAAAATGAAAATCAAAATGATAAAAACGAAATAAAAGAAACAAACAATGTAGAAAATAAAACAGAAGATGTAGACAATAAGACAGAAGGTGAGGAAGAGAAAAATACAACAACTCAACAAGAAAAAACTGAAAACACAACAAAACCAATCGATAAGACACCTATAGATATAAATGATAGCAAATCATATTTCTTTGTTGTAAAAGGAAAGAAATATTATGCTGGTGACAAAATTAGTGAACTAACATCTTCAGGATTTACTTTTAATAAAACTGGTTCAGAAAAAGAAATACCAGCAAATGGATATTTAATTGGTGGTGGTAGTGTTCAAAATTCAGACAAACGTACTGTTTTTAATATAACACCATATAATAATACAAATGCAAAAATAAAGGGCGCAGAAGCAAGTATTGGTGGATTTAGTGTGGATAATTATGGCTACAAATACCTTTCAGGAGATGTTGAAATATTTGGTGGTATAACAATTGGAACTGCAATGGAAGATGTAAAAACTGTTTTTGGTGAACCATCTAAAACAACAGAAGGTACATCAAGTAATGGACCAACATACACATATGAAGCAAAAGCAAGTTATAGATATTTTATTATTGGCTTTGATAAAGATGGAAAAGTAAGCTCAATAAAATGGCAAAACTTTAATTTTGACAATAAATAATCAAATTTATATTATTAGTTTAAATACAAAGACATTGTACTTAATATATGTACAATGTTTTTTTGCATCAAAATAAAGAAAAATAGAATAATAAAAGTATAGAAGGTTTAAATATAATAAAAAATATTAAAATAATTGAAATTAAACAATTTTTCTAATATAATACTTATGATAAATTTAAATTATAGAGAAAAGAAAGAAGGTAATAGATATGAAAGAAATAAAAATAAATATCAAAGGAATGGTATGTGAAGGCTGCCAAAAGAGAGTTGAAAATGCACTAGGAAATATAGACGGGGTAGAAAAAGTAACAGCAAACTATAAAGATGGAACTGTTTTAATTATAAGTAATAAAGAAATTGATAAAGCTATATTTAATGAGAAAATTGAAGACATTGGATTTGAAGTAGTAGAGGAAGATTGATATGAAAAAAATTATTTTATCGATAGATGGAATGACTTGTAGTGCATGTTCGAATGGACTTGAAAAATATTTGAATAAACAAAATGGCATAATAAATGCATCTGTAAATTTAGTAATGGCTAATGCAACAATTGATTATGATGAAAATATATTAAATAAGGAAAAAATTGAAAAGTATGTAAAACAAGCAGGATTCTTGAGCCTAGGAACATTTAAAGAGTTTAAAATTGAGGAAAGAGGAAAACTAGAAAAATTTAAATTTATATTTTTTTCAATTTTAGCAATTATTCTTATGTACATTTCAATGGGACATATGATTGGATTACCGATTATAGATAAACTTAATCCACATTATAATCCTATAATATATACAAGTACATTATTAATTTTAACTATACCATTTTTGATATACGGATTTGATATTTTAAGAAATGGATATAAAAATCTAATCCATAAATTGCCAAACATGGATACTTTAGTAACAATTGGAGTAATAAGCAGTTTTGTATACAGCGTATATGGAATGATTATGATATTTAATGGCAATTATTCTTATACAATGAACCTATATTTTGAATCATCAGCAATTGTAATTTATTTTATAAAATTAGGAAGATATATAGATGGAATTAGTAAAGATAAGACTAAAGAATCAATAAAAAAATTAGTTGAAATAACGCCAAGTGTTGCTACTATTGAAAAAGATGGCATTCAAAAGACAGTTACTTTAGATGAAATAAAAAAAGGAAATATTGTAGTTGCAAAACCGGGAGAAAAAATTGCAGTAGACGGAGAAATAGTAGAAGGTAAGGCACATTTAGACGAAGCTTTTATAACTGGAGAAAGTATGCCTGTACAAAAAAAGACAGGAGAAAAAGTAATAGCAGGAAGCTTGAATTATGATGGATTTATAAAATATAAAGCTGAAAAAATAGGAAAAGAATCAACAATATCTGAAATAGTAAGACTAGTAATAGAAGCTAGCAATACAAAAGCTCCAATTGCAAAAATAGCAGATAAAATTTCTGGATATTTTGTACCAATTGTTATAATTATTGCGGTAATAACTTTTATAATATATTTAATATTAGGATACGATTTTGCAACTTCAATTAATACATTTGTAACAATATTAGTTGTAGCATGTCCATGTAGTTTAGGACTTGCAACACCACTTGCAGTGGTTATAAGTGAAGGTGTTTTAGCAAATAATGGAATATTAGTAAAAAAAAGTGAAGTGCTAGAAAATGCATCAAAAATAGATACAATAGTTTTTGATAAAACAGGAACTTTAACATATGGTAAACTTAAGATTTCTAGAATTTATAATTATAGCACTATGAAAGATGAAGAAATATTAAAACTTGTAGGAAGTCTAGAAAGTAAGTCTATGCATCCAATAGGAAAAGCGTTTACAGAGTACATGAAAGAAAATAAAATGGAAGTTGAACCAGTAGAAGAGTTTGAAAACATTTCAGGATATGGAATTATTGGAAGAGTTCAAAATGAAAAAATAATACTAGGCAATAGCAAAATAGTATCAAAATATAATATTAAAAATGACTATATGGAAGATGAAAAAGAACTAGCTTCAAATGGAAATAGTATAATTTATGTAATAAAAAATGAGAGAATTATTTCTATTATAGGAGTTAATGATGTTGTAAGAGAAAATGCAAAAGAAGTAATAAAAAAATTACATCAAAAAAATATAAAAACAATTATGCTTACAGGAGACAACAAGCAAACAGCAGAAAAAGTAGCTGAAAAGCTCGAAATTTCTAGAGTAGTATCAAATGTTTTACCATCAGAAAAAGCGGATTTAATAAAAAAATTAAAAAAAGAAAATAAATATGTAATGATGTGTGGAGATGGAATAAATGATAGTCCAGCTTTAGCCAATAGTGACATTGGAGTGAGCGTAAAAAGTGGAACAGACATAGCGATGGATTCTTCAGATGTAATATTAACGAAAAATGATTTAAATTCTATTTTAAAATTAATTAATATTAGTGAAAGAACAATTAGAAATATAAAACAAAATCTATTTTGGGCATTTTTTTATAATTCTTTAATGATACCTATTGCAATGGGTGTATTTAGATTTGCAAAAATTACAATAAATCCAGATGTTGCAAGCTTTGCAATGGTGTTTAGTAGTATAACTGTAATATTCAATGCTTTAAGACTGAGGAAAAAATAAAAAACGAGTTGAAAAAAAAACAGTAATAATATATAATTTGAAAATAGTAGTAAAATTACGAAAGAAAGTAGGTAGATAACTTGAAAGAAAAAACAAATTCCTTTATGGGGAATGTATTAATGCTAATGGTTGCCCAAGTTTTGATTCGTTTTTTGGGATTAATTTATAAATTAGTAATTACAAATTTAGATGGATTTGGTGATGTTGGAAATGGATATTATTCAGCAGGATATCAAATTTACACAGTACTTTTATTAATATCATCTCAAGGAATTCCAAATGCCATGTCTAGACTTGTTTCAGAAAAAATTGCACTAGGAGAATACAAAGCGGCACATAGAATTTTTAAAATAGCATTTGGACTTTTTGGAGTAATAGGAGGAACATGTTCTATTTTATTATATGTTTCATCTGGTTTTATAGCAACAAACATGTTAAATGTTCCAGATGTTAAATATGTATTAATGGTTTTATCACCAGCCATTTTCTTTGTATCAGTTTCTGCAGTTATAAGAGGATATTTTGCAGGATTAGGAACAATGAAGGTTTCAAGTACTGCACAAACATTAGAACAATTATTTAATTGTATTTTAAGTATTACATTTGTTTATGCAACAATAGGTAGAGAGCCTTATATTATGGCTGCAGCTGGAAACTTATCAACTACAGTTGCAATATTAATGTCATTTTTCTATCTTGTAGCATATTACAAATTAAATAATAAAAAATACGCAAATAAATATAAAAATGTAGAACAAAAAGAAGAAAGTAAACCTGTAAAAACAATTTGCAAAACAATCTTAATGTACGCAATTCCTATGACAATAGGTTCTGTTATTACAGCAATAAGCAGTATGATAGATACAGTAACTGTAAGTAATTGTACACAAATTGCATACTCTGGAATACTTGGAACTAAAGAAGCACTTGAACAAATGGCAATGAAATTTGCTGGAATCTTATCAAAGGTTGAGACATTAACCAATTTACCAATAGCAATAAATCTTGCATTTTCATCTGCATTAGTACCTGCTATTTCAGCAGCACTTGCTAAGAAAGATAGAAAAGATGCAGCTAGAAAGATTTCATTTTCGTTTGCATGTTCAATTATGATTATTTTACCTTGCGCGATTGGCTTTAGTATGTTAGCAGATCCGTTATTAAAAATGTTATATCCAAACGCATCAGATGGTGCACATATTCTTCAGATTGCGTCAGTTACTATGATTTTTGTTGCACTAAGCCAAACATTAAGTGGAGCACTATTCGGACTTAAAAGATTATATGTGCCAGCCACTGCTATTGCAATAGGAAGTATTGTTAAATTTATATTAAATATTATTTTAATTAGAAATCCTAAAATCAATATTTATGGTGCAGCAATAAGTTCATTAGTGAGCCAATTTATTACATTTGTTATAAGCTATAGAGTAACTAAAAATGAAATTAATTTGAAACTAAGTTTCAAAAAGACAATATTAAAACCTTTACTTGCGGGTGGAATGATGGCAATTTCTATTTTTATAATTCAAACATTACTACGTTCTAGTGTAAATAATATAATACTTACATTAGCAACAATTATAATAGGTGCAGCAGTATATGTTTTTGGAATAATAATTTTAAAAGTATTTGAAAAAGAGGAAATATTGTTATTCCCTATGGGAGAGAAATTGTATAAAGTATTAAGAAAGATAAAAGTATATGAATAGCTATAATTTAATATAAATACTAGTAATTGTACATATAGTAAAAAATAAAAAAGATTCTTTAATAAGGTTTAAAGAATCTTTTTTATTTTATGAATTAGTCTAAATTTTCTAAAATTCTAGGTAACATTTGTTTTTTTCTAGAAACAACATTTTCAAGCATAGCTGTATTGTCACTTAAAGTAACACCATAAGCTTTTTCTACAATGTTTGAGTCATGTCCTAAAGAAATGATTTTTGAATTTGAATTTAGAATGTCTGTTGCAGCAAAAACGTATAAATCCAAATTATCTTTTTCAATTTCATTGTTTATAGCTGTTTCAAAATATGCTTTCTTTTTGAATACATCGTCAAGATCAGCTGTATTAATTTGAGCAATTTTAAATTTCTTTCCACCTTTTTCAAATAGTTTGCTATCAATATTAATTACTTCTTCAGGTGTAAATTCACTAATATCTGTTCCAGCTTTTAATAAATCTTTACCAAATATATTTGCATCAATTCCAGATATTTCTTGTAGCTTTCTTGCGATAATAATATCATCGTTTGTGCATGTTGGAGATTTAAATAATAAAGTATCTGATACCATTGCACTAAGCATTAAAGTTGCAATTTTTTTGCTAATAGGAATATCATATTCTTTATACATTTTATAAAGAACTGTTGCAGTACATCCAACAGGTTCAGCTCTGTAATATAATTGATATGGTGCAACAAAGTTCATTGTGTGATGATCTATTACCTTTAAAATATTAGCATTTGAGATATTATCTGCACTTTGTGTTGCTTCATTATGGTCTACTAATATAATATTTTGACCATCTTCAACATCAGATATTATTTCTGGTTTTTCAATTTGCAAATAATTTAAAACATATTCAGTTTCTTTATTAACTTTTCCAAGAGCAACAGCCTTAGCATTATTTCCTAATTCATTTTCAAAATTTTCCATAATTATTGATGATGATATTGAGTCTGTATCTGGATTTTTGTGACCAAATATCATTGTTAAATTTTTATCCATTTTAATATCCTCCTTAAAATAAGTATATTTTATTTTTCGATTACTATTCTATTATACTATAAAAAGGGAAAAACGTCAATATTTGGCAAAATACAAACTATTAAGAAAAATTGCAATTAAAAATCTTGCTTCACTGATATATATGTGATAGAATGTGCATATATTATATAAAAAAGGATGGTAGAAATGGAAGATACTAATATAGAAGAGGTTTTAACCAAATATAATCAAACGAAATTAATGAATTTAATGAAGAAATTCACAAAAGAAGAAAATGAAAAAATAATTAATCAATTAAAAACTATAGATTTAGAAAAAATGATAAATTTATATAATAGAGGATTACAAAAAATAGAGGCAGACTCAAAAAAAATTTCAAATATAAAATACATAGATAAATCAAAATTAGAAAAAGAAGAAAAAGAAACATATAAAGAATTAGGCGAAAATATTATAAAAGAGGGAAAATATGCTGTTGTTACAATGGCAGGAGGACAAGGAACAAGACTTGGACATAAAGGACCAAAGGGAACTTTTAAAGTAAGTGTTAACGGACAAGAAAAGTACTTATTCCAAATTATCGTAGAATCATTGCAAAAAGCTATAGAAGAATATGGAGTAGCAATTAAGTGGTATATAATGGTTAGTAGTGAAAATGAAAAAGACACAAAAACATTTTTGAAAGAACATAACTATTTTGGATATCCAGAAGAGAAAGTTAAGTTTTTTGTTCAAGGAAATCTGCCACTAATAGATACGAATGGGCAATTTATAATAGATAAAAATAAATTAATAAAAGAAGCTTCTGATGGAAATGGAAGTATTTATGAATCATTAAAAAGATGCAAAATTTTAGATGACATGAAACAAAGCGGAATTGAGTGGATTTTTGTAGGTGGAGTAGATAACATATTACTTAAAATTATAGATCCAATTTTAACAGGAATAACAATTAAAGAAAATAATATTATAGCATCTAAATCAGTAGTAAAAAAAGATCCAAGGGAAAGAGTTGGCGTATTTTGCAAAATAGATGGAAAACCAGGAGTAATTGAATATACTGAATTACCAGAAAAAATGGCCGTTATGAGAGATGAAAAAGGAGAATTAATTTATGGAGAGGTAAATATATTAAGCCATTTATACTCTATAAAAGCTTTAGAGCAATTAGCAGATGTAAAATTACCATATCATGTAGCTTTTAAAAAGGCTAATTTCTTAGATGAAAATGAAAAATTCGTTGAAGTAAGTGAGCCTAATGCATATAAATTTGAATCATTTATCTTTGATGCATTTAAAAATTATGAAGATATGAGTATATTAAGAGTTAAAAGGGAAGACGAATTTGCACCTATAAAAAATGCAACTGGTTCAGATAGTCCTGAAACTGCTATAAAATTATATGAAGATTTTCAAATTAGAAATAAATAAAAAATAAGCAATATAGTTTTTACATAAAATTATATTGCTTATTTTTGTTTGTTTATTTAATTTTTTAAGCTATCTTGTTCCATTTTATTTTTTATAAATTCTTTTGTAGCATCCAAAGATTTTAGTTCGATTTCATAGTTTGGATTTATATCATCTGAAATTACAATGTTCTTTTGTTTACATACATTTCTTATTACTGCTTCTGCAAACCAAGGGTTTTTTACAAATACAGGACCTAAACAATTTGTGAAAAATATATTTTCTTTTTTTGCTCCTTCGTTGCTATTTCCGATGTTTCCATAACCGTATTTTATTGTGCCTAATGGTTTTTCGTCTTTTAGGTTAATATCAACCATTTGAATTTGAGAACCAACTATTTCGGTTCCATCTTCTAATGTAAAGAAAATATCATCTCCAATTACCATATCTCGCTGAGTATAATCAATATCAAAAATTTTCAATCCTTCAAATGAAGAACCATCTAATAAGGTAATATTATTTCCTAAAAGGGCAGAAGTTGTACCTGTTACAATTATTGTCTTTTTATCTTCAATATATTTTTTTAAGCCATCTTGCTGACTATTTAAAGACTTTAATATTGTAGGAATTACTTTTAGCTCACCAGCATTAAATAGTAAAATATCATATTTTTCAAAGTCGATTTCAGTTTCAACATCATCAATTCTTTCTAAATTTAAATTTACATCTAGTAAATCTGCCACGTGTTTAAAAGCCTGTGCATTACCACGTTCACCGTGTAAATTAAGAATATCTGGATACATCCATGCTAAATTAATTTCATTATTCATTATTTCTCATCACCTTTCTGAAAAAATGCTTTAATTTTCTTATATGGTTTCATTCCTGTAATTATATAAATATTATCTGTTTTTAACTCATCTAATGTTTCAAATATCGTATCAAAATCGTCTTCGACGTTATATACTTTAAGTTTTTCAATTGGTGCACCATCATAAATCATACGATTTGCACAATCATAACAAACTGTTCTAGAAAAAGATACAAATTGCTCTACATTTGATTCTACAACACCTTTAAAATTACAATCGAAGAAATAGAATGTATTTGTGTAAGCTGGTGGAAAATCTTTTATTTCATATAATCCCATAAATACAGCTTTTGGAGTTTTATCTCTTGCAACTGTATCTAATGCATTTTGAAGTGTTTCTGGGTTTTCTTGTTTTATTCTTAAATAATGTATTGTTTTATCATTATAAATATAAGTTTCTCTTCTATCTGCTGGATTTACAAAAGTTGCAAAACCTTTTTGAATATCATCATATTTTATATTAAATTTTTTGCATATAGCAATACATAAAGCATAGTTGTAAAGATAAAAAGGATTAATATATGAAACTACATAAGATTTATTATCACATTCAAAGGTATGATTTTCATAGTCTACATTTTTTATTACAACATTTGGGTTTTCTATACTTTCATATGAACAGTGTGTACATTTAAATTTACCGATATTATCTATATTATAGTATTCGTAATTGATTTTATGATTACATTTTGGACATGGAAGAGTTACTGTATAAAAATCATTTTTTTCAAATGTTTTTGAATTTCTTTCCAAACTGTAATATACCACTTTTCCAGCAAAATCCTCTAATGCTCTACTTCTAGGTTCTTCATTATTTACAAAAAGAGTCATATCTGTATTTATTGTAGAAGAGAACATTTTATATATAAAGTCTGGGTCACCATTTCTTTGGGCTTGATCTTTTTGAAGATTGCTAATACATAAATTAATTGCAGGTAAAACTTTATATATATGTCTAAGGCTACGCTCATCTATTTCTAAAACCAAGAATTCTTTTTTGAACTTTCCAAACATACTTGAATTTTTAATTAAAGTAGTAGCAACACCACTCATCATATTGGCACCTTCAGTGTTAGTAGCAACGCTTTTTCCAGCAGATTTTAGTGTATGTGCTATTAAATTTGTTGTTGTAGATTTGCCATTAGTACCAGTAACAAAAATTGTTTTATTAAAATCTACATTTGAAAAATATTTTACGAAATCTTTTTGAATGCTAATTGCAACTTTACCAGAAATCATAGATCCTTTTTTCTTTAATATTTTTCCAAGTAATAGTGTTATTTTAGATGCCCAAAGGGCAAAGATAAATTTTAATTTTTTCATTATTAACTCCATTTCTGTTATTTTATAATTTAAAAATTAGTTAGTTATTTCAGAAAAATGTAAATTATAAAAAACTTGTTTTATATTTTTTTATAACGTATGATTATTCATAAATTCTTTTTATGCTAGTATCAATAAATGTGGGACGTACATCAAAATATATATCATCATTTTCTTTTAAATTTGTACCTGTTATATCAATTACAACATCGTGCATTCCAATTTGTCCTAATACTTTTAATTTTTGACCATTTATATTTAGAAAAATAGCATTATCTTTAAATAAACTTTTTATATCTAAAAATACCTTTTTTAATTTACTTAAGAATTTAAATCTTTGGTCTTCTAAAGTAATTCCAATACCATCAAAATATCCTGTTGGAAGAATTGCAATTTTAACTTGTTTTTTTACAATATACGAATTACCATAACCAATAAAATCGCCTTTATTTAGTTCTTTAATTCTTGTTATTTTTGTATGAAATTTACTTACCTTTTTTAAACCACTTTGTGGACCTGATGCATAACCAGAAAATGCAGAACCAATTCTTGCAGCATTTAAATGCATATTAGGATATTTAAAAAATCCTGAAGAATTACATATGTGTTTAAGTTTAAACTCTATACCTTTTTCTTCTAAGTTTTTTATTGCCTCGTTAAATCTTTCAAATTGTTTATTACTCCACGAACTATCGCTTGCTAGGGAGTTCGAAAAATGAGAAAATATCCCTTCAAAATTAATAAAATCGCATTTTTTTATAATTTGAGATGTTTTATCATTCTCTAAATAATTAAATCCATAGCGGGATAAGCCAGTGTCTATTTTTATATGTGCAGTTATTTCTTTATTTTCTTTTTTTGCAATTTCATTTGCAATTTGCGCTGAATATTGAGAATCTATTGTAAGTATAATATTATTATCTATTAATAATTTTACTGTATCTTTATCTGAAAAAGGAGTTAAAATCATCAATTTTTCATTTATTCCAGCTTGTCTTAAAGTTATAGCTTCTTGAACCGAAGCAACTGCAAAAAACGTTATGCCATTTTTAGATAAAAAATTAGTAAGTTCTACAATACCAAGACCATATGCATTTCCTTTTACTACTGCAATGATTGTGTAATTATCTTCAGATACATTTTCTCTTATTTTATTAAGATTATATAACAGATTATCTGTATTAATTATTAGTTCGTTCATGTACTCACACACCTTACTTTTAATTTTTATAAATTGCATTTAAATTATAACATATAAAGAAAATATTACAACATTTGACTAAAAATTTTTATTTAGAAATAAATA
>ERZ780218.1292-NODE-1292-length-16912-cov-5.208756_pt1 | contig 16912 bp, 17 predicted proteins | sample MGYA00510975_ERZ780218 | MGnify/ENA primary metagenome ERZ780218 (study PRJEB29588, sample SAMEA2152063) | human gut metagenome | biome: human gut; feature: human-associated habitat; material: faeces | place: Denmark | collected 2008/2010 ... | reverse complement strand
GGCAATTTTTGAACAGCCAGGGCCCAGTGGCCCGGCGGGGATTTAGACCAGCCACTCAGATTTTGCGCGCCGGAACTTTTCTGCCTGGCCCAAGGGGTAACCCCCGTAAATGGGGTCCGGGGAAAGGCGACTATGAGCACGAAGTGCTCATCGGAGCCGTCCCCGGCGGCGTTTTGGTGACTTTGCCGCCGCGGGCAAAGTCACTCGCCGCCCGCAGGCGGCGAAATCTCCCCTGCGCAAACAATACCTCAAAGGCGGCGCGCCGAGGTCGTCGCGCCCTACACAAAAAACCGCTCTACCATCGCCCCCTCATCCGGCCCTTCGGGCCACCTTCCCCCCGAGGGGAAGGCTTTTTGGGGGGATTATCTCCTCATCCGTCTGGCCTTCGGCCAGCCACCTTCCCCCCAAGGGGAAGGCTTAAAAAGAGGCGGCGAACTCCCCCTGCAAAATACTTAATCCACCGGCTTTTTATTGTACTGCTTAAACCGCTTCATATTTCCCAGGTGATTTTTCAGCACCCGCAGCCAGCGGCGGAAGGAGGAGTCCTGCTCATACACCAGGGAGTGGGAGTCCTTCCCCGCCCGGATGAGCTCCTTCATCTCCTTGTGGTAGCGCTTGGGGGTGAAGCCGAAGGCCACGTTCTTGGGCACCATCCGCCACAGGGACTTGTCCTGGGTGATGATAAAAGGCAGGTCCTTGTGCTCCACCCGGTCCTCCACCACTTCGTAAGGGGTGTCGCTGCCGTCAAAGCCCGGCAAAATATCCCGGATGATGGCCGCAGGTTCTTCGGTCCGGGGATTGTCGGTGGTGACGACGGCAAAATCGGACCAGTCCGCCGCCGCCTTGCCCATGCGGGGGCGCTTGGTCTTGTCACGGTCGCCGCCGCAGCCGAACACGACGAGCACGCGCGCGTCGGCAAAGCCGCAGACGGTCGAGAGAATATTTTTAAGCCCGTCGGGCGTGTGCGCGTAATCAATGAGCACGGTGTAGTCCGTGTCCGTCGGCACCACCTCCGCCCTGCCGCGCACGCCCTGACAGAGTGAGAGGGCCTGCGCCGCGTCCTCGATCGGAATGCCGAGGGCCTGTGCCGCGGCGAGCGCGGCGAGCGCGTTGTAGAGCGAGAACGCCCCGGGAATGTGCAGCGTCACGGGAATGTGCTCGCTGTCGCTGCACGCGGTGAAGCTCACGCGGTCGGCGCAGTAATGCGCGTCCCAGCCAACGAGATCGTTTGCAAGTCCCTGCCCGAAGCGTGTGACCGGACAGGTCACATTTTCGAGCAGCCGCGGCGTCCACGGATCGTCGCCGTTGACGGCGGCGGCGCGGCATTGGCGGAACAGACGCGCCTTGGCGTCGCAGTAGGCTTCCATTGTACCATGGTAGTCAAGATGGTCCTGCGTGAGATTGGTGAACACGCCGAGCGCGAAGTCGATCGCGCCGGCACGCCTTTGCACGAGCGCGTGGGAGGAGACCTCCATCACCACATGGGTGCAGCCCTCGTCCGCCATTTCGCGCAGCAGACGCTGGAGCGTCAGCGCGTCGGGCGTGGTGCGCTCGGCGGACAGAACGGCGCCGCCGATCATGTTCTGATTCGTGCCGATCAGGCCGACCTTTGCGCCCAGACAGCGCTCAAGGAGCTGCTTGAGAAGATACGTTGTGGTCGTCTTGCCGTTCGTGCCGGTCACGCCGACCACCGTCATGCGTCCCGCCGGATCGCCGTACCACCTCGCGGCGAGCTTTGCCGCCGCCTCGTGCGCGTCGGGGACCAGCACACAGGGCACGCCCTCGGCCGCGTGCTCGGTCACGACGCAGACCGCGCCGCGCGCGGCGGCCTCCTTTGCGTAGTCTGCGCCGTCCTCCCGCGCGCCATGCAGGGCGAGGAAAAGGCTTCCTTCTCCCGCCGTGCGGGAATCGAGGGTGAGGTCATGTATCTCCGTCCGCGCGTCCGCGCGGAGGAGTCGGAAGTGATCGAGGGCGCTCAAAAGCTCGCCGAGCTTCGTAGGCGCGTCGTCCTTTCTCCGTCAAATCTTGCTCTCTTTTGCGGTTTTTAATCCGTCACCGAGCTGTCGCTGAACTGGACGCGCACCACCGTGCCCGCCGCGACCTCCGTGCCCGGCGTCTCCGACTGGGAGATGGCGCGCACGCTCGCGGAGCTGCCGCCGGTCGCGCCGGAGACGGACATGATAAGCCCCGCGTCGGTGAGCTTGCGGTTGGCTGCCGCGGCGCTGTCGCCCACGACGTTCGGCACGATGCACAGCTCCGTGGATTTCTCCGCGCCGAGATAGAGGATGATCTCCGCGTTGTTCGGCACGATCGCGCCGCCGAGCGGCGTCTGGTCGGTGACGGTCTCGCCGTCGCCGACGGTGCGGCAGGAGAAGCCCTCCTCCTTGAGCTTTGTTGCCGCCTCGTCGCGCTTGAGCCCAACGACGTTCGGCACGGTATGATCCGCGCCGACGAGTTCATCGGCGCTGTAGGTCGGCTCGATGCCGAGGTAGGGCAGTATCTCCGCCATGATGCTCGACGCCACGGGCGCGGCCATGTTGCCGCCCGAGCGGTAGGTGCCGGTCTTGTCGCTGGCGTTGCTGAGGGTGAGCAGCATCATGATCTGCGGGTCGTCCGCCGGCGCGCAGCAGGTGAACGAAACGGTGACGCTCCCGTCGATCTGGTCGGCGGTGCCGGTCTTGCCGCCGATGCGGTAGCCCGCGACCTTGCCGTTCTTGCCCGTGCCGTGCTCGACCTCGTACTCCATGATCTCGCGCACGGTCTTGGAGGTATCCTCGGAAATGACCTGCCGCAGCGGGGTGGTGTCGTGGCGGTACTTGACGTTGCCGCTCTGGTCGAGCACCTCGGAGACGATGTAGGGCGTGCGGAGGTAGCCGCCGTTGACGCAGGCCGCCTGCGCGTTGATGAGCGAGAGCGGCGTGACGTTGAAGTTCTGACCGAAGGCGTAGCACGCCAGCGCCAGCGTGGAGTATTCGATCTCCTTGTTGACAAAGCCGCTCGCCTCGCCCGTGGTGTCCACGCCGGTCTTTCCGGTGAGGCCGAAGGCCTTCATGTAATTGTAAAAGGTCGTGTTGCCGAGGCGCAGGCCGATGTTGATGAACGCGGGGTTGCAGGAATTGGCGAACGCCGTGATGAGGTCCTGATGACCGTGACCGGGCGCGCGCTTGGAGCAGTTGATCTTCGCGCCCTCGATGACGACATAGCCCGGGCAGTTGAAGGTGTCGGACATTTTGACCTTGTTCTCCTCCAGCGCCATGGCGAGGGTGAGGATCTTGAAGGTCGAGCCGGGCTGGAAAGTGTCGTTGATGGCCTTGTTGCGCCATTGCATATTTTGCAGCGTGTCGGCCGCCGCGGCGAGCTCCTCGTCGGTCATGCCGGCGGCAAGCATCTCCTTGTTGTAGATGCTCGCGGGGGCGTTGAGGTCGTAGGTCGGCAGCGACGCCATCGCGAGGATGCCGCCGGTGTTGACGTCCATGACGATGCCGGTCGCGCCCACGCCCGTGCCGTAGCGGCTCTCGAGCTCCTCAAGGCCCTTTTCGAGGTAATACTGCACCGTCTTATCGAGGGTCGTCACCAGACTGTCGCCGTTCTCGGCGTCGAAATACTGCTCATACTGATAGAGCAGCGCGTTGCCGTTGGCATCGCGCGCGGAAACGACCATGCCCTTTTCGCCGGTCAGCTCCTCGTCATACACGGCCTCAAGACCGTAAGCGCCGCCGTTGGCGTTGACAAAGCCGATGACGTGCGCGGCGAGCGAGGAATAGGGGTAGTAGCGCTTGGAGGTCGGCTCCAGAAAGACGCCTTTGATGCCGTTGTCGCTGATAAACACGCGGACTTTGTCCGCCGTCTCCTGCTCGACCTTCTTCTTGATGACCTTGTACTGCGAGGCGGTATCCTTCATATCGTCGAGGATGCCGCTCGGGTCCACGCCGAGGATCTCGCCGAGGCCGTTTGCGATCAGGTTCGGATCCTGTTCGTTTTTGGCGACGTCGAGAGGCGAGACGCAGACGTTCTCCGCCGTGGAGGAGAGGGCGAGAATGTCGCCGTTTTTGTCGTAGATGGTGCCGCGGCTCGCCTCCACGGTCGTGCGCAGCGTCTGCTGGCGCACGGCGAGCGTCTTGAGCTCGTCGTGCTGCTTGATCTGCAGCTTGTAGAGCTGGGCAAAGAGCAGCAGAAACGTGCCGATGCCCAGCAGCGCCAGCAGCAGAAGCGTCCGCTGCTGGATGATGCGGTTGGCGCGGCGCGCGCTGTCCGGTTTTCTTTTCGGGGGTGTCGGCACGGTCTTTCCTCCTCATACGGCAAGGGGCATAATGGCAAAACAAGGAGTAAGGAAGCTCCTTACTCCTTATGTATAGGCTTCGCTCAACTGAAATATTCCACCACGCTGAAAACGCCCTGCCCCAGCGAGGTGAACACGCGGCTGAGCACGCTGACGTTCTGTGCTTCGCAAAGCTCCACGCTGTCCGGCGCGGAAAGGTCGATGTAATTGATCTGCGAGGAGCTGGGCTTGTTCATGCCCGCGGCGACAGCCGCCGCCTTGACCGTTTCGAGATCAAAGGTGCGCTCGTACTGCGTGAGCAGCGCGACGTGCTCGGCGTCGAGCGTCTTGAGCTCCTTCTGCATCGAGACCACGTCGGCGGAAATGCTCGTGAGCTGCGCGTAGCTCATCAGCACGACCACGACCATCGCGGCCAGCGCGGCAAAGCCGAGCACCAGCACGCCGGAGACTCTCTGCCGCTCGCGCACGCGCGGACGGACGGCCTTCTTCTCCTGCCTGCGCGGCGGGCGGATGAATTCCTCGCGCGGCTGCTCCCGCTGCTCGCTCTCGCGGCGCGGCGCGCGCCGCTCGGCATAGCGCTCATCGTAGGCGAGATTGCCGACCACACGTCCGCCGCGGTAGCTATTCGGTTGTCTGCGGCTCGTGCGTGCCATAGCGCTCTCCTTCGTGAAAGATCTGCTTTCTCAGCATTTTTCCGCCACACGCAGCTTGGCGCTGCGGGCGCGGGGATTTTCGTTCAGCTCCTCCTCGCCTGAGACGATGGGCTTGCGGGTGATGAGCTTCATTTTGGGTTTCTTGCCGCACACGCACACCGGAAACTCCGGCGGACAGGTGCAACCCGTGGCGAGCGCTTGCAGCTCGCGCTTGACGATGCGGTCCTCGAGCGAATGGAAGGTGATGACCGCGAGCCGCCCGCCCGGCTTGAGATTCTTCTCGGCGGCGCGGAGCATCGGTGGAAGCTCGCCGAGCTCGTCGTTGACCGCGATGCGGATGGCCTGAAAGCTCCGCTTGGCGGGATGCTGCTTTTCGCGCAGCGCCGCGGCGGGCATCGCCGAGCGGATGAGATCCGCCAGCTCCAGCGTGGTTTCGATGGGCTTTTCCATGCGGTACGCACAGATCTTCTTTGCGATGGCGGGCGCGTAGCGCTCCTCGCCGTATTCATAGAGGATGCGTTTGAGCTCCTCATAGCTGACGGTATTGACCAGCTCGCGCGCGGTGTAGCTCGCGCTCTCGTCCATGCGCATATCGAGCGGCGCGTCCTGCTTATAGGAAAAGCCGCGCGCGGCATCATCGAGCTGCGGCGAGGAAACGCCGAGGTCAAAGAGCATCCCGTCCACGCCGCGGACGCCCAGCTCACGCAGCACGTCGTCGAGCGCGCTGAAGTTGGAGTGTACCAGCGTCACGCGATCCATATAGTCCGCGAGCCGCCGCTGCGCCGCCTCGATGGCAGTCTCGTCGCGGTCGAGGGCAATGAGCCGTCCTCCCGCCGTCAGGCGGCGGACGATCTCCAGCGAGTGGCCCGCGCGGCCCAGCGTTCCGTCGAGGTAAACGCCGTCCGGCCGGATGGCAAGCGCGTCCAGACATTCGTGCAGCAGCACCGGCTTGTGGCCGTAGTTGATCTCTTCCATCTCAGAAGCCCAGCTCCTCCATCACGGCGGCGAGGTTCTCGGGGTTGAGCTCCTCGGCCTCCAGCGCAGCCCAGCGCTCCGCGTTCCAGATCTCGGCGCGGTTCGATACGCCGATGATGACCACGTCCTTGTCCAGCCCCGCGTAGGCGCGCAGCTTCTGCGGCAGCAGGATGCGGCCCTGGCTGTCCGGCTCGCACTTGGCGGCATTGGCGAACAGCGGGCGCATGGCCTTGGTCTTGGTGTAGGGCAGGCTCTCGAACTTCTCGGTGAACTTCGCCCAGCTCGCGTCGGAATAGACGCTCAGGCAGGAGTCCATGCCCATGGTGACATAAAAGGTCTCGCCCAGCTCCTCGCGGAGCTTTGCGGGGATGAACACTCTGCCCTTGGCGTCGATGCTGTGCTGATACTGGCCGGTCAAAGCGCTTCCCCCTTTCGGCGATCCTTGAAGCTGCTGTGAAGAGGGCAAAGCAGCGGCTCCCTCTTTTTTCGGGGAAGTCGCTCGGCTCCACTCTCCTGCACTTTTGGGTCAGCAGCACCACTTTTGTACACTTGGCACCACTTTCCCCCACTTCGTATTTTGAGTATACATAAAACGCTTTTGAAATGCAAGCAGAAATTTTCTTTGTTTTCAGGGCTTTCACGCCCTTTTCTGCCAAATTCTTCCAGCGTTTTTTACCAGAACTCAAACGCACGTTTTATTGTCGAAAGGGCACGAAAAAACGCGCCACAATATCTTGTGGCGCGTTTTACCTTCATCGCAAAATATGTTCAAATTAAAAAACGCTCGAAAAGTCTTTGTCAGATGTAACGAATTTTACTTGTCCTCTTTGTCGTTTTTCTCCAAAGACTTGTTCAGCTCCTCGCGGCGGCGCTGCATCTGCTCGTTGGACGCGGCGCGGAAGCGCACGCGCGTCTGCTTGACCTCGTCGAGCGCCATCTGGACCGCCTCCTCCGTGCGGCGCAGAACGTCCTCGGAGTAGTCGTTCGCCACGCGGTACATCTCGCGCGAACGCTCCTCGGCGCGGGTGACGATATCGTGGCCCTTGGCGCGCGCGGCGGTGAGCACCTCGCTCTCAGAGACCTTGCTCTTGGCCTCGAATTCCGCCTTCTGCATCATGCGCTCGACGTCGCGCTTGGCAGCCTCCACATACTCGTCGCGGGCGCGGACGAGCTCCTGCGCGCGCTTGAGCTCCACCGGCATCTGCGCGCGGATCTCGTCGAGCAGGTCGAGCGCCTCGTCGCGGTTGAGCACGCACTTGTCGTTCGACAGCGGCGCGTTCTTCGCCTCGTCGATCATCTCATACAGCATATCCAGCAGCTTCTGTACATTCTCTTCAGCCATCGTTATCCCCTATCCTTTCCTCTTATCCGAGCCGCGGCCGCAGCCGGCAAATACTTCTCGAGCGGCTGATGATACTTCACCATCTCGCGCGCCATGGTCGATGAAATGTGCTGGTGCGCAGGCTCAGCGCACAAAAGCACCGTGTCGAGCGCGCCGCCGGACACATCCTTATAAATGAGCGAGAGCTGATACTCCGCATCGAAATCCATACTGTTCCGCGCGCCGCGCACGAGAAAGCGCGCGCCCTTCTGCGCGGCAAAGTCCGTCAGCAGCCCGTTCCACAGCGCCGCCTCGACGTTGCCGAGCGGTGCGATGCTCACGCGCATCAGCTCCAGCTTCTCCCCGTCCGTGAACATCGGGTGCGTCTTTTCGCCGTTCGGCACGATGGCGACGTACACGCGGTCAAAGAGCTGCGCCGCGCGCTCGATGATATCCATGTGACCGAGCGTCACGGGGTCGAAGCTGCCGGGAAACACGGCGATGCGTTCCTCTCTCATGTCGTCTCCTCCCCGTCGCGGCGGTAAAGCGTGACCTTGATCCTGCCGTAGCGGTACTCGCGCGCGACGCGGTAGGGCGCGCTGAGCTTGGGCAGCTCCTTTTCCGCCGGACTCTCCGCGATCATTATACCATCAGGCGCAAGAATGTCAAACCGCGCGATGTGCGCGACGGCGCGCTCGAGCAGATCGTCCGCGTAGGGCGGGTCGAGGAAAATGAGGTCGAATTTCTCACGCAGGGCATTGAGATAGGCCATCGAGTCGCCGCAGACGACCTGCGCGCCGTCCTCCAGCCGCGTGAGCGCCAGATTCTCACGGATGAGCTTCACCGCGTCGGTGCGCCGGTCCACGAACACGGCGCGCTGCGCGCCGCGCGAAAGTGCCTCGATGCCGAGCTGTCCCGTCCCCGCGAAGAGGTCGAGCACGCGCGCGCCCTCCACCTCGAACTGGATGGCGGAGAAAATGCCCTCCTTGACCTTGTCGGTGGTCGGGCGGGTATCATAACCCTTTAATTCATTCAGCCGGCGCCCGCGCGCCGAGCCGGTGATGACTCTCATACCGTTTTCCGTTCCTTCTTTCGGTTCTTTTTACATCCTACAAAAAAGCGGCGCACAATGCAAGTGGTCACGCAAAAATATTTTTCCGCATTCGCTTCCCGCTTTTTCGGATAGCTTTGTCGAAATTGCTCAAAATGAAAGTTTTCCTGCGCCCGGTCTTGCAAAATATGTTCAGATGCGGTAAAATGTAAAAACTCTTATAAATCGCATCTATAAGCTGCCGTTTATAGGAGAAATTTTAGGAGAGAGTGTATATTATGGAAAAGAAAAAACTCAGTCTGCCGGCACAGATCTTCATTGCTCTGCTGCTCGGTATCGTGGTCGGCCTTGCCTTCTACTTTATGGGTAAGCCCGAGATCACGACCAACTACCTCAAGCCCTTCGGCACCATCTTCGTCAACCTCCTCAAGTTCATCGTTGTTCCCGTTGTCCTGCTGTCCATGATCGACGGCATCGTCTCCATGGGCGACATGAAGAAGGTCGGCTCCGTCGGCTGGAAGACCGTGGCGTACTTCCTCGTCACCACTGCCATCGCCTGCGTGATCGGCCTTGTGTTCGCCAACATCTTCAACAACGCCGGCCTCTTCCCCACCCTCCAGCTCGTTGACGGCCAGGTCTGGGAGAAGGCCACCAGCGCCAACTTCATGGATACCCTCATCGGCATCTTCCCCAGTAACCTCTGGGAGTCCTTCCGCACCTCCAATATGCTTCAGGTCATCGTCATCGCCATTCTTCTCGGCGGCGGCATCCTCACGGCAGGAGAAAAGGGCAAGCTCGCGCAGGATATGGTCACCTCCCTCTACGCGGTCATCGAGCGCGTGATGGCCTTCATCATTTCTCTCAGCCCCATCGGCGTGTTCACCATGATGGCTTGGGTCGTTGCCACGCAGGGTCCCGAGATCCTCGGCTCCCTCGGCATCGTCCTCGGCTGCGCCTACCTTGGCTACATCGTCCACGCGGTCCTCTGCTACTCCGTCTCCGCCAAGGCGTTCGCGGGCATCAATCCCATCACCTTCTTCAAGAAGGCGTCCCCCGCGATGATCTTCGCCTTCACCTCCACCTCCTCCGCCGCGACCATCCCCCTGAGCATGGAGTGCTCCGAGGACCTCGGCGCGGAGAATGATATTTCCTCCTTTGTTATCCCCCTCGGCGCGACCATCAACATGGACGGCACCGCCATCTACCAGTGCGTCGCCACCATTTTCCTCGCCACCTGCTGCGGCATGACGCTGACCCTCGGCCAGATGGTCACCATCGTTGTCACCGCGACCCTCGCCTCCATCGGCACCGCCGGCACGCCCGGCGCCGGCATGATCATGCTGGCTATGGTGCTCCAGGCCATGAACATCCCCGTCGATATGATCATGATCATCTACGGCGTGGACCGTCTGTTCGACATGGGCCGCACCTGCCTGAACATCACCGGCGACATTTCCTGCGCGCTCTGCGTCACCAAGTGGGAGAGCAAGAAGACCGCCGTCAAGTAAGGCAAGCACCCTCGCCTTCAAACGCATACCTAAAGAAGTGCTGTTTCCCGCGGGAAGCAGCACTTCTTTCTTGCTTTTTTCGGAGTGTGAGCATACAATGGGCGGTGCTCCATCACAGGAAACGGAGGAACGACGCCATGAACCGGAAACGCGGCTATCTTTATATTCTGCTCGCCGCCATGATCTACTCCACCACCGAGGTCGCGCTCAAGGGGCTCGGCGGCGTCTTCGCGCCCATGCAGATCACGGTCGAGCGCGTGCTCATCGGCGCGCTCTTTCTGCTGCCCTTCGCCCTGCGCAGCCTGCGGCGGAACTCCATTCGCCTCACCCGCTCCGACTGGAGCTACTTTGCCCTGCTCGGCTTTCTGACGGTCACGCTGCACATGTCGCTGCTCCAGATGGCCGTGCTGCACATGGACGCCTCGGCGACCTCCATCATCTACTCCGGCAACCCTGTCTTTGCCCTCGCCGCCGCGCACCTGATCCTGCACGAGCCGCTGAAACGGAACCACCTCATTGCCATCGGCGTCGAGCTGATCGGCATCCTCTTCATCCTCAACCCCGCGAAGCTCGAGGTCAGTCCGCGCGGCTTCGCGGAGATCCTCACGGCGACCATTCTCTTCGCCATGTACGGCACACTCTGCAAGCTGCGCATCCCGCGGCTCGGCGGGCTGGTCATCACGACCTTCAACATGGTCCTCGGCGGGCTGGAGCTGCTCGCGCTCCTGCTGCTCGGTCACATCCCCGCCGTCGGCGCGCTCTACCGCAGTCTCGGGCTGGACATTTTCGCCGACGTGCCGTTCTTCACCGGCTTCACGCTCAGGTCCGCGCTGCTGCTGTGCTACGTCGGCATCTTCTGCGCCGCCATCGGCTTCCTGCTCACCGCCAAGATCACGGAATATACCTCCGCGACCGAGGCCTCCTTCGTCTATCTGATCAAGCCCGTTCTGGCAACGCTTCTGGCGGTGGTCTGCTTCCGCGAGACCATCAGCGTCAACCGCATGATCGGCCTGGTCTTCTTCCTCGCCGCCTCGCTGTGCGTCAGCGTGCCCGTGCTGCGCGAGATGCGGCGGGACGCCGTTACGGCGCAGCCGCCGCGGTAAGCCCATTTTCACGCAAAAAAGCTCCGGCCGTTTTCACGGTCGGAGCTTTTTCATCCGGTCTCAGAAATCAACGGTGCCGTCAAGGACCTTGAGGTCATAAGGCTCAAAGACGACCCTGCGGTACTTCTCCACGTCGAGTGGCACATTCGTCCAGTCGGAGTGCAGGTCGCCGTTCTGCTTGATGAGAATGTCGTAGAGAATATCGTAGGTCACGCCGTCCTCGCCGGTCTCCACGATGGTGGAATAGGGTAAGGTCTTATGGTAGGTCATGTGCAGGCCCTTGTACTCGAAATGGAAGCCGTTGCGCATCCGGCAGCCGTCGAGTCCCTTATAAGTAAACTGCTTTTTGAGGTCCTGCAAAATTTTGTCGTGCTCCTCCTCATAGAGGTTCTCGGGCGTAGTCTCGGTGTAGTCGTAACGGAACTGGATGGGAATATTGTGCTTCCGCCAGCGCTCGACATACTCCGTGAGCTTGTCCGCGGGATAGTTCTTGTAGAGCACGCAGTTGATGCGCTTGGGCGTGGCGATAGCGGCCACGACCTCGTCGGGCGATTCCTCGACGTAGCGCTGCAGATGGCGCGAAACATTGATGCAGGTGATCTTGTCCGCGTTGCGGCGGGTGAAGTCGATCATCTCCTCCGCGCTGCAGCCGGGCTGCACGGGGAACGTGGTGTTGATATACACCTTGTGCGTCCCGGGGATCGCGTCGAGCATCCGCTGCAGGTCGCCCAGCTGGGCGAAGGGCTCACCGCCGGTGAAAACGAAGTCGCACTCCGGCGTGATGGCGTCCATCACGGCGATGGACCTCAGAATCGCCTCGACGCTGAAGCCGGTGCAGTCGGCATATTCCTTTTTATTGATACAGAAAGGGCAGTGGTTGCGGCAGTCATACGGCACAAAAATGGTGACCGTCGCCCCGCCCGACCTCGTTTTGTAGGGGTGGCTCATAGCAGTCGTGTCCGTCCTATTGCAAAATTCGATAAATAGTTTACTCCTGTAAACGAGAAAATGCAAGGGAGAAAACGCGGAAAAAGCGGTTTTTGCCTATTTTCTTTCCTTTTCCTCCCGCAGCAGGCCGCGAACGTAGGCGAACGCGGCGTCCTCGCCCTCGTCGCGGAGCACGCGCAGCATCGCCTCGATAGCGTCGCTCGTCTCGGGGTGGATGAGGATATGGCTCTTCGAGCGGATATAGTAGTCATACGGCGCGGCGTCGGTGTACTTGTCCTTGAGGTAGGTCCTGCACGCCGCAATGCGGTCGCAGAACATCTCGGCGACGTAGCGCAGCGGCATTTTGCACCCGCCCATGTAGGGCTTTCCGTCCTCCCCGATGCAGTAGTCGATCCAATACTCGAAGTGATGGCGGTTGCGTCCCTTGTGATGCAGCCAGGCAAGGCTCACGCCGTTCTGCTTGCGCTCGGCGTCGTTCGGACTGCGGTAGCCCTGGTAATATTTCGCGCCGCGCCAGAACTCGCAGGGCGCGTACTTGCTCAGGTCGTGCAGCAGTCCCTGCCGGTAAAGGCCGAGACGAAAGCAGTATCTGCACACCAGGTGCCGATGATGCGTGATGGTCTTGAAATGTGCCAAAGGCTGCATGGCGGCTCCTCCCGCGGGCAAAAGATAAGAATGAACCTATTGTAGCACATCCCGCGGAAATGGCAAAGCGTATTTTTTGCGGATTTCCGCACATGATACCCTTCAGACGCGCGGCGGCATGACCTTGCCTTGCCGCTCGTTTGAAAGGAGGAGGGGCTCTCGCCCCTCCTCCGGTGGTTTTCGCCGCGCCCGCTTGTTTTTTCTCCGCCGCCGTGGTACGATAGCCGCGAGAAAGCAGGGAGGAACCGCCATGGAAAAGCAGCCGCAGCTCCATACCATCGCGCCGGTATACGACGAAAACAGCAAAATATTGATCCTCGGCTCCTTTCCCTCGGTGAAGTCGCGCGAGGCGGCGTTTTTCTACGGCCACCCGCAAAACCGCTTCTGGCGTGTGCTCGCCGCCGTGCTCGGCGAGGAGACGCCGCAGACGGCGGCGGAAAAGAAGTCCCTGCTCCTGCGCCATGGCGTCGCGCTGTGGGACGTCATCGCCTCCTGCGACATCGCCGGCTCGTCCGACGCGAGCATCACGAACGTGGCGCCGAACGACCTCTCGCGCATTCTGGACACCGCGCCGGTCCGCCGCATCTTCTGCAACGGCGGCACGGCCTACCGCTTTTACCGCCGGTATGACGAGGCCGTATGGGGAAAGGCGGAGGCTCTGCCCTCCACCAGTCCCGCCAACGCGCGCTCGTCCGTCGAGGCGCTCACAGAGCGCTGGCGCGCGGCGCTCGCGCCGTGGCTTTGACGGCTCCGCGCCGATGAAAAATGTCACTTTAACTTGTTAACAACCCGTTGCTTTTCCCCTTTCCGCGTCGTATAATGCCCCAATAACAGCAAGAAAAACGGAGGCAAAAGCCATGCAGGCAAGGGGAATTTTTCTGACCGTTCTGTCCGCGGTCCTCTACGGTCTGAACCCGCTCTTTTCCAAAACCATCAACGTCGGCGGCTGCAATTCGCTCACGCAGACCTTCGCCCGTCTTGCCGCCGGCATCGTGATCTTTTTCATTCTTCTTGTATGCAGCGGAAGCGGCAGCGTGCGCGAAAAGCTGCGCCTGAGCCGGCAGGAGCTCAAGGATATTCTAATCTGCTGCATCGGCTACGGGCTCATCGGTCCGCTGCTCTTCGCGTCCTATAACTACCTCGCCTCGGGCCTTGCCACCACGCTGCACTTCGTCTATCCCGTGCTGGTGGTCGTCGCCTGCATCGCCTTCCGCTACGAAAGGGCGAACCGCCGCAAGCTCGTCTGCTGCGCGCTGTGCTTTGCCGGCATCCTGTGCTTCTACACCCCCGGCGGCGATGTGAGCGCCTACGGCGTATTCCTCGCGCTCGCCTCGGGCGTGGCGTGGGCATACTACATCGTGCATCTCAACTCCAGCGGGCTGGTGACGATGGCGCCGTTCAAGCTCGCCTTCTGGCTGTGCGTCTTTTCCGCCGTGCTCGTCGGCGGCATCACGCTCGCGATGGGCGAATTCGTCTGGCCCTCCACCGCCTTCACGCGCGGCGCACTCGCGCTCTACTGCTGCGTGTCCACCGCGGCGTCGCTGCTGTTCCAGCTCGGCAACCGCTTCATCGGCGCGCAGAGCGCGTCCATGCTCTCGACCTTTGAGCCGCTCACGAGCGTGGTCATCGGCATCCTCGTCTACCACGAGGTGCTGACCGTGCGGCTGGGCATCGGCATTTTCTGCATCCTGCTGGCGGTCTTTCTGCTGGCCAAGGCCGACGGAACGGTCAAGGAGGAATCGAAAAGCGAGGCGTGACACGCCTCGCTTTTTCTTCTCATTCTCACAGCTTTTCCGGCAGCGGCGTGTGCTCGCACACCGCGCGGACCTTTTCGCGCAGGCTCATCAGGTCCTCAAAGGCGTCGGGCCGCCGCGCGGGATCGCGCAGCAGCGCCGCGGGGTGGTACATCGCCATGAGCTCAAAGCCGCCCTTTTTCACCCACTGCCCATGCTCGCGCGTGATCTTGAAGTCCTCGCGGATCAGGCGCATCGCCGCGATGCGGCCGAGGCAGACGATCAGCTTCGGGCGCAGCAGCGTCACCTGCTCGCGCAGATAGCCGATGCAGGCGTCCTGCTCCACGCTGAGCGGATCGCGGTTCTGCGGCGGGCGGCACTTGACGATGTTCGCGATGTAGACCATCGTGCGGTCGAGACCGATGATGGCGAGCATATCGTCGAGCAGCTGCCCCGCCTTGCCGACAAAGGGCACGCCCTGCTCGTCCTCGTGCGCGCCGGGGCCCTCGCCGACGAACATTATCTCCGCCGTGCGGCTGCCGTCGCCGAAGACCACATTCGTCCTCGTTTCGCACAGCGAGCACTCACGGCAGTTTTGACAGCGCTTTTCCAGTTCCTCCCAACGGTCCGCCATAGCTCGTCCTCCCTCTTTTTCTTCTGCCGCCTATGGTATCACGTTTTTCCATTCTTTGCAACGCCGCGGCGGCGCATTTTTCCGGTTCGAGCGGGCAAACTGCGGTGCAGGAGGTGAACGGACGCGATGGCGTATTTCTGGTATTTTCTCGGCTACGGCTTTTTGGGCTATCTGCTCGAAAAGCTCTTCGCGGCTCTCACGCACGCGGAGCACCGCGTGCGGAAGGGTTTTCTGCTCGCGCCCGTCTGTCCCGTGTACGGTCTTGCAATGTGCGCCGTGCTCGCGCTGGGCGCGGATCGCATCGGTCCGCTCTGGGAGCTCGCGCTGCTCTGCAGCATCACCGCAACGACGGCGGAATACGCCGTCCATCTTTTCTGCGACGCCGTGCTCGGCGTGCGCTTCTGGGACTACAGCGCGACAAAAACGGACGTCAACGGCCGTATCTGTCTGCCGTTCTCGCTCGCGTGGGGCGTGCTCGGTGCGCTCGCCGTGCGCCTCGTGCAGCCCGCGCTGGCGGCTCTCGCCGCCGGCATTCCGTCCGCCGTGACGAACACCGTGCTGCTCTGCCTCGGCATCGACGCGCTGTGGAGCACCGGCGTGCTGCTGCGCTGGGGCGACATTGATCTGCTCGCCCCGAGCCGCCTGCGGCGGAAATACCGGACGGCATAGAAAAAAGCGTGGGCTGTGCCCGCGCTTTTCGTTTAACCGTTATGCCGCTCGATCCACTCCCACAGATCGTCGTAGACCTGCGCGCGGCAGTCCTCGTTCAATATCTCGTGGCGCAGGCCGGGATAGAGCTTCAGCTCCGCGTCGCGCACACCGGCACGGCGGAAGCTATCGTAAGCCGCGCGCACGCCCTTGCCCATGCCGCCCACGGGGTCGCGGTCGCCGGAGATGAAGAGCACGGGCGTCGCCATGTTCATGTGCCGCAGGTTGGCGGGCTTCTTGATGAACGCCATGCCGTCAAGCAGCTCGAGGAACAGCCCCGTGCTCGCCATGCCGCCGCAGAGCGGATCGGCGATGTAGGCGTCCACGTTTTCCTCGCTCACGCTCAGCCAGTCGTAGCCCGTGCGGTTAGGCGCGAATGCCTTGTTGTAGGCGCCGAAGGCGAGCTTTTCCACGACATCGCTCGCGTTCTCGCGCCCGACCTTCCTTGCCAGTACGCTTGCGAGCGCCTTGCCGCCGACGAGCATTGCGTCGGGATTCTGCCCCGTGCCCATCAGGATCGCGCCCTTGACCGTGCCGGGATAGCGGATGAGGTAGGTGCGTGTGAGGAACGAGCCCATGGAGTGACCCATGATAAAGTACGGCAGCTCCGGATAGGCTTCGCCGGTCCGGCAGCGGAGCGTGTACATATCGTCCACGACGTGCTGCCAGCTTCCCTTTTCGCCGAAGTAGAGCCGCGGCGCGCCCTCGGCGACCGACTCGCCGTGGCCGAGGTGGTCGTTCGCCACGACCAGGAAGCCGTGCGCGTTCAGAAAGCGCGCGAACGGCTCGTAGCGCAGCGCGTACTCCGCCACGCCGTGCGCGATCTGCAAAACACCGGCCGGTTCCCTCTCCGGATGCCATTCGACCGCGTGGATGGCCGTCCTTCCGTCGGCGGAGGGAAAGGTAAATTCTTTTCGATTCTCCATAGCGCAAGGCTCCTTTGTATGGTATAATCCGAAAAACGGGTGATCTCAGGGCAGCGCCGCTTTCACTGTGCTGCCTTAGTATACCACATCGCTTTTGGAAATAACAGGGGGTAATTATGGGCAGTTTCATTCTTGCGCTCGACCAGGGCACGACCAGCTCCCGCGCCATTCTCTTTGACCGCAGCGGCCGCGTCGCCGCGATGGCGCAGCAGACCTTTCCCCAGCACTACCCGCAGCCCGGCTGGGTCGAGCACGACCCGCTGGAGCTCTGGGAGAGCCAGCGCAGCGTGGCCGCGCAGGCGCTCCGCAAGCTCGGGCCGGACGCGCGCATCGCGGGCATCGGCATCACGAACCAGCGCGAGACGACGATCCTGTGGGACAAGGCGACCGGTGAGCCGGTGTACAACGCCATCGTCTGGCAGTGCCGC
>ERZ780218.1290-NODE-1290-length-16949-cov-7.610157_pt1 | contig 16949 bp, 8 predicted proteins | sample MGYA00510975_ERZ780218 | MGnify/ENA primary metagenome ERZ780218 (study PRJEB29588, sample SAMEA2152063) | human gut metagenome | biome: human gut; feature: human-associated habitat; material: faeces | place: Denmark | collected 2008/2010 ... | reverse complement strand
ATCGTGGCGCTGGAGCGTCAGGGCGAGCTGCTCAACCGCATCGCGGGGCTTTTCTTTAACCTGCTCGAAGCCGACACGTCGGACGAAATGCAGGAGATCGCACAGCGCGTGCAGCCCAAGCTGACCGAACTGTCGAACGACATCTCGCTCAATCCCGAGCTGTTCGCCCGGGTGAAACAGGTCTACGAGCATCCGGGACGTCTTCGCAAAGAGGACAGGAAACTGCTCGAGGACACCTATCAGAGTTTCGCTCGCAGCGGCGCGGCCCTTTCCGACGCCGACAAGGAGCTTTACCGCAAGTACACCTCCGAACTCTCGGGGCTGACGCTCCGGTTCGGGCAGAACGCGCTGGCCGCGACCAACGCATTCACGCTCAACATCACCGATCCGAAGGTGGTGGCCGAGCTGCCCGCATTTGTCCGCGAAGGCATGGCCGCCGAGGCCAAGGCCCGCGGCGAGAAGGGCTGGACCGTGACGCTGCAACATCCCAGCTACCTGCCGTTTATGACCTATTCCTCGAACCGCGAACTGAAGGAGAAGCTCTGGAAAGCCAGCAATTCGAGGGCGCTGGGCGGCGAGTTCGACAACACGGAGATCGTGAAGAAAATCGCCAATACGCGTCTGAAGATCGCCAACCTGCTGGGCTACAAGTGCTATGCCGATTACGTGCTCGAACGCCGCATGGCCGAGAATACGAAAACGGTCAACGACTTCCTCGCGGAACTGCTGGCCGCGACCAAGTCCTATGCCGACGCGGACTACCGCACGGTGAGCGACTACGCCGCTACGCTCGGTTTCAAGGGACAGCTGATGCCCTGGGACTGGTCCTATTACACCGAGAAATACAAGGATGAGAAATATGCCCTGAACGACGAGCTGGTGAAACCCTACCTGAAACTCGAAAACGTGAAGAAGGGCGTCTTCATGCTGGCCAACAAGCTCTACGGGCTGAATTTCACGCCCGACGACAAGATCGAGGTGTACCATCCCGACGTGACGGCCTACGACGTGACGGACGCCGACGGACGCTTCATGGCAGTCCTCTATCTCGACTTCTTCCCCCGCGAGTCGAAGCGTTCGGGGGCGTGGATGACCGAGTTCCGCGGCACGAAGATCGAGGACGGCAAGGAGATCCGTCCGCTGGTGTCGCTGGTGATGAACTTCACCAAGCCCACCGAAACGGCTCCGTCGCTGCTGACGTTCGACGAGCTGGAGACCTTCCTCCACGAATTCGGACACGCGCTGCACGGCATGCTGGGCGAGGGCAAGTACGAGTCGCAGACCGGCACGAACGTCTACCGCGACTTCGTGGAACTGCCCTCGCAGCTGATGGAGAACTGGGCGACCGAGAAGGAGTTCCTCGACCTGTGGGCCGTGCACTACGAGACCGGCGAGCCGATGCCCGCCGAGATCGTCGACCGCATCGTCGCCGCGCAGAACTATCTGGCGGCTTACGCCAACGTGCGCCAGCTGTCGTTCGGCATGACCGACATGGCATGGCATACGCTCACCGAGCCGTTCGAGGGCGACGTGGAGCAGTTCGAAGCCGTCTCGATGGCCCCGACGCAGGTGCTGCCCGTCGTTTCCGGAACGGCGATGGCTCCGGCCTTCGGCCACATCTTCTCGGGCGGTTACGCCGCCGGATACTACGGTTACAAGTGGGCCGAGGTGCTCGAGGCCGACGCTTTCTCGCTCTTCAAGGAGAAGGGCATCTTCAACCGCGAGGCGGCTTCGTCGTTCCGCGAGAACGTCCTCGCGAAGGGCGGCACGGAGCACCCGATGGAACTTTACGTGCGTTTCCGCGGCCACAAGCCCGAAACCCGCGCCCTCATCGAAAAGATGGGTCTGGGAAAATAAGCGATCCGTTCACCGATTCCGGAGGAGGGCCTGTACAGGCCCTCCTCTTTTCGTATCCCGGGGACCGGAACCGCAGGCTGCGATTCCGGGTTGGGCTTTCGGATCTTCGGCGCCGCGGGCGACGACGCGTCTCCCCCCCCCGGACCGGGTGCGATTCAGTTTTGCAACCGTCCGGTTTTTTCGTATCTTTGTGACTTGGGAAGAGAATTTTTTGTTGACTATATTTATGCTTGAAAAATCGAATGCCGCATTGATCGAGGCGATCCATGCGCATACGCCGCAGCATTCGAATCCGGCTTCGCTGCTGATGGACATGCTGAACATAGGCCGCGAGGCCGCTTACAGGAGGCTGCGCGGCGAAGTGCCGTTCACCTTCGGCGAAGCCAGCGCGCTGTGCGCGCGGATGCACTTCTCGCTCGACCGGGTGGTGGGGCTGGCGGCTACGGACAAGTTGTCGTTCCAGCTCAAGTTCAAGGAGTTCACGGCGCCGCTCGAAACCTATAACGAGATTCTGGAACGCGATATCGCCTTTATGCGCGAGGTGGCGTCAGACCCCACGACCGAATTTGCCACGGCGACCAATTCGCTGCCGGCGGAGCTCTACGGCAAATACGACAACCTGAACCGGTTCAAGCTCTTCAAATGGCTTTACCAGCACGAAGTGGGCAACCCCGCCGTGAGGACCTTCGAGGAGCTGAAGCTCCCCGCGGAATTGCAGCGCAACTGCCGGGAGTATGTCCGGTGGGTGCAGTCGGTCGCGACGACCTACCTGATCTTCGACGACAGCAATTTCAAGCACTGGCTCAACGCCCTGCGCGCCTACCGGGAGATGCACCTGATTTCGCAGGAGAGCGTTCGCGTGCTCCGGGACGAACTCTTCGCCATGCTCGACGAGATGGAGACGGTGGCGGTCAAGGGGGAGTTCGAGAACGGCAACAAGATCTTCCTCTATCTTTCGGACATCGACCTCGAGTCGTCGTACAGCTATGTCACGACCAGCAGACACCAGGCCGTGAACATCGGAATGTTCTCGCTGAACGGACTGCGGACGCCCGATCCGCTGATGTACGAATACGTGAAGAAATGGATCAAGACCCAGAGCCGGTTTTCGACGCTCATATCCGGCAGCGGAGAGCTGCGGCGCATCCACTATTTCAAGCGTCAGCGCGAGATCGTCGCCCAGCTGGGCTGACGCCCCGTTTCCGATGCGGAGTCTCTCCGGCGGGCACAAAAAGAAAGGGGAGGGTTTCACAACCCTCCCCTCGAAGCCTCCGGATGTGCGGAACATAGTTGCGTCACTGTCAAGCAATCCTTCCAACTTCTGTGGGCGTCACTACATGCAAACTGAATTCTTCATAGCCCCTTTCGGAACTGATACAAACGTACGCCATTTCGGCGGACGAACCAAGACGGAAATCGAAACAATCCGAAATGCGATGTTCTAATTTCGTGTATCGAACGGATTATCGCCGCTCCGGTTTCGATAATCGGTTATTTCGGGAGGCGGCGTTTCGATTATCGAAACGAAAGGCCTCCGGCGTCTGGAATCCGAAACGCCGCTTCCGCCCGCCGCAGAAATGAAAAAACGACTAAATTTTGCACGGGCCGCGACGAAGTAGTAAAAAATTACTACTTTTACCCCGTCCCCGTTCATACCGGCTATTTCCCATGGAAGACGAAAGAACACTGCTCGAAAAACTTGCCCGCGGCGACCGCGCGTCGTTCGACGCCCTCTACATGAGGTATGCGGCGAAGACCGAGGAGTTTCTGTGCCGCATGCTCAAGAACCGGGCAGAGGCCGAGGACATCACCCACGACCTGTTCCTGAAAATCTGGCAGAACCGCAGCACGATGGCCGGCGTCACGGCCTTCGGCTCCTACCTGTTCCGCATGGCCCGCAATGCCGTATACGACCGTTTCGACAGCCGTACGGTGCGGACCAACTTCGCCCGGCAGACCAATCTGCTGCCCGAATACGAACTTCCGGACGTGGACAACCGCGATCTGCTGCTGCTGATTCAGCTGGCGGTGGAGAAGATGCCCGGGCAGCGGCAGCGCATCTTCCGCATGAGCCGTGAGGAGGGCATCGCCAACGACGAAATCGCCCGGCGTCTTGGCATCTCCACACGCACCGTCGAAAATCAGATTTCGAGGGCCTTGTCCGAACTGCGCAAACTCGTCACGCTGATCCTGTTTTTCTTCTAAAAAACTTTTTTCACCTTTCGGGCGTGCGTAACGGCCGCGTGAACCGTCTTATTGGTGAAACGGGAAAGATCGTTATGTCTGTAAATCGAATAAAAACCATTATCGAAACCTTCCTCGGCAGCGACATGCCCGGGGAGGTGCAGCAGCGCTTCGCGGAGTGGCTGCGCGACCCCGCCTTGCGCGATGAAAAGGAGCGGGCGCTGGAAAACTACTGGAACGGACTCCGGGCCGAAGAACCGGGAGGCCGTGAACGCAAACTCGAACGGCTCCACGAGGCGATGCGCCGCGGCGAGCGGTTCCGCGTCCGCCGCATCTGGCGCAACGTCGCAGCCGCGGCCGCCGTCGTGCTGCTGGCCGCCGGAACGAACTACGTCGTGGTGAAGGATTACCTGCGCACGAAGATCGAAACCAACATCGTCACCTCGGCCCACGACAAAGGCGAGTACGTACTGCCCGACGGTACGCATATCTGGCTCAACGCCGGGAGCGTGCTCCGGTACTACGGCGACCTGACGGGGCGCCGCAGGGTGGTGGAACTCGACGGCGAAGGCTTCTTCAAGGTCCGGCACGATGCCGACCGTCCGTTCATCCTGCAGATGGAGGATATGAACATCGAGGTGCTCGGCACGGAGTTCGACGTGATCAACTACGCCGAGTTCGCGACCACGGAGGCCATTCTCTGCAACGGCAGCATCCGCGCCTACGGCGGCCGTTTGCCGGCGCCCGTGACGCTGAAACCCGGCGACAGGCTGGTGTTCGACAGGAAGGAGGGGCGCGCCTCGCGCTCGCGGATCTCGACGCGCAACTACTCGCAGTGGATGGGCGGCTCGCTGTCGTTCGACGACACCTCGCTGGCCGACATTCTCACCAACCTCGAACGCTGGTACGCCGTCGAGATCGACGCTCCCGAGGCGTGGACCCGGCAGGTGCGCATGTCGTTCAAGCTGATCCGCAACGAAAGCATCGAGGAGATTCTGAAAGCCATGTCGCTCGTCGTGGAGATGGACTACGTCTGCGCAGGGCGGCGCATAACGATCATTCCCAAACAACCGAAAAATTCCTAAAAATTACGCGCCTATGTAAAAAGGACCCGGACTTTCCCGCTTTCACTTCCGGAACGCAGAATCCGTTCCGGCCGTTTCGACCATTACCTAAATTACAAACCCATGCGTAAACTTATCCAAGCTAAAATCCTTGGTGCAGCCCTGCTATTGCTTTTTCTGACCACGGGAGGACGGGCGCAAACTCCCCCCCCCCACGGTCAGCATTGCCAAGGAAAACGTCTCTGTCGAACAGGTTTTGAAGGAGATAGAGCGACTGACCAATTACACGTTTTTCTACAATAACGGCGACTTCGACCTCAAGCGGATCGTGTCCGTCGCGGCCGTGCGCAAGCCCGTGTCCGAGGTGGTGCGGCAGATGCTGCCCGACTGTTCGTGCCGTTTCGAGAACCGGAGGATCATCCTCGTCAAGGACGCCGCGCCCCAGCGCCAGACGGTGAAGGGCGTCGTCAAGGACGAGAAGGGTGCGCCCGTGATCGGCGCCACGGTCCTCGTGACCGATGCCGGGCAGACCCGGGGCATATCGACCGACATGAACGGCAGCTTCACGCTCACCCTCCCGGTGCTTACGGCCGAAGCCATGCTCGAAGTGTCGTTCATCGGCTTCGACACCTACAAATCGGCGGTCGGAAGCCGCACGTTCTTCGACGTGGTGCTGACCTACGCCCAGCAGAGCATCGACGAGGTGGTCGTGGTGGGATACGGCGTGCAGAAGAAGGCCAACCTCACGGGAGCCGTGGCCACCGTGTCGCAGAAGGAGCTGAAAGACCGTCCCGTGTCGAACGTGGGCCGCGCCTTGCAGGGCGTGATCCCCAACCTCAACGTGACGCTCTCGTCGGGACAGCCCGGAGCCGGAGCGACCTACAACATCCGCGGTACGACCTCGCCCAACGGCGGCAGCCCCCTGGTGCTGATCGACGGCGTCGAGACCTATCCCGACCGCATCAACTCGAACGACATCGAGTCGATCACGGTCCTGAAGGACGCTTCGTCCGCCGCCATCTACGGCGCACGCGGAGCCTTCGGCGTCATCCTGATCACCACCAAGAGCGGCAAGTACAACGAGAAGGCCGAAGTGTCGTACAACGGCTATTTCTCCGTCTCCAGCCCCACGACCTCGACCGACTACGAGACGCGCGGATACTACTCGGCCAAGATCGCCGACTTCTTTATGATGGCCACGCAGAACACCCCCTACACCTCCTACACCGAGGCCGACTACAAGGCTCTCTGGGAGCGGCGCAACGACAAGACCGAGAACCCGGCGCGTCCGTGGGTCGTCACCGACAGGCGCAACGGCCGTCAGCAGTATGTCTATCTGGCCAACTTCGACTGGTACAACTACCTCTACGACGACAGCCGCCCGACGTGGGACCACAACATCAACATCAAGGGCGGAACCAAGGCGCTCTCCTATATGGTCAGCGGACGCTATTACCAGCAGAAGGGCGTCAACCGCATCGAGCCGGACATGTTCAAGTCCTACAACTTCCGCGTGAAGCTCCAGGCCGAGATCAAACCCTGGCTGACCATCGCCAGCAACACCAAGTTCTTCCAGTCGAACTACAAGTATTACGGCTACGAGGACGAGTATAACAACTTCCGCAAACCCACGCTGCACGCCCTGGCGTCGTTCGTGCCGGTGAATCCCGACGGTACGGCCGTGTCGCACACCTCGATGACCCAGTCGTCGACCCACTACCTGATGGACGGTTACAGCGCCATGATGCAGAAGGGCAAGAGCTTCGGCAACAAGAAGACGCAGGAGATCACCACGACGTTCGAAGCCACGTTCAAACTGCACAAAAACTTCAACGTAAAGGCCGACTTCAGCTATACGCAGGGATACCTCCACAACGACTACCGCAGCGTCAATGTCCGGTATTCGCAGTATCCGGGCGAGGTGATGACCGAATCCGAAGGAAGCTTCCCCAACAAGTACAAGGAGGTCGTCTGGGACCAGAACTACTATGTGGCCGACGTCTACGGAACCTATAACAAGACCTTCAGCGAGAAGCACAACCTGACGCTGATCGCCGGTTACAACTACGAGGCCAAGTATTACCGCGACCTCACGGCGGCCAACGACGGACTGCTGTCCGAGGACCTCTCGGACTTCAACCTCGCCAAGGGCACGACCAACTTCACGCTCAACGGAGGCCGCAACGAATACGCCATCATGGGCTGGTTCTACCGCGCGGCTTACGATTACAAGGGCAAGTACCTGGCCGAAGTCAACGGACGCTACGACGGTACGTCGCGTTTCCCGCGCGGCAAGCGTTACGGCTTCTTCCCCTCGTTCTCGGCGGCATACCGCATCAGCGAGGAGGCGTTCTTCGAACCGCTGCGCAAGACGGTCGACAACCTCAAGATCCGACTTTCGTACGGTTCGCTCGGCAACCAGCAGATCGGTTACTACGACTTCATCCAGACCATCACGACCAAGGGCTCGATGGGCGACTATTCGTTCGACGGTACGATTCTCGGCCAGCACGCCACGGTGAGCGATCCCGTGTCGGGCAACCAGACCTGGGAGAAGGTCATCTCGAAGAACCTCGGCGCGGATCTCAACATGTTCAGCAACCGTCTCTCGCTGACGGCCGATTTCTACATCCGCGACACGAAGGGCATCCTGGGCAAGGGCAAGTCGCTGCCCTCGATCTACGGCGCCAACGAACCGCAGGTCAACTCGAACAACCTCCGTACGAAAGGTTACGAACTGGTGCTGGGCTGGCGCGACTCGTTCAAACTCGCCGGAAGCTCCTTCAGCTACGGCATCACGGGGACGTTCTCGGACTACACGGCCGAGTACACCAAGTGCGACAACCCCTCGGGGCTGATCGGAGACCCTTATGTGGGCAAGAAGTACGGCGAAATCTGGGGCTATAAGGTCGACGGGCTGTTCCGCAACGACGAGGAGGCCGCCGAGTACGCTTCGCGCGTGGACCTTTCGAAGGTCGCCGCAGGATATTATTCCGCGACGGGAGCCTATGGAAAGGGCGTTCGCGGAGGCGACATCAAGTACCTCGACCTGGACGGAAGCGGTATCGTCGACGGCGGCAAGGGAACGCTGGAAGACCCGGGAGACCGCCGCGTGATCGGCAACTCGTCGCCCCGCTACCAGTACGGACTCACGCTCAACCTTTCGTGGTACGGATTCGACCTCTCGGTGTTCATGCAGGGCATCGGCCGGCTCGACTGGTATCCCGGCGCGGACAACCTGCGCTTCTGGGGGCCGTACAGCCGTCCCTATGCGACCTTCATTCCGAAGAATTTTATGAGTCAGGTGTGGAGCGAGAGCAATCCCGACGCCTATCTCCCGCGCGCCCGCGCCTATACGTCGCTCAACTCGACGCAGGGCACGGCCTACTATACCAACGACCGTTACCTGCAAAATCTGGCCTACTGCCGGTTGAAAAACCTCACCCTCGGCTACACGATTCCCAAGCGGCTGACCTCGAAGGTCGGCATCAAGGAGTGCCGTGTCTACTTCAGCGGCGAGAACCTCGCCACGTGGAGCGCCCTGAAAAACGATTTCCTCGATCCCGAGCAGGCTGCCGCCGATTCGGACAAGAAGTCGAACGTCTATCCCTGGTGCAGGACCTATTCCGTGGGTCTGAACTTAACCTTCTAAAGCGATTGCCGTTATGAAAAAATACATTCTTTATATACTGACCGGTGTGGCGGCGTGCGGACTTTGCAGCTGCGAGGACGCGCTCGACCGCTACCCGAAGGACCGGCTCACTCCCGATAACTTCTTCCACACGGAGGAGGAGTGCCAGCTCTACACCAACGATTTCTACACGATGTTCCCCTCCGCCGGGACCATCTACGGCGAGACGGCCGACATCATCGCCAAGACCACGCTCACGAGCGAGGTGCTGGGCAACCGCACCGTGCCCGCGACGGCTGGCTCCTGGAAGTGGGAGAAGCTGCGCGACATCAATTTCTTCCTCCAATACTCCTCCAACTGTGCCGACGAGCACGTGCGGCTCGAGTACGAGGGCGTGGCGCGCTTCTTCCGGGCGTGGTTCTACTTCGAGAAGGTGAAGCATTACGGCGACGTGCCCTGGGTCGACCGTCCGATCGACGCCGGCGACCCGCTGCTCTTCGAAAAGGGCCGCGATCCGCGCGAGATGGTGATGCAGAAGGTGATCGAAGACCTCGATTTCGCCGTTACCAACCTGCCCGTCGAAAGGTCGGTCTACCGCGTGACGCGCTGGGCGGCGCTGGCGTTCAAGAGCCGCGTCTGCCTGTTCGAGGGAACCTTCCGCAAGTATCACGGGCTGAAGGACTGGGAAAGCTATCTCACGGCCTGCGCGACGGCGTCGAAGCGCTTCATCGACGAGAGCGGATACTCGGTCTACACGACGGGAACGACGCCGTATCTCAACCTTTTCTCGTCGCTCAAGGCCCTCGACACCGAAATCGTGCTCGCCCGGGCCTACAACACGGCTATCGGTCTGAAGCACGACGTCAACGGCTACCTCACGAGCATCACGATGGGACGCCCCGGCCTGCTGAAGAACATCGCCAACATGTATCTGATGAAGGACGGCACGCCCTTCACCTCGCAGCCCGGCTGGGAGACGATGCAGCTCCCCGAGGAGAGCAAAAACCGGGACGGCCGCTTCGCACAGACGGTCCGCACGCCCGGGTACAAGCGCATCGACGACACGGCGCTGTCGGCCCCGAACCTTGCGGCGACGATGACCGGGTACCAGCTGGTGAAGTACCTCCAGTCGGCCAAGTACGATTCGTACAACGCTTCGACGAACGACCTGCCGCTGCTGCGCGCCGCCGAGGTGATGCTCAACTACGCCGAGGCCAAGGCCGAGCTGGGAACCCTCACGCAGGAAGACATCGACCTTGCGATCAAGCCGCTGCGCGACCGTGCGGGCGTCGCCAACCTCTCGCTCACGAAGGCCAACGCCTCGCCCGACCCCTATCTGGCTTCGCCGGAGACCGGCTATGCCAACGTGACGGGCGACAACAAGGGCGTGATCCTCGAAATCCGCCGCGAACGCACCGTCGAACTGCTGATGGAGAACCTCCGCTACTGGGACATCATGCGCTGGAAGGAGGGCAAGCGTTTCGAAAAACCCTTCACGGGGCTGTATTTCCCCGGCACGGGGTCCTACGACCTGAACAACGACGGCGTGGACGACGTCTGCATCTGGTCCGGCTCGAAGCCCGCGACCTCGGCCCCGGCGGTCTACGAACTGAACAAGGAGATCTTCTTGAGCGGGGGCGACAGCGGCTACATCATTATCCATACGGATTACGCCCGTTCGTGGAACGAGGAGCGCGACTACCTCTATCCCGTGCCCACCGACGACCGGGTGCTGACCCAGGGCGCCATTACGCAGAACCCCGGCTGGAACGACGGCCTGAATTTCTAACCTGAAAAAAAGAATGATTATGAAAATCAAGCGATTCATACTGCTCGCCTTCTCCGGCTGCTGCCTGGCGTTGTCCGGGGCGGCCTGCTCCGGGCTGGAGGGCGACAACTCCGACTTCGATTTCGGGGACATGACCTCCGACGCTCCCGACAATCCCTACGACGGACAGGGTTACGACCGCCTGCCCAACTCGGTGCGGCTGGCGACCTACAACACCCACCGCTGCGAGGGATGGACCCAGAACTCCGGGACCGACCGCGCGAACTACAACAACACGGCCAAGGTCATCTCGCTGATGGACCCCGACGTGATCGCGTTGCAGGAACTGGACAAGAACACCACGTGGCATCAGACCGACCAGTTGCAGGAACTGGCCGACCGCACGGGGATGCGGCCCTATTACTGCAAGACGATCAGCTACCGCGGCGGCGACTACGGCATCGGCATCCTCTGCAAGACGGCGCCTAAAAACACCTATGCGGGCGATCTGCCGGGAACCGAGGCGCGGAAGTTCTTCCTCGCGGAGTTCGACGGCTACATCTTCATCGCCACGCACTTCTGCCACCAGAGCGATGAGAACCGCCAGCGGTCGTTCGAGATCATCACCGAGTATATCGCCGCCAACTACGCCGCCTATACCAAGCCGATCTACCTGGCGGGGGACCTCAACACGTCGAAGCTTCCGGCAGCGGCGCTCGAATCGTGGAAGATCATCAGCACCTCGGCCAATACCTTCGTGAACACCTCTTCGCCGTCGCGCATCGACTATGTGCTCGTCTACACGGGCAATTCGCCGTCGTACGAGGTGCTGCGCACCGCCGTGCCATCGTACGAGGAGATCAACGTGATGACGGTCTCCGACCACCTTCCCGTACTGGTAGACCTCAAAAAGTAAGCGATTATGAAAAACAGACTCTTGAATAGCTTTTTCCGGGCGGCGGCGGCCTTCGCACTGCTGCTCGCGGCCGGAGCGTGCAAGGACGACGTGGCGCTGCCGATGCAGCGGGTAGCGCTGAACACGCACGCGATTCTCGCGCCGTCGTTCGCCACGACGCTCTCGTTCGACGTCGAGGCCAACTGCGACTGGACGATCTCCGTCGCGGGCGACGACACCTCGTGGGCCGAACTCTCGCAGACCGAGGCCACGGGCATGGCGACCGTGGCGGTGTCCATTGCCGAAAACAATACTTCCGGCTCCCGTGCGCTGACGATACGCGTTGCGGCCAAACGGAATGCCGCGGTCGTGGAGGAGTTGTCCTTCGTGCAGGCTTCGGCGACGGCCGAGGGGTATCTCTCGATCCCCGATCTGCGGAAACTGGCCGCCGACGGCGACTACTCCGTGACGCAGGACGTGAAGATGCGCGGAATCGTGGTGTCGAGCGTCCAGGACAATAACTATTACGACAACTGCATCGCGCTCCAGAGCGCCCTGAAAGCCAACTGCGGCATTACGCTCCGCACCGACGAGGTGCTCTACCGCAAGCCGGGCGAGGAGCTGGAGATCGACCTGAAGGGGGCGGTCGTCGGGGTGAATCCCGAAACCGGCGTGATGGAGGTGAAACCCGCCGCGGACGACAAGGTGAGCCGCACGGAGACGACGCAGGTGACCCCTGCGGCGGTGCCCGTCAGCTATGCGCAGCTGGCGTCCGGTGATTACGAGTCGATGTACGTTGCGCTTGATGTGCAGGTGGTGGTCAGCGATTTGAACAAACTGTTGAGCGACAACGTCACCGTGCAGACGGTCGACGACGAGCGTTTCGTGCTCTGCGCGCGGCAGGCCAGCACGTTCGGTATCGACGCCGTCCCCGTCGGGAGCGGCAGGCTCTGCGGCATCGCCGGGATATATGAGGGCGTTTACGCCGTGATGCCCTGTACGGGGAGTGACATCACGATGTCCTCACCCCGTTTCGACGGAGGCATCACGCTGCCCTATGTACTTTCGATTATGACCAAAACGGCGACCAACGGCGACGGCAAGTATATCTTCTATTCCGGCACGAACGGCACGGGGTCGATCGAAGGCGTGGCGGCGACGGCCATGGACGGCACGGGAGCCAACATCACGGCCAGGTTGAGTTCCTCGGGCGGTAACCTCGGCTTCCGCTACTGGAACGAGAACAGCGGCCACCACAACCTGCCGATGAAGTCGTGGACGGGCGGCAAAGACAAGGATTACGCACTTTTCACCTTCCCGCTCAACGAGACGATCGACGGTGCGTTCCGCTTCTCCTTCGGATGGAGCGGATCTGGATCGGCCCCCGCAAACTGGTACTTGAGTTACTCGAACGACAATGTCACCTGGCATACGCCCGTCCCGACGGACGAACCTCATTTCGTCATCCCGCAGGGAAAGTCCGTGGGCAGTGGAAAGAACTTCTTCTACTGGACGATCGACATTGTACCGCAAATTCCGCTCGAACGTCGCGGGACGCTCTATATCCGTGTTTCGCCTTACGACGGAACCCGTGTGGACCGCAGCGGCGGAGCCATCGGCAATGGCGGCGAAATCCGCCTCCATTCGTGCGCGGTCGTGGAGAAGGTGCCCGCTTTCAATACGCAAAAACCGGCCGGAGCCATCTATTTCGAGCCGTTCGACAACCTGACGACGGGACTCGACTACCGCCACGGCGACAAACTGGCCGGCATGCTCAACTTCTGCGGCAGCGACATCTCGGTATGGGACGCCGCGGCGAAGAACGGGTTATCGGGCGTGAACGTCCGTCAGCGTCCGGGCTATGCCCAAATCGGCTTCGTGGAGACGCAAACCGTCGCCCAGGGTTCCTACACGAACAGCGTGGGATCGCTGCTGACACCCGCCTTCGGAGCTTCGGGAACGCTTCGGGTTTCGTTCGACGCCATGGCCTATAAGAATACTTCGGTGCATGCGAACAGCGGCGCCAAGGATATGGGAGGCGACCTGAAGTCGGTCGTCGTCGAGGTGATCGGCGGCGGAACGATCGACGGCGCGACGAAGAAAGTCGTGTCGGGACTGGCGACCGATGCGTTCAACACCTATTCGCTGACGATCGACGGCGCGACGGCCTCCACGGCCCTGCGCTTTACGAGCGAACCCGCTTCAGGCGAGTTTTCGCGCTGGTTCATCGACGATATTTGTGTGACGAAGTAGGGGTTGCCCGATGATTGAAAAGCGTCCCGGAGCATTCGCTCCGGGACGCTTCGTTACAGGTCGGATTGCGTCCGGTCAGTTCTCCGTCTTGGTGGTGACGGTGAAGAGCTGGCGGCCGTATTCGTCGGTGGCGGTTATCCGGATCTCGGCGGACGGCGTTACGGGCGTGTATTCGAGCATGTGGTCGGTGCGGTATTTGTCGAGGAAGCTGAACGAGGAAATGTCGTTGCCGCAGGCGTCGTGGACCGTGACGTAATAGTCGTCGTACTCCCGGACCGCCTTCAGCTGCGAGGCGGGAACCGCGGCTCCGTTTTCGCGGCATTCGAATTTCCACGTCGGATGCCAGTCCCAGACGTTGAGGCGCACGACCGGCCTGCCTTCGGCGTTTTTTAGCCCCGAGTTGTAGACCCGGCAGTATTGCTCGTCGCTGTCGCTGAAATTCACGCTCCGCCGCTCCGTGATCGTTCCGCCGCTGAAATCGTAACGGGTGAATGTCGCCGGGGCGCCGTCGTGGCAGAGCGGGAAATACCACCATGCGCCGCATACGCACGGGTGCGTGTACTCGGTCACGCTCATGTCGCTGCGCGGTACGGTGACCGTTTCGGCGATGTGGTTGTGCCCCGACCAGATCGTGACAGGCAGCTGCTTGTCCTTGTAGATGTCGAGCAATTCGTCGGCGTTGTCCATCGGGTTGGGCGACGAGGCCCCCGGGTTGCGGCGGAAGGCCGGGCAATGCCACGCGATCACGATGCGCTCGACGTCCGACGGCATGTAGTCGGCGTCCTTCTGCGCCCAGTCCATCTGACGCCGGTTGAGACGGACGGCGAACGACCGGTCGCCGCCGGTGTTGACATACTGCGTATTGTCGAACACGACGTAGTGCACCTTGCCGATGTTGACGGCGTAGTATGTCGGCCCGAGCGCGGAGATATAGGCCAGTTCGGCCGCCGAGTCGTCGTCGCCGGCGATGTTCTGCACGGCCATGTCGTGGTCGTGGTTGCCGATGGCGTGGAAGGTCTGGATCGGCATGCCCCCGCGTTCGCAGACGTTGACGAAATTGGCCAGCGTCGCCTTGTTGGCGTTGGTCCAGTGCGACTCCTGCGTCATGTCGCCCAGATTCATGCCGTAGACCGGCACGCCTGAGGGCAGGGCTTTGACATAGTCGCGCAGCGCCTTGAGGTAGGTGCGGCGGAACGTCGTGGAGTCCAGTTCGCCCTTCGGGGGACAGATCGACGGCGTGGCCGACGATGTGGTCTTGATCATTGCCCGGTTGCGGATATGCATGTCGGCCGACACGATCATAATGTGGCGGTCGTTGTTCACCTTTTTCAGCGTGAAGTCGTGCCGCTGCACCTGCTCCACGCTCGTGGGAGCGGTGACCCTGCGGTAGAAGCGGGGGATGAACCCGCGCGTGGATTCGACCTCGTAACCCGACGGGACGGTCAGGTAGACCAGTTTCGACTTGTCGGACGACGTGCGCAGCCCGTAGGCCCCCTGTTTGTTTGTGCGCGTCATGTTCACGCCGTCGGTCACGACAACGCCCTGCACGGCGGCGCCGGCGCACGTCACGACCCCGCGCACGGTGGCTTTCGGGTCGATCTTCGACCAGTCGACGCCGTCGTCGGGCGAAGGGGGCGGATCGACGGGTTTTTCCTGTTCTCCGGGATCGTCGCCCGAACCCGAACAGCATATGCCGCCGGCGGATATTGCGAGCAGGGCGGCCAATAAAAGCAACAGTTTTTTCATGGTTGCGGTTTTTGCGGTTTGCGGCATGGGACGGCTTTCGGGAAAAGCGGGGAAAGGACGGTCGTCCTCTCCCCGCTTCGACCGTTCGTTACACGCCGCTATTTGTTATAGCGGATGGCGAAATATTCGAGGCTGCTGGCGTGTTCCGCGGCCAGGGCAGCGCCGCTGGCGCTCTGGTTCAGGCGCGCGTTGGCGTAGTCGGAGCCGTCGCTGCAGAGGTCGCTCGTCGGGCGAAGCCGGATGTAGACGTTTTCGTGGCCGAGAATCTCCTGGGGAAGCTCGAAGTCGATGCTTTTGTAGGCTACGCACGACGAATAGAGCGTGTTCGCCCAGACGGAAACGTCGGGGATGGTGTATTCGCCGATCAGGTTCCACTGCGAGTCGTCCTTTGCGGCCTGCGAATCGGTCAGTGACCATTCGGCACACCAGAAACGGGGCGAGAAGAAGCTCTGCTGCGTGTTCATAACGGAAATCTGCATCGAGATATGCGACGTCGTGATGCCTTCGGTCGAGAAGTTGATCAGCCAGGCGTAGGGGCGGTCGGTGTCGTCGTCCCACCAGAAGTGGTTGGAGAAGGCGGTGTAGCAGGAACCGTATACATTCCCCTTGCCGCGCATACCCGTGCTGCCGTTGTAGTTGATTTGCGTGGAATTCGTCGCAATCTCATTGTTGCCCGGCCAGCCACCCGTGCCGTTTGCCGCGTTTTTATCCTTGGCATAGGGACCGCACCACTCCAGCGTTCCGTCGGGATTGCGGCTCACCAGATCGTCCATCAGCGGATTCCAGCTCTCCTTCGTGGGGTCGATCACTACGCCGATGCCGTTCTTGTTGCCGAAGTTGGCTCCGAAGATATAGGAGGCGTTGTTGCCGACGGGACCCAGGTATTCGTAGGTTCCGCCGCCCCACATGTGCTGCTGGAAGGTGGCCTGCAGGTACTCTTTGCTGGCGGAGCCGGTGTACTTCTCCTGATAGGTGTGCGTCAGGTAGCCGTTCGTTCCGTAGGTGGGTTTCTGGACCTTGTTCTCTTTGTCGGGATTCCAGTAGCGGTACTCCGTCAGCAGGGCCGAGAAACCGTCTTCGACACTGTTCTGCATGTTGTCCCAGATGTCACCCTTGGTCTGGTGGCGGATCTGGTAGCGGCCGATGAAGCCGAGCGTCGGATCGTCGTCCATTTCGGCCGGGTCGGCTCCGTCGCGCCATTCGAAACGCGAGAAACGCTCGTGGACGATGACGCCCGAAATCTTGCCCGAGCCGTAGGGCAGGCGCGTGCCGTCGCTGCGGTAGGCGCAGTTGGTGTTGGTAAGCATGTACATGTCGTCGCCGTTGATGTCGCGCACGAGCAGCGGGTATTTGCTGATGCGGCTTGCGCCCGTGCCGATCGCATAGCCCTCGTTGATGGGCGTGATCGCGCCTTTGCGTACGGGGAACTCGACGTCCTTCAGGGTGACGTAGGTGTAGATGTCGTCGTCGGTGAGCTGGCTCATCCACTTCTCCTTCACGGGAACGTCCGATGCCGAACCCGCAATGCGCGAAATGACCATCGCCTTGGTG
>ERZ780218.1288-NODE-1288-length-16995-cov-4.635655_pt1 | contig 16995 bp, 16 predicted proteins | sample MGYA00510975_ERZ780218 | MGnify/ENA primary metagenome ERZ780218 (study PRJEB29588, sample SAMEA2152063) | human gut metagenome | biome: human gut; feature: human-associated habitat; material: faeces | place: Denmark | collected 2008/2010 ... | reverse complement strand
AGGCTCTGCCTTTGGAAACCGCAAGCTTTTGAAAAAGCTTGAGCAAAACTTTTAATTTTCTTTAGGAAAGTGTGTTAGTGAATTGCTAATTAGTTCACGCTTCCTCATCGTGGGTTGGTACCCATTTTTCAGCAGTCAAGAACTCAATCGAGCGTTCTATACTATCACGAGAATTGCCCCAATCACCCTCTGCATTTCTATAATCATACATTTTGCAAAAATGCGATACATCACCTTGAAGTTCCTCAAGATAACCTCCGGCAAGCCTTGCTGTTTCCTCATAAAAAGGTACAACACCTCTGCCCATTGCCTTTGTCGCCCCACTCATAAGTGCCGTATAATGCTCAAGACATATAAATTTCTGTTCAGAATATAACTGCTTGAATTCTGGATTCTGCTCCCACATCGCATAAACAATTCTATACATATTATCCATATTCATATTCACACGATTGCAAACAAAACAATCGTGTGTAAGCTTATCAAGATTAGCAAGAACCTTTTTATCAGGCTTACCCTTAACAGTTTTTGGCATAAGTTCTTCTGAAATTTTAAGCAAATGACTTTCAAGAATAAGTGCATTAGAAAGTCTGCTACCTACTTTGAGCATCATTTTGAAGTGCCTATTGCAAAATCCTTGTTCATTAGTAGTGACACGAACATCAGGCTCCATCATAGCCGCACCTGTAACATACTCTGCCATTCTAAGCTCGAGCATATCTCTCATTCTACAAAACGGACAACCGTCTTTAGGAGCGAACACATCATTTATTGGTATACTGCAAATATCCTCTTTCACTTGCTTTCCTCCTCTATATTTAAAACTTTAAGAGCATTTTTTCTAAATATCATTTCATATTCATTTTGAGAAAGCTCCATTTTTTCGAGCATTTCTATATCATCGAAAGAATTCCACATAGGATAGTCTGTGCCAAATAACATTCTTTCAGCACCATATGCCTTAATTAATTCCTTACTTCTACGCTGACCTAAATACATCATAGAGCTTGAAGTATCAAGATAACAGTTCTTATTCTCAAGATATTGCAAGGCTAAATCCCAAAGTGACCAACCACCGAAATGTGCAGCAATAACTGTTAGCTTTGGAAAAGCATCAAGAACCTTTGCAAGTCTTTCTGGTCGTGAATACTGAAAACGATAATCTCCGCAATGCATAAGTATAGGCAATCTGCCCTCAAGCATTTCATAAAGCCTCATAGCCTTATCGCTATCCATAAGAAAACGCTGTGAATCTGGGTGAAGCTTTATTCCTTTTAAACCGAGAGATATACAGCGTTCGATTTCTTCTTCGGGATTTTCCATATCGGGGTGAAGCGTACCTAAGCCAAAAAGTATATCTGGATTTTCTGAACACTTCTTAGCAATAAAATTATTTATACTTTGTACTGTTTTAGGAGTAACAGCAACAGACTGAACTGCAAATTGAGTCACACCCGATTTCTTACCATCTTCAATAAGCTGTTCAAGAGTTCCGTTATAATCCATTTTTATTCCATAACCGTCAGAAACACTTTGAGTTGCTCTTTCGGCGATATTTTCAGGGTATATATGTGCGTGAAAATTTATAATATTATTAAATGACATATTTATCCTTCTTTAAAGCTTTTTACTATCCATTTACCATCCTGATATTCCCACTCAATAGTACATTTTACATTATCACAGCCAACAATAGCTGCACCTGTATCTGAATTTGTAATTGTATAGGAATATGTAGTAGTTGCAGAATTTATTCTCCATTCCGTTGAAGGATATGAAAAATCTTGCTTTATAGCCTTAACATTAGTTGAGCTTGCTTTATTAAGCCAATCTAATTGCTTATATGTATAAAGATTAAGCACTCCTTCATATTTTTCTGGTAGAACATTTTCATGCTTCCATGAAGACTCAACAAGCTCCTTTGTCATCTGTGAAATATAAAAACTAAAACCAAAATAAGTGACCACACCAATTAGCACCAAACCAATTATAATTCCTATCAATTTTTTCATAAGTAATCGCCCTTTCTTTTAATATTTTTATAATAGCATTATTATATTCCAATATGAAATAAAAGTAAACCGGTATTTCGACATTTTACGACACTTCTTTCAAATGGAGTAAATCTGTCTATTGCCTTAAACATAGATTTTAATTTTATATATTGCCCTCTTTGCTTTTTTCGTTCCATAAACATACTATATTTAAAAAATTCAGCCTTTCATAGCTATAAGTTTTGTCAATATCTCATCTGCAACAGCATCTTTTGAAAGCAAGCCAAGAGAAGTTTCGTCATTTTCAGTAATAATAGTTACTATATTAGTATCTACACCAAAGCCCGCACCCTTATCACTTATTGAATTAGCAACTATCATATCTGCATTTTTCTTTTTAAGCTTTTTGCGTGAATTTTCAATAAGATTTTCGGTTTCCATAGAGAAACCGCATATAAGCTGACCTTCACGCTTAGACTCACCCAAGCTTTTAAGAATATCCTTAGTGCGTACAAGCTCTATTGTCATATCTCCATCATTTTTCTTTATTTTCTGTTCGGCAACAATCTTTGGCGTATAGTCTGCAACAGCCGCCGCCTTTATTATAATATCCTGTTTATACGCACAGGCTCTTACTGCATTATACATATCCTCTGCACTTTTCACCTTGATTACATCAACAAAATTCGGAAGTTCACACTCGGTCTTTCCTGCAATGAGTGTAACCTTTGCACCTCTCAGCATAGCTCTTTTTGCAAGAGCCGCTCCCATTTTTCCCGTTGAATGATTTGTAATATATCTCACAGGGTCTATGCTTTCACAGGTTGCTCCTGCTGTAACAAGAACTCTCATTCCGTCCATATCGTGTGGAAGTGCTATTGTTTTAAGTATATAATCAAATAAAAGTGATTCATTAGGAAGTCTGCCATTGCCAATATCACCATTTGCAAGCATACCTGATTCCGGCGGAATTTCCTCATAACCATAGTGCTTTAGCTTTTGTATGTTATCAAATGTAATCGGATTACTATACATATTAGTATTCATAGCGGGTGCTATAATCTTAGGATAGTTACAAGCGAGAGCCGTTGTAGTGAGCATATCATCTGCGATTCCGCAAGCAAGCTTTGCAATTACATTTGCTGTTGCAGGAGCGATTATAAGCAAATCGGCCTTTTTTGCAAGAGAAACATGCTCAACGCTATATTCAAAATTTTTATCAAAGGTATCAACTATGCACTTATGCTTCGTGAGTGTTTCAAAGGTAAATGGAGTTATAAACTCACAGGCATTTTTAGTCATAATAACATGAACCTCTGCCCCAGCTTTTATCAGCATACGAGCGAGATTCGGCATTTTATAGGCGGCGATTCCACCGCTCACACCGAGAAGTACGGTTTTTCCTTTTAGCATTATAATCCTTCTCTCCACAAAAATTATTTTTTAAAAAATCTTTTTAAGACGGCGAGCCGCCACTCCCAAAACGCAGTGCTTGACCGCACAGGACAATATGCGGAATCGTTCGGCAAGCCTCACTCGACATTCTTACTTGTCTTATATTGTCGCATTTGTTGAAACCACCTAATTTTGCTAACCAAACTTTCCCAAGACACTTAAAAGTTTTGCTCAAGCTTTTTCAAAAGCTTGCGGATTCCAAAGGCGGGGCCTTCGGTGGGTTTTAAGAACTCTATTTCTCTAACAATTATAAGCAAAAGCTAAAACAATGTCAAATTATCAGCTCTCAAGCTGAACTTTAAGCAATATAACAATTTACATATTGATGTAAATGTGATAAAATTAAAGTATATGTCAATATTTAGCTTATTATGTTGAATATTGAATTTTGCACGAAAAGTGGTGATTAAATGCTTTTAGAAGGTGAAAAATTTGAACCTCTCGGAAGTGGTATTGAAGTTATTGTTTCAAAAAGACATATTTTTTGGACAGATACCATTCTGCTTGCAAACTTCGCAAAGCCTAAAAAATCAGACCTTGCCTGTGACCTCGGCTGTGGCTGTGGAACTATACCACTGATTTGGTGCAGAGAGTCTGCAACCACGCCTGAAAATATTCTCGGCGTAGAGATTCAGAAAGAAGCCTATGATATGGCTTGCCGCAGTGTTGAGCATAATAAGCTTAAAGATAAAATTAATATAATTAATGCTGATTTACGAAATCTAAATGGAATCACACCCTTTGGCATATATAATCTTGTTGTGTGCAATCCTCCATATAAAGCTGAGGGTACGGGGATAGTAAATCCCGATAGTTCCCTTAAAGCTGCAAGACACGAAAGCGAATGTACCATCGACGATATAACCGCCTGTGCGTCAAAGCTTTTGCAGTTTGGCGGAAGATTCTGCATATGTCAGCGACCTGAACGCCTTCCGGATATAACAGAGGCTATGCGTAAATATAACATTGAACCTAAACGACTGCGTTTCGTTCAGCTTAATACGAAAAAAACTCCTAAGTTGCTTTTGATTGAAGGCAGACGAGGAGGAAATAAAGGCGGATTAAAGCTTGAACCTACACTTCTGCTTGAAGATGATTTTGGAAATTGCAGTCAAGAAATGCTCGAAATCTATGGCTCATTTGCACATGGCCATCAAAAATAATTTTAATATAAGGTGAATTATGAACGGAAAATTATATGTAGTCGGTACGCCAATAGGCAATCTTTCAGATTTTTCTCCCCGTGCAATAGAAACCCTCAGAAATGTAGATTTCATTGCGGCAGAAGATACGAGAGTTACTCTCAAGCTACTAAATAAGTTTGAAATTAAAACCCCTATGATAAGCTATCATGAGCATAATATGCGTGAGCGTGGCGAGTTTGTCTGCGAGAGAATTGAAAACGGAGAAAATTGTGCCATAGTAACAGACGCAGGAATGCCTGCAGTTTCGGACCCAGGCGAAAAACTTGTTATGCAGTGTGCAGAAAGAGGAATTGAAGTAAGCGTTGTTCCAGGACCTACGGCAATGGCATCTGCTCTTGCAATTTCAGGGCTTCCAACAGGTAGATTTACTTTTGAAGGCTTCCTCAGTATGAATAAAAAAAGTCGTCACGAGCATTTGCTTTCATTGCGTAATGAGCATAGAACTATGGTATTCTATGAAGCTCCACACAAGCTTAGTGCAACTTTAAAGGATATGGCTCAAACTTTTGGTAATCGTAGAGTTTCTATTGTTCGTGAGCTTACTAAGGTTCACGAGGAGGTCATTCGTACAACCTTACCAGAAGCCTATGAAAAATATGGTGACGGTTCATTAAAGGGTGAAATCGTTCTTGTAATAGAGGGTGCTCCTATCATAGAAGAAAAAGAAATGACTCTTGAGGACGCAGTAAGCTTTGCAAAGGAGCTTATTGAGAGCGGTTCTAAGCCATCAGAAGCAGCTAAAAAAGCTTCTGAACTTTCAGGTATAAAAAAAGCTGATATTTATAAAGAGATAGTATAATTATGGTTCAGGGGGTAAACTTTTTAGGAGGAAATTTTATGAATGTTATTTTAGCATCGTCTTCTCCGAGAAGGCGTGAGATTATGAGTATTCTTACAGATGATTTTATTTGTATTCCACCTGATATAAATGAAATCGCACCATCAGATATTGAGCTTGAGCTTAAGCCTCAGTATATCGCAACTCAAAAAGCAAAATATATATCTAAAGGTCATCGTGACGCTATGGTAATAGGCTGTGACACTTCAGTTATAATTGATGGCAAAATTCTTAATAAGCCTGTAAATACCGAGCATGCAAGGCGTATGCTCAGATTGCTTTCAGGCAATACACATAAGGTTATAACTGGTTGTTGCATAAATTACAGAGGCTTAGAGCGTTGCTTTAGTGTTTCGACCGAGGTTGAGTTTTTTGAGTTAACTGAAAACGAAATAGAAAGCTATGTCAATACAACTGAACCCTATGATAAAGCTGGTGGTTATGGAATACAAAGTCATGGTGCTTTGTTTGTAAAAGGAATTAACGGCGATTACTACAATGTTGTTGGTATGCCAATCTCAAGAATTGCACGAGAAGCAAGTGAACTTCTCATGGAATATGAAAAGCAAGCAGAGCAAAAAAACAAAAGATAAATCTAAATCTCAATTTAAAATATGACTGGAGGAATTTTATGCAAAAAGTACAGAGAAAATCAGGCATAGAGCTTTTAAGAATTATCTGTATGCTTATGATTATCGTACTTCATGTCTATACATACGGAGGGCTTAATCAGCTTTCTAACGCCCAAGGTGGAAGATTTGAAGTAATAAGCGATTTTATGTGGTCCTTTTTCAGAACACCTGTTAATGTTTTTATGATTATCACTGGTTACTTTATGAGTAAAGATGTTCTTGATTTTAAAAAAAGCTATCGACGCATACCAAAGGTATATGTTACGATGCTGTTTTATTCTATTTTGCTTACAGTCTTATCATTTATAATTTATAGTAATAATGGTTTTTCTCCGAGCGAAACAGCAAATAACCTTACTTCTGCTGATAAGCTTGAAATAGCTACTATAAATAAACTTTCCGGACGCTTTGCAGTTTATTCCATTATTAAAATGTTCTTTCCTTTACTTTCAAAGCAATGGTATTTTTTAACAAACTATGTTATAATTTTGCTTCTCTCACCTTTCATAAATAAAGTTCTTGTTGAAATTGATAAAAAGCAATTTAAAATTCTTCTTGGACTTCTTTTCGTATTTTTATCAATCTATCCAACAATTTCAACTATGGGCGGCTTAAAAGAGATATTCTCTACTAATAAAGTTCTACCTATTGAATATGGAAAATCTATGATTTCTTTCTTATTTATGTTTATTATTGGAGCTTATCTAAAACGCTTTGTCAAAGATGATGAAAAGCTTCACTTTAAATATCTTGGCTATTTTGTAGGTCTTTGCATAATAGATTTTTCGCTCTATTATTTCCTTGGCAATGTTACATTCAATAAAGTAGGATTTTATAATGCTTCAGTTTTCGGACAATTCTCAAATCCATTTGTAATACTCGAATCCGTTTCTATATTCCTATTTTTCAGAGGTTTTCAGTTTAAATCAAGAATAATCAACTACATTGCTGGAACAACTATTGGAATATATGCTATACATGAACACCCACTTATAAGAAGCTTTATCTGGTCACACAATGAACTTGGCGACCCAAATCTCTATAATAATTTCTTAGGAATAATGTTCGTAATAGCAACAATTTTTAAAATATTCATAATCTGTTCAGTAATAGATATGGCAAGACAAGGACTTTTTTCAGGTGTAACAAAATTAGTGCAAAAATTCAAAAAGAATACCACATCTGAGGAAGCCTGAATATTTGTGCATATGTTGTAATATATACCAAGTTAGCTATTGCTAATTATATGAATTTTATGTAAATTTCTGAAAAATACTTGATTTTTAAAAATTTTATGATAAAATATAGGTATCATTATTAAGGAGGTTATTTTCTATGGCATATGTAATTTCTGACGATTGCATCGCTTGTGGTGCTTGTGCAGCTGAATGTCCTTGTGAGGCTATCTCTGAGGGTGACGGCAAATATGTAATAGATGCTGATGCTTGTGCTGGCTGTGGCTCTTGTGCAAGTGTATGTCCTGTAGGAGCTCCTCAGGAAGCTTAAGCAAAAATTTAAAGCTTAATACTTATATAACCGCTGTTGTAATAACAGTGGTTTTTTTTATAATAATTTTGAAAAGCCTTGAGCGAATTTTTTAATTTTTATCATTATATTGTTATATAAAAATAGACAGTGCCAAAAAGGTACTGTCTATTAAAATATTTTTTAATGAATTTTTATTTATCTGTAAGGCACTTTACGATAACTGCCTTCTGTGCGTGAAGTCTGTTCTCTGCCTCATCAAAGATTTCAGCTGCATGAGCTTCAAATACATCAGCAGAAATTTCTTCGCCTCTGTGTGCAGGTAAGCAATGTTGTACAATAGCATCGGGCTTTGCATAGCTCATAAGTTCTTCATCAATGCAGTAGCCTGCAAATGCCTTCTTGCGTTTCTCAGCTTCGCCCTCTTGTCCCATAGATGCCCATACATCTGTGATAACAACATCTGCACCGACAACAGCCTTCTTAGGCTCTCTTACCATTTCGAACTTATCACCAAAGCCCTTTGCAAACTCAAGCACAAGTGGGTCAGGCTCATAGCCCTCAGGACAAGCTACTGAAATAGACATTTCCATCTTCAAAGCACCAACAATAAGTGAATTCATCATATTATTGCCGTCACCGATAAATGCCATTTTCTGTCCTGCAAGTTTGCCCTTATACTCACGAATAGTCATAAGGTCAGCAAGAATCTGGCAAGGGTGGCAGAAGTCTGTCAAGCCGTTGATTATAGGAATAGAGCCGTACTTTGCAAGGTCCTCAACCTCAGACTGCTTGAATGTACGAATCATAATACCGTCAAGATAGCGTGAAAGCACTCTTGCTGTATCCTGAACAGGCTCACCTCTGCCAATCTGCATATCATTTGCAGAAAGGAAGATTGGAAGTCCGCCGAGCTGATACATACCAACCTCAAAGGATACTCTTGTTCTTGTGGAAGCCTTTTCAAAGATAAGACCGAGAGTCTTGCCCTTAAGATACTTATGTTCTATATTGTGCTTTTGCTCATATTTAAGCTGGTCTGCAAGATTAAGAATTTCGCAGATTTCCTCGTGAGAGAGGTCGAGCATTTTTAAAAGATGTTTCATTGGATTTGCCTCCTTATTATAACATTTTAAATTATTTTAATTACACTTCTGAAAGAACCTCATTTAGAATTGCTAAGCCCTTATCAATTTCTTCATAGCTGATATTAAGCGGTGGAAGAAGTCTTAAAAGAGTCTTTGCGGTAAGAATGAGCAAGCCCTTTTCAACACAGCGGTTTGCAAGAACCTTTGCTTCACCCTTTTCGAGAACTATGCCTATCATCATACCAAGTCCACGAACCTCTTTGACATTTGGCATTGAACTAAGCTTTTCTTTGATATAAGCACCCTTTTCGGATACTTCCTTCAAAAATTCTTTTGTAGCCACTCTGCTGAGAACCTCAAGAGAAGCTGCACATGCAACAGGGTTTCCGCCAAAGGTTGTGCCATGAGTACCAGCACTGAGAACACCAGAAAGCTTTTCACTGCATATGCAAGCACCGAATGGAAGTCCTCCGCCAAGACCCTTAGCAGTTGTTATTATGTCAGGAGTTACACCATATTGTTCATAACAATAGAATGTTCCTGTCCTTGCAACACCTGTCTGAACTTCATCAATCATAAGCAAAATATCATTATCCTGACAAATTTTTGCTGTTTCCCAGACAAAAGGCTTTTGCAATGGATTAACTCCACCCTCGCCCTGAATAAGCTCTATAAAAACAGCACAAACAGTATCGTCAATAAGATTACGCAGACTTTCTATATTATTTGCTTCGGCATACTCAAAGCCCTCAGTAAATGGAAAAAAGTAGTTATGAAAAACATCTTGTCCAGTTGCAGCAAGAGTTGTAACAGTTCTACCGTGGAATGAATTTACAAGAGTAATAATCTTGTTGCGTTTACCGCTGTATTTTTCAAAGGCATACTTTCTTGCAACCTTAATTGCACATTCGTTTGCCTCTGCACCCGAATTACAGAAAAATACTTTAGATAAGCCTGTAAGCTCAACAAGCTTTTTAGCTACTTCAACTTGAAGCGGATTGTAGTAAAGATTAGACATATGCTGAATCTTACCTGCCTGCTCAGAAATAGCCTTAACAAGTCCGTCATCACTATATCCAAGGCAGTTTACACCTATTCCGCTTGTGAAATCTATATATTCCTTGCCGTCAACATCTTTTGCAACAGCACCCTTACCCTCTGCCAATGCTACTGGAAATCTTCCATAGGTCGGCATAAGATATTCTGCTTCTTCTTTTTTAATTTCTTCAAAGGTCATTTACATTACCTCCTCTTTCATCAACAAAGATGAAATCAATAAAACATTGTTCCGATACCCTCATCAGAGAAAAGCTCTATAAGAATTGAGTGAGCAATTCGACCGTCAATAATATGAGCTCGTTTAACTCCTCGTCTTACGGCTTCTACACAGCAATCTATCTTTGGAATCATACCACCCGAAATAATTCCCTCACGCTTTAATGACGGAACATCGCTGACATTTACAACAGGGATAAGAGTTTCTTCGTCATCCTTATCACGCAAAAGTCCACGAATATCTGTCATAAGAATGAGTTTTGCTGCACCGAGCTTTGCTGCAATCTGGGCGGCTGCAAGGTCAGCATTAATATTAAATACATCTCCGTTATAACCGCCTGCAACTGTTGCAAGAATAGGTATATAGCCATTATGTATGGTATCCTCGATAACCTCTGTATTAACCTCTGTGATTTCGCCGACATAGCCTAAATCTTCAGAAGCTATAAGCTTTTCAGCCATCAACATTCTGCCGTCAAGACCACAAAGTCCCATTGCCTTACCACCATGCTGTTCAAGAAGCTGTACAAGGCTCTTATTAACCTTGCCTGCAAGAACCATTTGCACAATATCTATGGTTTCCTTATCTGTTACACGCAAACCATTTGCAAATCTGCTTTCCTTGCCAGTTTTCTTGAGCATTTCGCTGATTTCAGGACCACCACCATGAACCAGAACAACATTAACTCCGACAAGCTGCATAAGAACTATATCGCTCATAACAGCGTCTTTGAGTTCAGGCGTTACCATAGCGTTTCCGCCGTATTTTACGACAATGGTCTGACCCGAATATTTCTGAATATATGGCAAAGCCTGTATTAAAACCTGGGCTCTGTCCGCATTTGAAATTTTATACATATTTTCGCAACCTCTTTAGCTTCTGTAATCACCGTTAATCTTAACATATTCATATGTCAAATCACAGCCGTATGCTTCAGCAACACCGTTGCCGTCATTAAGCTCAACAACAATGTCAATCTCGTCCTCTGTAAGAACTGTCTTTGCAATTTCCTCAGAAAAGTCTATGCCCGCACCATTCTTGCAAACATCAACCTTACCAGCCTTTGATGCAAAGCTGACATCAACCTTGTTAATATCAACATCACAGCCCGAATAGCCAATAGCACAAAGAACTCTGCCCCAGTTTGCATCTGAACCAAACATAGCCGCTTTTAGAAGGCTTGAACAAACAACGCTCTTTGCAACGCCCTTTGCATCTTTTTCGGTCTTTGCACCACTTACCTTGCAGACAAGAAGCTTAGAAGCACCCTCGCCGTCCTTAGCCATTTCTTTAGAAAGCTTTCTGCAAAGAATTGTGAGAGCCTCAACAAAAATGTTGTAATCCTCATTCTGCTCTGTAATTTCAGCATTTCCTGCAAGACCCGAAGCCATAACAGCAAGCGTATCATTTGTTGATGTATCACCATCAACACTTACCATATTAAAGGACTTATCAGCAACAGTTTTTACAGCAATTTTAAGCATATCAGCAGAAATTGCAGCATCTGTGGTTATAAAGCAAAGCATTGTTGCCATATTGGGGTGAATCATACCACTGCCCTTTGCTATACCGCCGATATAAACTGTCTTTCCGCCAATTTCAGTTTCGACAGCATATTCCTTCTTAACGAGGTCAGTTGTCATAATAGCCTCGGCAGCATTTGTTGCACCCCCCTTAGAAAGTGCAGAAACAAGCTCAGGAATAGAATTAGCAATAGGCTCAATCGGAAGCTTTTGTCCGATAACACCTGTTGAGCCTACGATAACATCTTTTTCATCAATATTAAGAGCCTTTGCAACCAAAGCACAGGTTTTTTCAGCAACCGCTACACCGTCAGAATTACAAGTATTTGCGTTTCCGCTGTTGCATATAACTGCTTGAGCAGTGCCATTTTCAAGGTTAGCTCTTGTTACAAGGATAGGGGCGCTCTTTACAAGATTAGTTGTATAGATTGCGGCAGCCGTGCAAGGCTTTTCACAATATATAAGAGCGAGGTCACGCTTATTCTTATTCTTTCTTATACCACAATGTACACCAGAAGCTACAAAGCCCTTAGGAGCTGTTACAGAACCGTCGACAAACTTAATTGACATTTTTCATCATCCCTTAAAAAATCAGTATATTGATAGCTTAGAATGCAGGAGGAACTATTACAAGTCCTGTCTTTTCGTCCAAGCCAAAAATTATGTTCATATTCTGAATTGCCTGACCAGCCGCACCCTTAACCATATTATCTATGGCTGAAGTAACTATGAGAGTATTTGTGCGAGAGTCGATATGAATTGAAATATCGCAGAAATTAGAATACTTTATGTTATGAATATCAGCATAAGCACCGTCAGGAAGAACTCTTACAAAGTATTCATCCTTGTAGAAATCTTCATATGCCTTGCGAATTTGCTCTTTTGTTACACCCTCATTAAGACGAGCATAGCAGGTTGAGAGTATTCCTCTGTTTACTGGAAGAAGATGAGGTACAAAAGTAATCGTAACCTTTTCACCTGAAAGCTTAGATAAAGTTTGCTCAATCTCAGGAGTGTGTCTGTGAGCACCAGCCTTATATGCGTGGAAGCCCTCGTTGAGTTCAGGATAGTGGTTAGCCTGTGAAAGACCTCTGCCCGCACCAGTTACACCAGATTTTGAGTCGATTATGATTCCTGCTGTTGAAACAAGCTTATTTACAATAGCCGGAGCAAGTGCAAGCGGAGCACCTGTTGTATAGCAGCCAGGGTTAGCAATAATCTTGCTGTCCTTAACATTATCTCTGAAAAGTTCAGGTATACAATAAACGGCTTTTTTATGAAGTTCCTTATCAAGAAATTCACCGTTATACCATTCCTTGTATTCTTCCTCGCTCTCAAGACGGAAATCTGCTCCAAGGTCGATAAAAGCTTTTCCAGCCTTATCGCAAGTTGCTGCAAGCTCTTGTGAAAGTCCATGTGGAAGTGCTGCAAAAATAACATCAGATTTTTCTACAACCTCATCTGCATTTTTGCATTCCATATCGCATAAGCACCTGTATGACGGATAAACCTCAGAAAGCTTCTTTCCCTCAAAGCTGACAGAGCTTATTGCGGAAATTTCTACATTTGGGTGTGTTGTCAAAAGGCGTACAAGCTCTGCACCAGCATAGCCTGTCGCACCGATAATTCCTGCCTTTATTTTCATTATCAATATCCCCTATTAAACTTAAAATTCCATAAATGCAATCTTATCAAAATAGTAATTAACTGCATCTATAAGCTGTTCAACTGTTAAATCACTTCTTTGGCTAAGTGAATTTGCGATTACATCTTGAAGTGCCTCGCAGGTTGTGACACACTTCATCTGATGCTTAACAGCATATTCAGGAAGAATTTCTTCTCCTGTTTCATCGTCATAATCAGGATAATCAAAGACATAGCATTCAGTATCTGGCTCGAGCTTTTCTTCGACAGTGTATATACACCAATCATCATCTTCAATAAGCTTTTCATCGCCAAATTCAAGGTATATATTTTTCATATCTTCAATAATATCCTTAAATAAACAGCTTTTATCTTTTATCATAAAATTTCCTCCGCAAAAACAATCAAGCAATTATTTCTCTTACACGCTTAACCTGAGCCTTTACATTTTCAGGTGCAGGACCGCCAAGCACCTTTCTGCCGTTTACGCAGTTTTCGAGAGAAATTGCATCATAAACACCCTCATCAAAGGTATCACAGATTTTCTTGTATTCCTCGATAGGAAGTGTTTCAAGTGTTAAGCCCTTTTCTATGCAAAGAGCAACAAGTGTACCAGTTGCCTTATAAGCATCGCGGAAAGGAAGTCCCTTTTTAACAAGATAGTCTGCACAATCTGTTGCATTTATAAAACCGTGTGCAGCAGCCTTACGCATATTTTCAGGAATAGTTTTCATTGTTTCTATCATTGGAGTAAAGGCTGTAAGGCACATCTTAACTGTATCAACAGCATCAAATATAGCCTCCTTATCTTCCTGCATATCCTTGTTATAAGCAAGTGCAATACCCTTCATAACTGTAAGCAAGGTCATAAGGTCACCAAAAACTCTTCCTGATTTTCCACGAACCAACTCTGCTATATCAGGGTTTTTCTTCTGCGGCATAATACTTGAACCTGTTGAAAATGCGTCATCAAGTTCAACAAACTTAAATTCCCAACTGCACCACATAATAATCTCCTCAGAAAAACGAGAGAGATGAACCATTATAATAGAAAGTGCAGATGCAAGCTCCATACAGAAATCCCTATCAGATACGCCATCAAGGCTGTTCTGAGAAATTCTGTCAAATTCAAGCAAGCGAGCTGTTATAGTTCTGTCTATCGGATATGTAGTAGTAGCTAAAGCACCACTTCCGAGTGGCATTTCGTCCATACGACCATAAGCCGACTCAAGTCTGCTAATATCTCGGAGAAGCATTTCTGCATAAGCCATAAGATGATGTCCGAAAGTAATCGGCTGTGCTCTCTGAAGATGAGTATATCCAGGCATAACAACAGATGCATTTTCTTCTGCCTTATCGCAAATAACCTTTACAAGCTCTTTTACCATAGAAACCAAATTTTTAGTTTCCTTTTTGAGATAAAGTCTTATATCAACTGCAACCTGGTCATTTCTGCTTCTTGCTGTATGAAGTCTTTTACCTGTACTGCCCAATCTTTCAGTAAGTTCACCCTCAATAAAGGTATGAATATCTTCCGCATTAGGGTCAATCTCAAGCTTGCCACTTTCTATGTCAGCAAGGATTCCCTTTAAGCCCTCAATAATGAGTTCGGATTCCTTTTTATCAATTATTCCGACCTCACCAATCATCTCAGCATGGGCAATACTACCCTCTATATCCTCTTTATACATTCTGCTATCGAATGAAATTGATGAATTAAAGTCATTCGTTTTTTTATCTATTTCTTTAGAAAAGCGTCCTGCCCATAGCTTCATATCATATTCTCCTTGACTTATATAAAATAACATTCGGGCGAATACCGCATTTTATCCCAAAATACGGTACACGCCCAAACAGAAAATTTATTTTTCGACGGATTTCCGCATAAAATCTATGCTCTTAGCGAATAAATTATTTCTTAAAATATTCGTAATAAATCAGCCAACCGCATTATTTATCGTAACGGAAGCCTTTCTTGCCCTGAACCTTGATTGGAAGTCCGAAGAGGTTGATGAAACCTGCACTATCCTTCTGGTCATAAACTTCATCTTCATCAAATGTTGCAATATCCTCATCATAGAGTGAATATGGAGATGTAACACCTGCGTCAATGATGTTGCCCTTATAAAGCTTAAGCTTAACATCACCTGTTACCTGCTCTTGTGTTGAATCAACAAAAGCTGAAAGAGCCTTTCTGAGTGGTGTATACCACTGACCGAAATAAACAAGTTCTGCAAAACGAAGTGCAACATTCTGCTTGTAGTGATATGTATCTCTATCAAGAGTAAGCTCCTCAAGCTTGTTGTGTGCGTGGTAAAGAATTGTTCCGCCTGGAGTTTCATAAACACCACGGGACTTCATACCAACAAGTCTGTTTTCAACAAGGTCAACGATACCGATACCGTTTGCACCGCCGAGTTCATTAAGCTTCTTAACAAGCTCAACAGCACCCATCTCTACGCCGTCGATAGCTGTAGGAATACCCTTTTCAAAGTGAATTGTTACATAGGTTGGCTTATCAGGAGCCTGCTCCGGAGAAACTCCAAGCTCAAGGAAGCCTTCCTTATTATACATTGGCTCATTTGCAGGATTCTCGAGGTCAAGTCCTTCATGAGAAATGTGCCAAATATTTCTATCCTTAGAATAGTTTGTTTCTCTTGTAATCTTAAGAGGAATGTTGTGTGCCTCAGCATAGTCGATTTCCTCATCACGAGATTTAAGGTCCCACTCTCTCCAAGGAGCGATAATCTTCATATCAGGAGCAAAAGCCTTAATAGCAAGTTCAAAACGAACCTGGTCATTACCCTTACCTGTACAGCCGTGGCAAATAGCGTCTGCACCCTCTGCAAGAGCGATTTCTACGATTCTCTTTGCAATGATAGGACGAGCAAATGATGTACCAAGGAGGTACTTATTCTCATAAACTGCACCAGCCTTAACTGTTGGGAAAACATAGTCCTCGATAAATTCCTTATTAAGGTCCTCGATATAAAGCTTAGAAGCACCTGTTTTTTTAGCCTTTTCTTCAAGACCTTCAAGCTCTGTTGCTTGTCCTACATCACCAGAAACAGCGATAACTTCGCAGTTATCATAATTTTCCTTGAGCCAAGGAATGATGATAGAAGTATCAAGACCGCCTGAGTAAGCTAAAACGACCTTTTTAATTTCTTTTTTTGCTGCTGGTTTATTCATAATGGTATACCCCCGATTTATATTTTCTAAAGTCATTAATCTTATTATACACCTTTATACACAAATGTCAAGTACTTTTTTGTATAAATATGCATAGATTTTTTATTTATGCATATTTTATACATGATTTATGTATATATGCATTACGGATGCGGTTTTCCCTGACGGTAAGCTTCCATAATGTCCTTAAAAACCTCGCCGTTTGAGGGAGGAGTCCAAGTAATTGCATTAGCGCCTGCATCAATAGTTTCCAGAATGGAATCATCGGTAGGACCACCGGTTGCAATGATAGGAAAGTCAGGAAATTCCCTCCTGATTTTTCTTACCACATTTGCCGTATCCTTAGCAGCAGACACATTAAAAATAGTCGTTCCAGCGTCAATACGCTCTTTAAAGTCAACATTATCGTTAACAACAGTAACAATTAGAGGAATGTCAATTTGATTGCTGACCTTCTGAATAATATCATTAGACGTAGGAGCATTAACAACAACGCCTGTAGCACCTTGCATCTCTGCATAATGCGCAAGATTCAGCACTCTGTTTCCGCTGGTAAGACCACCGCCTACACCTGCAAATACCGGAATATCAGCCGCAAGCATAACCGCCTGAGTAATTATAGGCTGAGGAGTAAAAGGATATACAGCTATAACGGCATCCGCA
>ERZ780218.1272-NODE-1272-length-17169-cov-5.753944_pt1 | contig 17169 bp, 13 predicted proteins | sample MGYA00510975_ERZ780218 | MGnify/ENA primary metagenome ERZ780218 (study PRJEB29588, sample SAMEA2152063) | human gut metagenome | biome: human gut; feature: human-associated habitat; material: faeces | place: Denmark | collected 2008/2010 ... | reverse complement strand
GCAGTCGTCAAGCATTTTATCGGTCTTTTCCAGCCAGCTGTCAATATCGGCGATAGTTTCTTTATCGGTTATGTCCCAACTGTTTTCATTGCCGGCTGTTATTGTATATACCTTCTCCTCCGTCGAGGAGGAAGCTACATTAGAATCCTCATTATTTTTCTCAGACAAAACTTCAGAGTCATCTGCCTGCGATGATACCGCCGATGACAAATCATTGTCAGACGGCATTACCGCTCCCGGCTCTGAATCCGTGTCGACAACACCGCACGATGACACTGCTAAAGCTGTGACTGCGAAACAAATCAATAACAACTGTTTTTTCATTAATATCATCTCCTTTTTATTTATGATAAATGGATATAGCCAGCAACATATTGATGTCCTATCTTAATGTCATTCTTCTGGAAACCATTGTTTACAACATATTGTCTTTTAACGATATTATTATTCGAATCATAATAAGCTATAACCCCATAAGCAACTACCCAATGATCAAAATACGAAGGATGGTTATGAAGGAGAAGAATAGCAGGAATTGAACGTGTAGTAAGAATATACTTATATTTTCCCCAAGTTTCTAACGTATCGCTTGATGACATTCCATTCCTGAATGTTTCTATATCATATGTATCATTTGAGATATACGGAAATGCAGAAGTAAGACCATTCTTGATATTATCATATGACGCATAATAGAAAATATAGTTTCCCAAAAAATTATACAGACTCCTAGGATTATTTGCATATGTAGATTTTAATATACTGGAATTTATATTATCATAGTAATAAAAAAGTAAAGTTGTTACAGCAACACGACCGCAATGACCATCAGTATAATAATCAAAACACCTTGGTTTATCGGTCAAAGCAGTTTTTACTTTTCTCAAACCGTCAGAGGTCGTACTTGTTGTTGTTTTCAAACTCATTAATGATATTGAATTACCAGGATCCTCTTCTTCAACATTATTTTCTTCTGAAATCTGACTGAAGTAGTCAGTACGCTCTTTCATTACAGTATATGAAATGGCATCTTCTGTGTATACTTCAACAAATCGATTATTTTCTTTTGTATAATATGACAAAGGACCGGAATAATAAATATCTTCGGTGATATCCGCAAAAGGTGAACTGTTACATTCACTATACTCTACTATTTCACCGTATAAATCCAAAATCATATAACCATTTGCAAACTCCAGGCAATACGCAACAACATCATTATCTACATTATACAACTCACGAACATTAGTGATTTCACCCATATTTTCCTCAGATATTATCTGCTGAACAAAACTATCAATTTGTATTTTATCCGAAGCATCAGACACATTATTAATAGAACCATCTGATGCATATACACTGGACGATAAAACTGCAATACAAATTATCACCGATGTACAAAAAGACAATATTCTTTTTAATGCCATATGCATACACTCCCTTATTTTTTATTTCAGAACTAGTTCCTAATAAAATTATACTAATAATTCTAAAATTAGTCAAGGTAAATATTTCACATATTTCCTTATAGTTTTAGGGCACATTTACCAAAAAAGCGGCTATGCCTAAGCACAGCCGCTTTTTCTCTTATACTATTTTTCTTATACTATTTTTCTTATACTATCAAATCAAAGATTGAACATAATGTTGTTGAGGATGCTTTCGAGCATTTCCTGTCTGCCGCTGGAAAGACTGTCGGTAACCTCGCCCTTTTCAAGCGCATACTTTTCAAGATCCTCCATTGTTACCTTTCCGGCAATGATGTCTGCGCCGATTCCGGTCTTCCAGGAAGCGTATCTGTCCTCTACGAACTTGTCGATCCTGCCGTCCTCGATCATCTTGGCAGCAATTCTCAGACCCAGAGCAAAAGTATCCATTCCCGCGATATAGCTGTAGAAGATATCCTCCATCGTATAGGAGCCTCTTCTCGCCTTGGAGTCAAAGTTAAGACCGCCGTTTGTAAATCCGCCTGCTTTGAGAACTTCGTACATGCAAAGAGCTGCGTCGTAAACGTTTGTCGGGAACTGGTCGGTATCCCAGCCCAGAAGCATATCGCCCTGGTTTGCGTCGATAGAACCGAATACGCCGTTATCTCTTGCGACTCTCAGCTCGTGCTGGAAAGTATGCTGAGCGAGGGTAGCGTGATTGGCTTCGATATTCATCTTGAAATCCTTGTCAAGACCGTATTTTCTCAGGAAACCGAGAACGGTAGCGGTATCGAAATCATACTGGTGCTTTGTCGGCTCCTTCGGCTTAGGCTCGATATAGAAATCGCCTGTATAGCCCTTTGAGCGTGCATAGTCAACGGTCATTCTCATAAGTCTTGCCATATTGTCCTGCTCAAGAGCCATATTGGTATTGAGGAGGGTTTCATAGCCTTCTCTTCCGCCCCAGAAAACGTAGCCCTTTCCTCCGAGCTTGATAGTTGAATCTACAGCCTTCTTGATCTGGGCTGCGGAATAAGCGAAAACATCGGCAGAGGGAGAGGTTCCTGCGCCGTGCATATATCTGGGATGATCGAAGCACTTGGCAGTACCCCAGAGAAGCTTCTTTGAAGGATCGGCAGCCATTTTCTCGGCCACATAATCAACGATCTCGTCAAACTTCGCATTTGTCGTGGCAAGATCTCCGTACTCAGGTGAAAGATCGCGGTCGTGATAGCAGAAATATTCAATGGAAAGCTTGTCCATAATCTCAAAAGCGGCGTCTACCTTTGCCTTTGCTCTCGCCTCGGGAGAAGTCTCTCCCCAGGTCTTGTCCGTAGTGCCGCAGCCGAACATATCCGTTCCGTCGCCGCCCATTGTGTGCCACCATGAAAGTGCAAATTTAAGCTGCTCCTTCATAGTCTTTCCGCCTACTACCTCGTCGGGATTGTAATATTTGAATGCCAGCGGATTCTCGGACTTAGGTCCCTCATACTTGATCTTTGGAATATCCTTGAAAAATTCAGCCATAAAATTATACCTCCGATAAAAATCAATATGTATTTTACTCGACAGAGTAAAACGTTTACAGTATAATGATACACCAACCGCACCCTTTTTGTCAATGCCTTTTTCGTAAATAATACATAATATTTTTAGCGTATATAATTATTTTCAGCATATTACGCCGCCGCAGTAAAATGCTGATGCAGGTCAGACGGTGCGGCATGGCTTACGTCATATTGCCGTCATAATCAATCGTCAATCCTCGGGCTGATTCAGACGCAGAAAATTAACCTTCAAAGCAATTCCAAAGTCACGTTTTTACCGTTTTTAAAATAGATTTATAATATTATTTACAAGCGTCTTACGGATTTAAAATTTTTACAGAAATAGCGAAAACGATTTCTTTGCAAGGCATATGACCTCAGGTTTTGCAGAAAGTTAATAATTTGTGCAAATCAGCTATATTTTGAAACGCCTTGACCAATAAAACTGTATGAATGACGAAGAATTATTTTAAAAACCCCCTTGACTTTATCAAACTATGAGTATATAATACCAATAGCCTTGAAAAGGAACAAGGTTTCATATTTTTATATGATAGGAAGTAGAAGAAAATCATAGTGCATAAAAATGCAATGTGAAGGGAGGAAATCATATGTTTCAGATTCAATGGCTCTGGCACAATCTGAAAGGCTACAGAAAAATTTACGTTACGGCACTTGTGCTGTCCCTTGTGTGCAACGCTCTGTATCTGACAACGCCTTTTTTCAGCTCGGAGATAGTCGACACCTACATAACAGGCGAAAATGCGGTAGAAAATCTTAAAAACGACCGCAGGGGATTTATCGTACTGCTTGTATGCATGATAGGCTTTACTTTGCTGAGGACGGTTTTTCAGTACGCCTGCAATATGACCTACGAAATATCATCGCAGGGCATGATCTACAAAATCAGAAATCATCTGTTTCACAGGGTTCAGAATCAGGACATGGACTTTTATGACAAAAACCGTACAGGCGATCTTATGACAAGACTTACCGGCGATCTTGATATGGTGCGTCATGCAGTTTCATGGGTTTTCAAAGGCATTGTGGAATCCTTTTCGCTTTTCACCGCGTCGATGATCTATTTCTTTGTTATCGACTGGAAAATAGCGTTAATGCTGTTTGCCGTAACGCCGTTCATTTTTATTGTAATGCTGATGTTCAAGAAAGCGGCGAAGCCGGTTTATGTCGAGCTGAGAGAAAAGCTTGCAAAAATGAATACCGACGCTCAGGAGAATATTTCGGGCAACCGTGTGGTAAAGGCGTTCGCCAGAGAGGAATTTGAAAAGGAAAAATTCCAGAAAGCAAATCTGGACTATTCTGAATCAAACAAAAAAGCCTCCCTGCTGTGGCTCAAATATTCGCCCTACATGGAAAGCTTTGCAAACGTGCTTTCAGTAGTAATGCTGCTGGGCGGAGGAATGTTCCTTATAAACGGTTCCATTACAATGGGCGAGTATATCGCTATTTCAGGACTTATATGGGCGATCGCCAACCCGGTCAGAAACTTGGGTATTTATATCAACGATCTGCAGCGCTTTATGGCTTCGGCTATGAAAATAATCGAAATATACTACGCTCATCCCAGAATTGCGGACAGAGAGGACGCAGTAGACAGCAACGAAAGACTCAAGGGAGAAATAGAGTTCAGAAACGTTACCTTTAAATACGGCAGAAAAACGGTTCTTGACAATATTTCATTCAGCGTAAAGCCGGGCGAAACGGTAGCTGTTATGGGCGAGACCGGTTCGGGCAAAACAACGCTTATCAACCTTATACCGAGATTTTACGATGTATCTCAGGGCGAGGTTCTTGTAGACGGGGTAAACGTCAAGTTCAGAAAGCTCGGGCAGCTGAGAAAAAACATAGGTATGGCTACGCAGGACGTTCTGCTTTTTTCAGATACCATTGACGGAAATATTGCCTACGGCGACTCAGATATGCCGGAGGAGGACGTAAGGAAATATGCGAAGCTTTCCGCCGCCGACGGATTTATTACCAAAATGCCAGACGGCTATGAAACTCTGATCGGCGAGCGAGGCGTAGGACTTTCAGGCGGTCAGAAGCAGAGGATCTCTCTTGCCAGGGCGCTGGCTATAAAGCCTGCCATACTTATTCTGGACGACACTACCTCGGCGGTCGATATGGAAACTGAGAAGCACATTCAGGACAGTCTTGAAAATCTGGATTTCGACTGCACTAAAATCATTATCGCCCAGCGTATATCCTCCACAAAAGACGCAGACAAGATCATTATTCTGGAAAACGGAAAGATCAAGGAAATGGGTACTCACGAAGAGCTGATAGCTAAAAAGGGCTATTATTACGAAGTATTCCAGCTTCAGAACGAGGGATTCGGGAAGGAGGCGGTTTAAATGGCAAGAAACAGATACGATGTTGACGAGGTTCTTGAAACCCCGTTTGACTTCCGGCATTTAAAGCGTTCTTTCAAATACATGAAAAAATACCGCAAAAAAATGATAATTGCGCTTATTCTCAGCATTTTCGCCGCAATTTCTGGACTGCTGGGACCTCTGATCACTCAATACGCTCTTGACAAAACTATTCCTGACAAAAACGTTCCCCAGCTATTCCTGCTTGGAGGACTGCTGGTGCTGACACTGGCTGTTTCAATAGCTTTTTCAAACATACGGTCAAGAATCATGACTGTTGTGGGACAGGACATTATTTTCGATATCAGAACCGACCTGTTCGCGCATTTGCAGAAGCTTCCGTTTCAGTATTATGACGACAGGCCTCACGGAAAGATCCTTATAAGGGTGGTAAACTACGTCAACTCGGTTTCAGATATGCTTTCAAACGGAGTTATAAACGTTATTCTCGAATTTCTGAATATGCTGTTTATTATGATATTCATGTTTTTCGTAGACGTAAAGCTTTCGCTTGTAGTGCTTTCGGGACTTCCGCTTTTCGTACTTGTAATGATGACGATAAAAAAACGTCAGCGCAAAGCCTGGCAGGACGTTTCAAACAAAAGCTCCAACCTCAACGCATATCTTCAGGAAAGCATTACCGGAGTGAGAATTACCCAGATATTCACCAGGGAAAAGGAAAACGAAGAGATTTTCGACCGGCTTTCACAGCGCTACCGTAAAAGCTGGATAAATGCCGTAACCTACTCAAACCTTGTGTGGCCCAGCGTGGATAACATTTCGATTCTTGTAAGAGCTGCTATTTTTGCCGTAGGACTGCTGCTTTTAAGTCCGGCGACCATTACTCTCGGAACGATAGCAGCCATGACAAGCTATGCTTCAAGCTTCTGGCAGCCTATTCTCAACCTTTCAAACCTGTTCAACAACTTTATAAACAATATTGCTTATCTTGAAAGAATCTTTGAAACTCTTGACGAGCCGGTCACAGTAGACGACAAGCCGGACGCTCACGAAATGAAGGATATTACGGGAAATATAAGCTTTGAGGACGTTACCTTTGCCTATGAGGAGGATAAAAACGTATTGGAGCATGTTTCCTTCGACGTAAAGGCAGGCGAAAGCATCGCTCTTGTCGGACCTACGGGTGCGGGAAAGTCGACGATCGTATCGCTTCTTTCCAGATTCTACAATCTGAACAGCGGAAGGATAACCATTGACGGAGAGGATATAAGCGAAGTAACGCTTCACTCGCTGCGTTCCCAGATGGGAATAATGCTTCAGGACAGCTTTATATTCAGCGGAACTATCCTTGACAATATCCGCTACGGCAAGCTGGACGCAACGGAGGAAGAGGTCATAAATGCTTCCAAGATAGTATGCGCCGACGAATTCATAAAGGAAATGAAGGACGGATACTTTACAGAGGTGAACGAAAGAGGCTCCAAGCTTTCCGGAGGACAGAAGCAGCTTATAGCCTTTGCAAGAACACTGCTTTCAGACCCGAAGATACTGGTTCTGGACGAAGCTACGTCGTCTATCGACGCCAGAACCGAAAGGCTTTTGCAACAGGGACTTTTGCAGCTGCTGAAGGGAAGGACCTCGTTTATTATCGCTCACCGCTTGTCAACAATTAAAAACTGTGATAAAATAATGTACATAAACAATAAAGGAATCACGGAATGCGGCTCTCATGACGAGCTTATGGAGAAGAAGGGAGATTATTATCATCTCTACACCTCTCAGCATTTGTCATAACGATAAGATAAACGAAAGGCCTATTTGAACAGAGGACTTCCCTGCTCAGCATTATCGCGGGGCGTCCGATGAAAATTATTCATGGAGGTAGTACGAACATGACTGAAAAGGAAAAGATGCTGGCCGGTATGCCTTACGACCCATCGGACGAGGAGCTTACAAAGCTCAGAGTAAGGGCGCACAAGCTTTCAAAGGACTACAACGACACATATGAGGACGAAGAGGAAAAACGCAAGGAAATTCTGGATATACTGCTTCCTGAAAGAGCAAACGGCGCATTTTTACAGGGTCCGGTCTATTTTGACTACGGCGTTTTCACAAAAGTCGGAGAGAAATTCTATGCAAACTTCAATTTCACCGTTCTTGACTGCTGCCCTGTTGTTATAGGCGACAACGTATTCTGCGGACCTAACGTCACTCTGGCGACGCCGATGCATTCCTTTGACCCGGAGGAGAGAAATATGAGAGTGCGGGCGAACGGAGCCGTATACGATATTGAATATGCACGACCTATCACTATCGGAAACAACTGCTGGCTTGCAAGCAACGTCGTGGTCTGCGGCGGAGTTACCATAGGAGAAGGCTGCGTTATCGGAGCCGGAAGCGTAGTGACAAGGGATATTCCTCCTAACTCCCTGGCGGCGGGAAATCCGTGCAGAGTGATAAGGGAAATTACCGACAAGGATAAGCTTGGTTTTTAAATTAACGGCATAAAAAATAAAATTATATCCATAAGCAAAAAGGACGAAAGTTATCTGTACCGCATATCACAGTACGGAATAACATTCGTCCTTTTTAATAAGCTTTCCCTGCCGCAGGACAAGGAAAACCACATTAAAGATCAAAAAACATCTGCATAAGAGTATGACCCTTATCTACATAAAGTCCGGTATTCTTAGCAGTCTCCTCGGTGAATTCAGGCTGACCCTCTACTTCGGCGGCTTTATGATACATCATAAACGGAATAGGATCGTTAGTGTGAGTTTTCAGCGAAAGAGGCGTTGCATGGTCGGGACAGATCAGAATTTTATAGTCGTCATACTGCTCCAGAGCGTTAAGAACAGGTCCCAGAATCTTTTCATCTATCAGTTCAAGAGATTTTTTCTTGTTTTCGATCTCATAGCGGTGACCGCACTCATCGGGAGCTTCAACATGGATATATACAAAATCCTGACCATGTGCAAGCTCATCTATACAAGCCTGAGCTTTTCCGTCAAAATTCGTATCTATATAGCCTGTTGCTCCCGGAACGTCCACAACATTCATTCCGCTGAATTTTCCGATTCCTTTAAGCAGGTCCACTGCGGAGATCATCGAGCCTTTAAGCTTATACTTCTCCTCAAACGGCATAAGAGCTTTTCTTACCCCCTCGCCCCAGAACCACATGGAGTTTGCAGGTCTTTTGCCGTCGGCTATCCTTGCTTTATTCACCGGATGATCTTTAAGCAGATCATAGCTTTTTACCATCATATCGTACAGCTTGGCGGCATTGGGGTGCCTGGGTATATATTCTTTTATAGGCTTTCCTGTAATATCATGAGGAGGAGTCAGTGTTCCCACGTCGAGAGTACCGTTGTTCCATATAAGGCAATGACGATAGGAAACGCCTGAATACAGCCGGAACTCATCGCTGTTGAAATGCCCGGCAAGATAGTCGATAAGTATCTTTGCTTCCTCAGTAGAAATATCATCGGCACAGTAATCAAGAATCGTCTTATCCTCATAGTTCTCCTCGTCGGAAAGAGTAACCAGATTACATCTGAAAGAAACGTCGGTAGGCTTCATATCTATTCCTATAGAACCAGCCTCCAGCGGAGAACGTCCGGAATAATATACCGCAGGGTCGTAGCCCAGTATAGAAAGGTTCGCCACATCGGAACCGGGTTTCAGGCCGTCGGCAACACTTTTCACCAGACCGATCGTGGATTTCTTCGCAAGCTTATCCATATTCGGCGTGCAGGACGCGCCCATCGGGGTTTTGTTTCCAAGCTCCTCAACGGGATAATCAGCCATTCCGTCGCAGAGCAATACAACGTATTTAGTCATCGTCATTCTTCTTTCGTGATAATTTTCCGGCCGAGCGGAATTGCAGCAGGCAGCTCCGCTCAGCAATCGCATATGAACTTCGCCGCAGAATTTATGTAAATACTCCGGCAATGAGCACACAAAGCCGCCCGGCAAGCATTGCCCGGCGCCGCTATGTATATTCTAGCACATCCGGTCAGAAAAATCAAGGTCTTTAAATCTTATCCGCACAGGTATTGAAAAAGTTTTTAAATTCAGTATTGCTTATCCGGGAGTCATGAGAGATTTGAAATCCGGTTTTGCTATCGGGCGCAGGTTTCTGCGGATCAGTAGATTTTATGATACATCGTTGATTTTTATTGAATTTAATGATATAATTCTCATAATGAGATGTACACATTAGGTATGGAAGCCGATATTATCCGATGCAGCTGCAAATTCATAGTAAATCACGATCTCACGCCGAGGTCGGAAAAGAAACAGAGAGATAAATCGGAAAATTATATGAAGGTCATGCTATGGAACAAGATATAAAGTGTACAATTGAAAATGTTATTAAGCAAATGAAAGAAAAGTATCTGACGGAGGGCAGAGATGCTCTATATGCTGATAACAACTGGCATATTTATGTAGCAGATGACGAACTGTTGTTGACTACTCCTTGCTGTGTTACGGCGCCTCCCGGTTTTGATGAAGAAACTGATGAAGAAAAAATACCGAATTTTGCTGTTAAAAACCAAATGGATCGTTCTGTTTTGCCGGAAATCTTTCAAAACGTAATTATTAATTCCCTTGCGCAAAAAAATGATGTGACGAATGAGGATTTGGTAAAAGCGTTGAATTATTATCTTGAAAATGACACTTTTATGATATTTTAGTCAAAGCGCTTTACTATTTTTTCAGAAAAACAGCAAAGTCGTGTGCCAAAAGGTCACATTCCTCACAGCTATACTGCGGTATTTCTGCTGTCCATACTTAAGTCAAAAATTTCTGAACAATAATTATGAAAGGGACTGAAAGCAATGAAAAAAGCACTTAAAACTTTCCTGTGCGTATTATGCGCATCCGCTTTGTTTACGGGAATAACAGGCTGTGGTTCAAATGACGGCGGTTCGGGGACAACCGCTTCCGAAAGCAGGGAAAACATCAGTGTTCGGGAGATCCTTGAAAAGATAAAAGACAGCGATGATACAAAGCTGGACGCCTCTCTTTACTTTGACGACAGCGCGTTTCAGGAAAACTGCTCAAAGCTGTATTCCATTGAATATTCACAGCTGTCAGACGGAGGGATACTGTTCTGCGAATCCGGAGAATATGCGGATGAAATCTCAATACTGAAGCCTGCCGACGGTGACGCCGAAAGCGCTGCGGAGATTCTTGAAAAACGTAAGGAGGCAAGAATGCAGGTCTATGAAGGCTACAGCCCCTCCGAAGCGCAGAAAGCACAGAACGCTGTTGTTTTTGCAAAAAACGGTTGTGCGGCGCTGGTGATCTCGGATGACGCGGAATCTATCGCTCAGCTTATAAAGGACGAACTGTAACAAATCGGATAAAGATTATGCGAGCATATGCAAATCAAAACTGCTCGTTAAAAAAGCTGGGACACGAATATTCCTTAGCGTTTTTCTGATGTCGATGCAGCAACCTATTATTGTTTTGTATCGTTATCATTCCGTATCAAGCGGAAAGCTCACAGTGACGGAAAAAAACGTACCGTTGAGCGCTGCTTCAACGATTCCGTTCATACGTTCCGTCAGCCCTTTTGCAATGGAAAGCCCCAGACCCGTAGAAGTCTTGCTCCTGGCAGAATCCGCTTTGTAAAATTGGGTGAAAATCTGCTGCATATCAATCTCCTCCGGATGTTCCACATCATTAGCGCAGGAAAACAAGACCCGTGTATCTGTTTTCCACAGACGAAGCTCCAGCCGGTCTTTTCCATGGCGCATGGCATTTTGAATAATGTTTTGTAAAATACGGCGGATCGCCTCTGCATTTCCCTGTATTGGAATATGCCCTTCGATAAAATTAACCTCCGGGGTTATTCCTTTTTCCTGCAATACATCATAAAATGAAAATACTGTATCATATACGCATTTTGCAAAATCAATCTCTTCCAAAGGCAGAACGTAAGCGTCATTCTGCAATTTCGTATAGGTGAACAGTTCTTCCAGAATATCGGAAAGACTTGCGATACGGCTTTGGATCACCTTGATATAGTGCTGCTTTTCCGCTTCGTCCTTAGATTCCGATAAAAGCTGAAAATACCCGTCAAGGGAGGTCAGAGGCGTGCGGATATCATGGGACAGACTGGTGATGGTTTCTTTCAGATTCTGCTGATTTTTCTGCATTTCATACTGCATGGTTCTGGAACGGTCTAAAATTTCGTTGATGCTGTCAATCAGCTGATTCATTTCAGGAACGGCAACATCGGAGGTAAGCCGCAGATTTGTTTCGTGCTCTTTCAGAAACGCCAATTGGCGGCAGGTCTTTTTCACCTGTCGCCGGTAAGCAATCCATAAACTTGTCATTATAATCGCCGCAAGGCTCGCGGCAATCGCCCATATCATCATACTTTAATATCCCGCTTTCTCATAAGGAGCATACTGAGGATCACAGAAACTGCGATGAAAACAGCACCTACCGTCACACACTGCAAAGCAAGCTCCGAAACGCTGTCGATTTGCAGCATTTTCACATTGCTGTCCAATAAGTACCGATAGATATTGAAATCCGAATTCTTCGCCAGTTTACGCACCAGTTGATTTCCAAGGGAGAACAGCGGCATTACCATTCCGCTGCTGATGAGAATTCCCACAACCTTTCCCACACCGGAAGTTCTCGTCAAAGTGCAGAAGAACATGATCATAAAGCCAAATCCAAGGTGCAGAAGAAACTGCAAACCAAAATACTGAATAAATTCCGTCATATTGTTAAACTGCATTTTATCTCCCCATAGTACAAGACCTGTCGTAATGCAGGCAGCCGTAAACAGAAGCAAGATTGCCAGCGTTTGTATCCCAACTACGACAGCTTTAGAAAGCACAAGTTTCCCGCGTCCGGGAAATTGACCTGCAATGTTTTTGATAAATCCGTTTTTCTGTTCGCCGTGGACAAAAATATCCGTAAAAACCGACACAAGGAGCAGTAACAATCCGCTGCTGATCTGTGCTGCTACCAGATCACCTGCCGGAATTGCATTTAACCACTCCGGATCAGACGCCACATAAATGCCAACTTCAAGGGATTCCCCTGTACTTTCTTCTGCTATTGTGGTTTCATATGTTGCCGGATTTTCCGGATCCTCTTGATACGCGGATAAATCCACATTCGTCATTGCAACTGAAAAAATCGCCAACCCCACTGTACAGATCACCATGACCCATGTGGACATGGAATGCCATAACCGATACAAGTGCATTTTGATGAGATTAAACATGTTTCCCGCCTCCTGTCAGATTCAGATAGTAGTCTTCCAGCGCTTCGTTTTTTATGGAAAGCCCCATAATCTTGACGCCGTTTCCGGCAAGTTCCATGGTGATTTCACCGCCGTCGTTTAATCGCTCAAAAATATGAATCGTGCTTGCATCTACCACTTTATATTGAGCGATGCCCATTCTGTCCAGTACCGTACAGGCCAGCTTCGGATTATCTGTTTTCAGTTCGATCCGTTCGCTGCACTGCGCCAGCAATTCCTCTCGCGTCATTTCCTGGAGCAGCGTTCCGTCATGAATAATAGCGTAATTGGTGGCTATTTTGGAAAGCTCCTCTAAAATATGACTGGAAATGATAAAGGTAATATGCTTTTCTTTGTTGAGACGGTGAAGCGTTTCTCTTACCTCCGCAATACCCTGAGGGTCAAGCCCGTTGATCGGCTCGTCCAATATCACCAGATCGGGATTTCCGACAAGCGCAAGGGCGATGCCAAGCCGCTGCTTCATGCCCATGGAAAAACTGCGGACACGCTTTTTGCCCGTATTCTGAAGTCCCACAACCTCCAGAAGATCGGAAACGGCATGAGGATCACGCACTCCCATGGCAAGGCATTTCATCTTCAGATTTTGCTCCGCCGACATATTGGCGTAAACTCCCGGCGCTTCGATAAGCGTACCGATACGGGACATATACGGATATATCTCTTTTCCAGTTTTTCCGAAAAGGGTGAAATCTCCCTGCGTGGGAGCCGCCAGACCGCTGATCATTTTTAAGATCGTGGTTTTGCCTGCACCGTTTCGTCCGATCAGACCGTAAATATCCCCTTGCCGGACATGAAGATTTACCTGATCGACCGCTTTTTGTCTGCCGTATTGTTTCGTCAGGTGATTGGTTGTCAATAAGTAATCCATCACTAATACCTCCTTTTCTTTACAGCTTTTATTCTACGCTACAGGTACAAATAAAACGCAAAGCAAAGTTAAAGAAATGGTAAAGTTACTTCGCCAATCGAAATCCGATCCCCCATACCGTTTCAATGTACGGTTCATCTGTCACGGCTTTGATTTTTTTGCGGATATTGCTGATATGTACATTGATTGTTTTATCTTCACCTATGTAATATTCCTCCCATGCATAATCGTAAATATCCTGTTTGGAAAATACTCTGGCAGGATGGGAGAGAAGCAATTCTAAAATCTTGAATTCCTGCTTTGTCAGAACAAGCTCCTGCCCCTTCACCAGCACCTGAAAAGAAGAGGGATACAGTGTAAGTTCTTTATAAGAGAGGAGATTTTGCCCATGTTCATCAGAACTTCCAAACCGTCTGAGCTGTACGCCGACTCTTGCAATCAGTTCCTCGATCGCAAACGGTTTTGTGAGATAATCCTCTGCGCCGCTGCTGAGAAGGTTGATTTTACTGTCCAGTCCGTCCTTTGCGGATACTACGATAACAGGAACATTCTGTTTTTCTTTTATCTTAGGCAGAAGCTGTTCTCCGTTAATGCCGGGAAGCATAAGGTCCATAATAACAAGTGAAAAAGACTCTTTTTCCAGATACAGAAGTCCTTCCGTTCCGGAAAAAGCCTGTGTGCATTTGTAACCTGCTTTTTTAAGCGCGTCCGCAGTCATGCAGTTGATTCCTGTATCATCTTCAATGATCAGAATTTTGTGTTCCATTCAAACCACCTTTTTCTCTTATTGATGATATCATTATATCATGTTTGATATGGCTTTGCAATTCGTATAGGGATGCAGTGTGAAAAATCTTGTCAAATACCACACAATAGCCGAACGGAATTGTTTTAAGATTATCGTTCTTAAAATTTCGCAGCCAATCCCCTCAGGATAATGCCGCTGATATCACTTATTCGATGTTACGGTATTCTTCAATACTGTAATTCCGAGAGCTTCGACACCATAAATAAAAAACAAATCCGAACACATTTTTCGTCAATAACCACAGCCACTCCGTTGACCTTAACTGTGAACTCTGCAACACCTGTATCGTCTGAGGCTATAAAACTGAAACCGCCCGATTCGCCTGCCATCAACATTTTTGGTATGGAATATTTAACTACAGGTCGGTTGGTGTCCTTCGAGTTGCTGATAATTACATTTTCATTATCGCACGACCATTTGAAATCAAGCTGTGTGCAGAATGCGTCGTCCGCAGTTTCTGAGGATAGGAAAAGTCTTTTGCTTACGCAAGTCGTATCCGAACCAACGATTTTGGTTTCCGGAGCGTTGTTTATGTAATTGACATTATCTGAGCCGTCGGAATGCACGGTAATATCGAAAAGCTCCGGAGTTTTGCCGGTTGATGAGACGTTCATCTCAACAGACAATTTAACATATCTGCCCGAAAGATTTTCAATGTCCGCATAATTTGTAACATCTACCCAATCGCCGAATGCGTTTTCGTCGTTTCCTGCACAAGCCTTTACCGTGATCTTTCCGTCATCATAGAGTTTGCCGTTCCAGTAGATATTCTTCCATACGGTATCAATGTTTTTGCTGTCGTATACCGCCGTCCATGTGCCCGATTCCTTATAACTATGAACGGGCATAACAATATCGTCGGCATAAACCGTAGACGATTCGCCGTTTCTGTTGAAGTATGTGCATGATACGCTGTCTGCAATATTGAACAATCCCGATTCCAAATCGTTAACAGAAACAGGAACGGTTATTTTCTGATTTTCATAAATTGAGATCTTTTCATAGCTCCATTTGAGCGTTTTTGTACCGTCCTCATTTTCAATTATTTCTGTAGGCTGAGGATTAATTGCAGAGGTATCTATATCTGCTTTTTTGGATACGGTCATCTCAAAGGAAACATCCTTGCCTGCCGTATCAAAAACCTCTGCGGCAAACTGCTGCATCATTTCGTTTATCTGTTCGGCTGTAGGGCTGTTAAGATAAATACCGTTGCTGTTTGCGGCTACCGTCTGCATCTGCTTACTGTCGTTTCCGATGGACAGAGCGAAAATTCTTATGCCTTGTTCGCCTGCTTTTGAAGCTTCTACAGATGAATTAGTAGAATCTTCGCCGTCAGATATAAGCATGACATACTTTTGACGCTCACTGCTGGAATTGTCAGAGTTAAAAATATTTAACGATTTTCTAATGCCACCGGTTATATCTGTTCCGTTAGCATAAGTGATTTGATCTATAGCAGAATATAGTAAATCTTTATTGGAAGTAAGATCTTGAACATCGTGAATAGTCCAAGAAAATCCAATAACAGCACATCTGTCGTTTGGTTTCATTTGTGCTATAATTTCTTTAGCTGCGGATTTTGCAGAATCCATTCTGCCGTACCACTCCATACTCCACGATTCATCTATAGCAATTATAAGATCTACACTATTTTCCTCAACCTCCTGCAAACCGAATCCGCTGAGATCAAATTCAAGATTCACGGTATCATCAGGCTTGTCAAGAGATGATTTGTCGGATCTTACGGTCAGACCTATACCGTTTGCCGCACTGTCAATTTTATAGCTGTTTTCCAAAGGAACATTATCGTTGCCCGAACGCTGTTCCAAGGTCAATTCGTCTGCAATATCAAGTCCCAGACCGTCAAATTCGCCCTCGTTGAAGTCATCGTCAAGAGTATATGTTTTTGAAATTACGCTTTTAGTTCCTAGAAGCTCCCAATCCGAATCACTGCCCGTAACATTGAATATACTTCCGCTAAAATTGATCTTATCGGCAAAGATTCTGCCGTTTATATTTGCAATGTTGGAATTAAAGGCAACCGTACCGTTAGGAGCGTACATTATGCCGTTCATATCGATATTTGTGCCGTTAATTGTGATATTTCCGTTTCTGGAATAAAGTACAACACGACCCGTGGAGATAAAATCGTTCACGTTGTATGTAATATCCCCGTCGGCAATGATGTAGCAGTTACCGTCAAAGGTCGTCCCGCTGATCTCAACCTTTCCGGTAGTTTTAACTGCGCCGTCTATGATGTTTTTATCCTGAATCCTTACGACGTCCTTATCGGTAAATTCATAAGCCCCCGCCATTTTATGAATACGGGCGTCCCAATCAGGCATAGCTTCCTTGTCGACATTTTCGTTTCTTTCATTGATATTGATCTGCCAGCCGTTGGTTGTGATCGTATTAACAGCGTCTACTTTGCCGTTAAGATAAAGTTCGGAGGCGTTGCTTACAAAGCCTGCGCCTGTGTATACGTTGCCGTTAAAGGTGCTTTTCCAGCAGTTGAGCTGAAAATTTTCCGTGCTGCTGCCGGAGAAAAGTGTATATGGGGAAACTTCTTCGATTTTGCCGGTAGTACCTTCCCTTTTCGCGGGATAATACAAGCGATTTTCCCCTCAAAATGCAAAATGCAGACAGGCGCAAAGGAAATGTAAGAAGTATTTAGATGATTTGACAGTTCATATTTAAGAGTAAAAAAGTTCCCGGCTGCGGTCGGGCTTTTTTTGATAGTAGAGTGTTAGGTGGGTTATAGAAAATAAAAATGGACACGGCGATACCTCCTTGATACCGCCGTATCATTAAAAAAGGGCGACTTTAATACATCCCATGATTTCATTTTTTCAAAAAGAAAACGGCGGCTTT
>ERZ780218.1242-NODE-1242-length-17442-cov-22.716570_pt1 | contig 17442 bp, 18 predicted proteins | sample MGYA00510975_ERZ780218 | MGnify/ENA primary metagenome ERZ780218 (study PRJEB29588, sample SAMEA2152063) | human gut metagenome | biome: human gut; feature: human-associated habitat; material: faeces | place: Denmark | collected 2008/2010 ... | reverse complement strand
GAAAAAAATATATAAATTCGTAGAAAAATGTGTCTAAAAACTTGACCTAGATCCATGTTGCAAAATTATTTAAAAATTATTCATATTTACTAAACAATATTAAGGACTATAAATATAAGCTAGAAATAATAGATAATATACTAAAAGATAAAAAATTAATTACTATTATAAATAACAAATTAAGAAGTAAAATTAATCAGAAAGTTATATATGGAGAAGATTCGTATTTAGCAACTAAAATAGAATATACATTAAAAATTTTAAAAAGGGAGGATATTGATGTGAATGAAGAAATAAAAAGGTCTAATGGCAAGACATATGAGTTATATCAAATTGGAAAGCAGATACATAATAAATTAAAAAAAGATAATAACGAAAATAAATTAGATGGTTATATCTATAAGATGTTGAATTGTATAAAAACAAACAATAAAAATGATTTTATAGACATTGCAATAAGGGTTATGTGGTCACAAGGAAAAGATATTCCAGAAACTCTAGTAAAGAAGGATGAATTTGTTGGTTGGCAAGAATTAGGACACAGTTTTATTGCTGGTTTAACATCAAATAGTGAGTTAGAAGAAAATAAGGAGGTAAATAAAAATGAATAAGAAGAGCGGATTAACTATAACAATGGTATTTAATGCTGAGAGTTTAAATTACGGTGAGGGAATAGGAAATATATCTGAGCTAAAAAAACTATCAAGAGGAAATGGCAAGGTTTATACTTTTGCTTCAAGACAAGCCATAAGATATGATATAGCAAGACTAGGAAATAAGATGTTTGGTTGGAATTTAGAAGTTGTAGATAAATCAAAAGGAACTGTCCAATTTAAAGATGAATGTACAATAAAGGATTCAGAAGAAATGGATCTATTTGGTTATATGAAAACTTCAAAAAAGTCTGACGATAAAGCTGGAGGTTCAAGTATAAGAAGTGCTGCTGTTAGATTAAGTAATGCGATTTCTTTAGAAGACTATAAAAGTGATATGGACTTTTTAAATAATAAAGGGCTTGCAGATCGAATAAACGAATTTCCAAACTTAGCAAATGTAGAACAGCATCTAAGTTATTATACATATACAGTAACAATTGATTTAGAGAAAATCGGAAAAGATGGAGAAATTGAGCTTGATAATGAAGTTAAGACCAAGAGAGTAATTGAATTATTAGAGATTTTGAAAGTTTTAAACAGAGAAATAAGAGGAAGGGAAGAAAATTTGAGCCCACTCTTTGTAATAGGTGGAGTATATAATTTAAATAGTCCATATTTCTTAGGAAGAATAGAACTTAAAAATGTAAAACAAAAATTTGCTATTAATACAAATATTTTGGAAGATACAATGAAATTAAAGATTGGAGAAAATGAAATATCACAAGATACAAATATTGGAATAGTAAAAGATATTTTTGAAAATGAAAAAGAAATAGAAGAAAAATTTGCCAATAAAGTATCCAACATTCAAGATTTCTTTGAAAAGTTAGAAGATAGTGTAAAACAATATTATAAATAATGTGAGGAGGTTTTCTTTTGAAAATATTAAAAATGAAGCTATTTCAAGAAACCGCTTGTTATAAAAAGCCTTTTGCGTTTAAAGTAGCAGAAACTTACCCATTACCACCGTATTCAACAGTAATTGGAATGTTTCATAAAATAATAGGAGCAAAACCTGGAGAATATTATCCTATGAATATATCAATACAAGGTGATTACGAAAGTATATTTAGTAATTACCAAAATCTAAGAATGTTTAAAGGAAAAGGAAAGGTTACTCAAATGCCAAGAAATGTGCATCAATTGTTAAATGTGAATTTAATTATACATATGCAAGCAGAAGATGAAACAGTAGAAAAAATCTATAATAATGTAATATCTGGTAAAGAAAGCTTTACATTAGGAAGAAATGAAGATTTAGTAAGAGTTGATGAAATAAAAATAATTGACAAACCTAAAGAAGTACGTGATAAATTTATTAATAATCATAATGCTTATATACCGGTAAAATATACAGATGAATATGTAAATGGAATAAATTATAGATTAAACTCAGTATATACTATAAAAAATGAATTAAGGAATTGGGAAAAAGTTGATGTAAAATATATAGAAAAGCACACAAATGAATCTATATTAGAAACTCTGCAAGATGAGGATGGAGATTATATATTTTGGTATAAATAAAATAGCAAAGAGGAGTTTACTTTATGAACTCCTCTTTATGAAAATAGAGTTTACAAAAGATCTTACTGTAGTTAATGTTTCATTAATACAGTATATAAGGAGGAGTTTTATGAATAGAAATTATTTTGCAAAATCAGAGACAAGAGAAAGCTTAAGAGAACATACTAATAGATTACTTGATAATTTAAAGTTGCTAAAAGAAAGCTATGGAGATGAGATACTAAAAGCAAACAATATTGATAAAGATAGGCTTTTTTATTTATTGGAAATTATTTGTATGTATCATGACATTGGAAAAGTTTATACACCATTTCAAAATATAATATTAAATAAGCTTGGAATGGAGGAACTACCAACCCCGTTTAACTACAACAGTATAAAACATGAGCAATTATCTCCAATGTTTGTACCAATACAAAAGTTAGGATTATCAGCAGAAGAAATAATACTTGTGTACCAGGCAATTTATTATCATCATGAAAGAGAAAATAAAGAAATAAACAATGAATTTATATCTGATGTAATAAACATTGATATAAAACCTCAATTAGAAGATATAAAAAATCACATTAAGATAGAAATAAATGAAGATTTAAGCCCAATATATATACGATATGTTAGGAAAAGAATTAAAGAAGGTGATAAATTATACTATGAATATTGTTTATTAAAAGGCCTTTTACATAGATTAGATTATAGTAGTTCAGCGTTAATGAAAGTTGAAGAGCAAACATTTGAAAAAATATCAGATTATTCAGAAAAAGCAATTGTAACAAAAGGATTTAAATTAAATGATTTACAAAAATTTTCAAAAGAAAATCAAGATGAAAATATTGTTGTTATAGGATCAACTGGAATTGGAAAAACAGAAGGAGCATTAATTTGGAGTAACTTTCAAAAAACATTTTTTACATTACCAATTAGAATAAGTATTAATGCAATTTTTGATAGAATTAATGATGATATAAAATATAAACATGTTGGCTTATTACATTCATCAGCTTTAGATTATTTAGGAACAAAAGATGAATTTGAAGACGAAAAATTAGTATATGAACAAAGCACGAACTTATATTATAAAATAACAACATGTACAATAGATCAAATATTTCCGTTTGTATTCAAATATAAAGGATATGAAAGAATGTATGCAACATTAGCATATTCAAAAGTAGTAATTGATGAAATACAAGGATATTCACCAGAAATTGTAGCAGTTATTCTAAAAGGATTAGAAATGATTCACGCAATTGGTGGAAAATTTATGGTTATGACAGCCACTCTTCCAAGAATTTATAAAGAACAATTAGAAAAAATGGCTATAGATTTTAAATATGATGAATTTATAAAAAATACTAAAAGACATTTAATTAAATTAGAAGACAAAGAAGTTATAGAAGATTTAGATAGTATAAAAGCAAAGGCAGAAAAAGGTAAAGTTTTAATAATAGTAAACACAGTAGATAAAGCAATCGAAGTATATAATAATTTAAGCGAAAGCTTTAAAAAAGTTAACCTATTACATTCAAGATTCATATTGAAGGATAGAAGCGACAAAGAACAGAAAATAAAGGAATTTTCAAAAAGCAAAAACGAAAATGGAATATGGATTACAACACAGATTGTAGAAGCATCTTTAGATATCGATTTTGATTATTTATTTACTGAAATGTCTACATTAGATAGCCTTTTTCAGAGAATGGGAAGATGCTACAGAAGTAGAGAATATAAAGCACAAGAACCAAACGTACATATATATATAAATAATGTAAGTGGAGTTGGTAAAAAGTCGGTATATCATCCTAGAATACATGAAAATAGCATAAAACTTTTAAAAGAGTTTGATGAAAAAGTTATAGAAGAAAAACAAAAAGTTGAATTAGTAGATAAATTATATTCTAAAGAAATGCTAGAAGGTACTGAATTTTTAAAAGACTTTGAAAGTGGTATGGAAGTTTTAAACAATATTGTTGACTATGACGTAAACAAAAAGGAAGCTGAAAAATTATTAAGAAACATTAAAAGTGTAACTGTAATTCCAAAATCTATATATGCAGAAAATGAAAAATTATTTGTGGAATACGAACAATGCAATGAAAAAGAGATTAAAATGGAAATTAAAAGAAAAATTAATAATTTAACAACTAGCATTAGCTTATTCCAATCGTATAAATTAAATAACTATTTGTCCAAGAATCCATATTTAAACAGAGAACAAATAAAAATTATAGATATGAAATATGATAATAAAATTGGACTATTATTAAGTGAGGATGAAAAAGAGTAAAAAAGTATTTAGTTCATATTCAAAATTCAGTTTTTGAAGGTGAGCTACTAGAATCACAATTATTAAAATTACAGAGTGAGCTGAAATTATATATAAGAGATGATGTCGATTCAGTTATAGTATTCAAGAGCAGAAACCAAAGGTGGTTAGATAAAGAATTTATAGGTAAAATAGAGGATGATAAAACGTCAAATTTTTTATAAATATCTGTCGATATATAATAGTGCAAAAAGCATATTGGTATGACAGATTGAAAAAAGGCCATAAAATAGCTAAATGTTTAAACTTATAAAATGTATTGTTATGTGATAAATAATATTTGTAGACAGAGCGACAGATTTATGCTATAAATATTGTGAAGCTGTAGGTGAATTTGTCGACCTGTTTTAATTTAAATATAGTAGAATGTAAATGAACAGTAAATTATAAATATTGAACATTTTATTTGTTTTAATTTAAATATAGTAGAATGTAAATCTGCTATTGTTAATGTTTCTGCATATTCCAATATTCTCGTTTTAATTTAAATATAGTAGAATGTAAATTCATGTAATACTCTTATAAATCTATCATTTGTTGCAGTTTTAATTTAAATATAGTAGAATGTAAATATTGCTTTCGCATTAAAAAGTACGGCGAAAGGTTAGTTTTAATTTAAATATAGTAGAATGTAAATTTCTAATTTAGCTAATTTACTGCTTTTTTGTTTAATCCGTTTTAATTTAAATATAGTAGAATGTAAATACTTTACGAGAGAAAAGTGGAGAAAACGCATTGGGTTTTAATTTAAATATAGTAGAATGTAAATTTCTAATTCACAAAGCATCTATTGTTTATTTTTAGTTTTAATTTAAATATAGTAGAATGTAAATATAGGAAAAGAAAATGTAAAAAAAGCCATTATAGCAAGTTTTAATTTAAATATAGTAGAATGTAAATAGAGATAACAACAGAAATTTAGTCTTAGCAGTAGGTTTTAATTTAAATATAGTAGAATGTAAATTGCTTTTCTGTAAAAGTTCTAAAGACTTAGAAGTATGTTTTAATTTAAATATAGTAGAATGTAAATAGCATACTGGTAATAACTATAATAAAAGAGCTAGCTAGTTTTAATTTAAATATAGTAGAATGTAAATACACGCAACTGCATAAATAAGATGACCTGAACCTGGTTTTAATTTAAATATAGTAGAATGTAAATTATAATTGTAAAACTTAGTTTTTCCACTTCCTGAGTTTTAATTTAAATATAGTAGAATGTAAATGCCATGTTCGTATTATTTGTATATGTATATCTTAATGTTTTAATTTAAATATAGTAGAATGTAAATGATGATGATACAAGTTTCAACTTTTTAGTTAGTATTAGTTTTAATTTAATAAAATAATGAAAAATGTAAAGAATAGAATAAAAAAGTATGGAGGAAATTTTAATGGAAATACTTTTGGAAATTATAAAATTTATATTTTATTCATTATTAATTGTTATTATATCAAAATATATATTAGTAGAACTTTTAAGAAGACTAGCAGAGGCGTTACAATTATCACCAAAAGCAGTAGGCAATATTTCGGGAATAGCAACATCAGTTCCGGAACTATTAACGGTGTCATTTTCAGCATTTTCAGGATTGATTGCTACAAGTGCATATAATATTATAAGTTCTAATATTATTAATTTTGTGCAATATATATTATCAGTTTATTTAAATAAAAACCAGAGCAAGTTACAAAATAAAGCATTAAAAGTAGACTTTGTTTTAGTTATAATTACTATTTTAATTCCAATATTAATGCTATATTTTAAAATTGAATTTAATATTAGTATTGTTCCCCTTTTTTTATTGCTATTTTTATTTTTTTATTATATAAATTCTAATGTTCATAAATTATATCTAAAAAAAGAAGATAAAGATATATCTAAAATTATAGAAGCAGAAGCTGCTAAGGTTAAGGGAAAAGCGAATAAAGTTGTTTTATATATTCTTTTATTATTAATTACTGCAATTGCTCTGTATTTTGTAGGAGATAGACTGAGCATTGTTTTATCAAATTTATGTACTAAATTTAATGTATCAGAGATTATATTGGGATTAGTTTTAGGTTTTACTACAAGCATTCCAGAATTAATAACATTCTTTGAATCACAAAGGCACTATAAATCAGATGATAATGTGGAATTAGGAATTGTTGAGGCTACTAACAATCTACTAACTTCAAATGTGTTAAATTTATTTATAATACAATCAATTGGAATTATAATTTTTTCTGTTATTTGGATAAAATAGAATATTTGTGCATATTAATACGTATAATAATAAAAAATTGTATGTAAGGAGAGTAGTATATGCATGAAGAATATATAAAAGAAACCAAGATTAAAGAAAAAAATGATAATGAAAGAAAGTTAGAGTTAATTATTAGTATTATTAAAACTAAAAGAAAATTACAAGATGATATTACTAATTATGAATTTGCACATGATGAATTAATTGATTATTATTTATATAATATTAAAGCTAATCAAGCAAAATTAGATTATTTAATAAAGAAAGCAAAAGCAAGTGGAATATCTTTAGAAAGAATAAATGAAATAGATATTAGAAAAAATAAAGTAGTGTAATATTTGTCCAAATTTAATCATACAAATAAGTTAAAGGTAGGGTGATTAAATTTGGAAGCAAATTCTATTATAGCATTTTTGGCTTGTATTATTTTTTTGTTTTTAATTGGAAAAGTATTTGTTTTACCACTAAAAAAAGTTCTAAAATTAGTAATAAATTCAGGACTAGGTGGATTGTTAATTTATTTAATAAACTTATTTGGAGCCAATTTTAGTTTTCATATTGGGCTAAATATAGGAACGTCAATCTTTATTGGAATTTTAGGGTTGCCACGGAGCTTTTTTACTAATCATATTAAAACTTATGATGTAGTTGTTAAAACAAAGATATTGTAGGTAAATATAAAAAACATAAAAATCCTTATGTTATCTTATTTCATAAAATACTTGAAAAACAAGATAAAATATGGCATAATAGAAATTAATATGGCAGATGGTCATAAAGTTATTACTTGTTTTTTGTGCTCTTAGCAAGTAATAAGTAAATTTATAAGAGCTAGAAAGGGTAGCCAAATGGTGTAAGTATGAGATCATTCATAATTGAATTCAATGAGCTTGATAATAATGAATTACAAGTGGTCTTTAAAGTAAAAGAAGATTTGATATACCAAAGTTTATTGTTAAATATGATTCAAGCCATGGCAGATATTGCAGAGATGGCACGGTCATATTATGGAGCAGATTTGGAAGAAGAATGCGATTATGAAGGAAAAGAAGATTTTGTTACCATATCTACTAAATACTGGTTCCCATCAGAAGAAGATAGAAACATATTTGAGCAAGATGTTTGTATAGGTTTCTTTTAACAAAAATCCCATTAGTGAAATATTTTCACTAATGGGATTTTTATGCTACTCTACGGTAACAGATTTTGCTAAATTTCTAGGTTTATCAACATCTAATCCTTTATTTTTGGAAATATAGTAAGCAAGTAATTGTAAAGGGATAACAGATAATATTGGAGAAATTAGTTTATTTGTAGTAGGTATGTTAATTACAAAGTCAAAATTTGCATTTGGAAGAGTTTGATTTGTAACAACTAGTGTTTTTGCACCACGAGTAATTACTTCTTGAATATTACTTATAGATTTTTCAACTAAACTTTCATCTGTAATAACACTAATTACAGTAATTCCATTTTCAATTAATGCAATAGGACCATGTTTTAATTCACCTGCTGCATAAGCTTCTGAATGTATATATGAAATTTCTTTTAATTTCAAAGAACCTTCTAAAGCTACATTATAATCTGTTCCTCTACCTAAGAAAAACATATCTTTCTCTGTATATACTTTTTTTGCAAAGTTTACAATTTCCTCTTTGTTATCTAAGATAGTATCTATTTTAGATGGTAAATCTAAAATATCAGTTTTTAAATCTTCTAATAATTTTTCATCAGCAGAACCTAATACTTCTGCAAAGTAAATTGCTAAAATTGCAAGCAAAACAACTTGAGAAGTATATGCCTTTGTAGATGCAACAGCAATTTCTGGACCTGCATGTGTATAAATTGTATAATCTGCTTCTCTTGTTATAGAACTTCCAATTACATTAGAAACTGCTAAAGTTTTTGCACCTTTAGATTTAGCAAGTTTTAGAGCTGCTATTGTATCTGCTGTTTCACCAGATTGACTAATGTAAATACATAAAGTTTTATCATCAATAATAGGATCTCTATATCTAAATTCTGATGCAATGTCAACTGTTACAGGAATATTGCAAAGTTTTTCTATTAAATTTTTTCCAGTAAGTCCTGCGTGCATAGCTGTACCACAGGCTACAATGTAAATTTTATTAACACTAGATAGATATTCTTTTGAAAAACTAATATCGTCAAATGAACATTTTTCTCCTAATTTTAATCTTGAGCCTATTGTTTCTCTAATAGAATTTGGTTGTTCAAAAATTTCTTTTAACATATAATCTTCAAATCCACCTTTTTCAGCGGCATTGGCATCCCATTCAATATTTTTAATAGGCTTATTATGCTCTGTTAAAGTATGGTCGTAAAATTTAATATTATCTTTATATATAACTGCATATTCATTATCATCTAACAAATAAAATTCTTTTGTATATGCAAGTAATGCAGGTATATCTGAAGCAATATGATTTTCAGATTTCCCTTTTCCAATTACTAACGGACTATCTTTTCTAACTACAATTACACGGTCAGGATAAAGTGGTGAAATAACTTCAATTGCATAGCTTCCTTTTAAATCGTCTACTGCAGATTTTACAGCACGTAAAAATCTTTCATCATCATTTTTTAAATCGTTTATATAATAGTAGTGTATTAAATTAGGAATTACTTCTGTATCCGTCTGTGATAAAAATTCATAACCGTTAATTGTTAAAAATTCACGTAAATCATTATAGTTTTCTATAATTCCATTATGAACAACAGCAAATTTTTTACTATTATCCATATGAGGATGAGAGTTTTCTTTTGAAGGTTTACCATGGGTTGCCCACCTTGTATGTGCAATTCCAATAGTACCAACTAAATTGTGTTCTTTATCAAGATTTTCAATATTTTTAACTCTTCCTTTATCCTTCATAATACAAATTTTATCATTTTCAAGACATGCAACTCCGGGCTGAGTCGTAACCTCTATATTCTAGGCATAATAGCCCATTAATTAAAATTGGATATGCTTTCTTTTCTCCAATGTATCCAACAATTCCACACATAAAAATACCTCCTAAAATTTTTATATTATAAAAGGTACGCAAAAGAAAATTAATAATGTTACTAATATCCTCTTTGTTCTAATATCGCTACTAGTTTTTAAAAATATCTAATGACAGTAACCTTGCCATAGAGCATCCGCCGAATTTTTCGATAAACTCTATCCTCGTCAACAAATTGTAAAATTTCTCATTTGTCCAGGCGCTTCTTATTTTTAATAATCTCCTTTCTAAAAAATATTTTGCGCAAATTTTATAATTACGATATTATATTATATTAATTTATGAAATGTAGCAAGTACTTTTTTTAAATATATGGTTAAAATTTTCATGTTTATTAAGTATAATGATTAATAATATAAAAATCAAAGACTGAAATATATATAAAAAAGTGTGGAAAATGTGGGCAATTTGTAGTATAATTATAATTGGATTTTTATTATTTTACTTACTGAATTTTACAATACAAATAAAAACTTCAAAATAAGAAAATTATTTATAATATTGTAATGATGATAAAATTTTAAGGTAATTAAGAGAGGAAATTATGTTTAATTTAGAAGAGGAACTAAAAAAGCTTCCCAATAAGCCGGGCGTATATATTATGCATGATAAAAATGGAAAAATAATTTATGTAGGAAAAGCAATTTCACTAAAGAACCGTGTAAGGCAATATTTTAGAAAAAATAATAAAACAAAAAGAATTGAAAATATGGTTGCATTAGTTGATTATTTTGAGTATATTGTAACAGATAATGAAGCTGAAGCACTTATTTTAGAATGTAATTTAATAAAAAAGAATATGCCAAAATTTAATGTCCTTTTAAAAGATGATAAAACATATCCATACATAAAAATAAATATAAAATCCGACTATCCAGACATATACATAACGAGAAGAATTCTAAATGATGGTGCAAGATATTTTGGACCATATGCAAGTTCTGGAAGTGCTAAAGAAATGGTGAATTTTATAAAAGAAAAATTTAAAATAAGGCAATGTAGAAGTTTTAAATATAAAGATAGACCATGTTTAAATTATCATATAAAAAAATGTTTAGCACCATGTATGGGGTTTGTTTCAAAAGAAGAATATAGAAAACAAATAAATGAGATTATATCAATTTTAGAAGGAAAAACTGAAAAACTTGAGAAACAATTAGAAAACGAAATGATAGAAGCGTCAACAAAACGAGAATATGAAAAAGCGGCATATTTAAGAGATAAAAGAATTGCAATTGAAAGAATATCTGAAAGGCAAAAGGTTTCTAATATATCGGAAAACGATATTGATGTAATAGGAATTGCAAGAAATGAAATGGAAGTATGTATTGAAATATTTTTTGTGCGTGGAAGCAAAATGATTGGTAGAGAGCATTTTTTTATGCAAGAATTAAATGATGAATCAGACTGCGAAATTTTATCAAATTTTATAAAGCAATTTTATCTAAATAGACCAGTTTTACCAAATAAAATTATGATAAAAGAAGACATAGAAGATAAAGAAATATTGGAATATTTATTAACAAAACAGGTGGATAGAAAAGTTGAGATTAAATCTCCACAAAAAGGGGAAAAATTAAGACTAATTGAAATGGCAGAAAAAAATGCTAAAGTCACTTTAGAAAATAAAGAAAAAGATAAATATAGTATCTTAAATGAATTAAAACAAGTACTAAAATTGGAAAGTATGCCAAGAAAAATAGAATGTTATGATATTTCAAATTTATCTGGTACTTTTGTAGTTGCTGGAATGTGTGTAATGCAAGATGGAATTATTAAAAAAAATCTATCCAGAAGGTTTAAAATAAAGACTGTAATTGGACAAGATGATCCAAGATGTATGAAGGAAGTAATACGGTAGAAGAATTAGACACTCAATAAATACTGAAAATGATGGATTTGGAAAATTACCAGATGTTATTTTTGTAGATGGTGGAATTACTCAAATACGAGCAGCAAAAGAAGCAATAAGAGAAGAAAATGTGAATATACCAATTTTCGGAATGGTAAAAAATGATAAACATCAAACTAAAAGTTTAATAGATGAAAATAGAAATGAATTAGTGTTATCGGACCAACTAATGAATACAATTACTCTTTTTCAAGATACTGTACATGATACAGCAATTGGATATCATAAAAAATTAAGAGATAGTTCTATTACACAATCGGCTTTAGATGAGGTACAGGGAATAGGTACTGTGAAAAAAGTAGCATTATTAAAAAAGTTTGGAAGTACAGATAAAATCAAACAAGCAAGTATAGAGGAAATTTCAAGCGTTAAAGGAATAAATGAAGACTTAGCTAAGAAAATAAAAGAAGCATTAAGATAAAAATTATTATCATGTAAAAATTAATTTAAAAGAAATAGGAATAAAATAAAAATAATGGAATATATATTTAATATGAAAAAATACAAAGGGGGATTTTTATGGAGTATACAAAAGATATAATGTTTCATATTAAATATGCTCAAGATGAGAATGTAATAAGATTAAATAAGGAGGACAAACAAATTTCAATTCGTGCATTTTTAAAAAAGTATAAATTTATTACTATTATGTTATTTTTAGGAATTTTGCTAATTGTAACAGATATATTCTTAATTAATAGTTTCATTAATATATTAAGACAATTTTAAATAAACAATTAATTCCAAAAATTAAAGTGTGAAATTTGTTTTATACCTAGAAATATATATTAAAATAAATAAGAGAGGAGATTATGTTAGAGATTATAACTAGCATAAATTATAAAAATGAATATAGCAAATAATTGGAAAGACTATGAAATATTAGATATGGCAAATGGAGAAAAATTAGAAAGATGGAAAGATGTTTATCTTGTAAGACCAGATCCACAAATTATTTGGAAGGACAAGTCTTTTGAAGAAAAGTGGAATAAAGTAAATGCAAAATACATAAGAAGTAATACTGGTGGAGGAATGTGGAAATATAATAAGAAAATTCCAGATAAATGGCAAATAAAATATAAAGATTTAACTTTTAATATTAAGCCTATGGGATTTAAACACACAGGGTTATTTCCAGAACAAGCGGTAAATTGGGATTGGATGATTAACAAAATAAAAAATAGTAATAGAGAAATTAAAGTGCTAAATTTATTTGCATATACTGGCGGAGCTACAGTTGCTTGTCTTTGGGCAGGTGCTAGTGTATGCCATGTAGATAGTTCAAAGGGTATGGTTGCTTGGGCAAAAGAAAATGTAATATCATCTAATCTTCAAGATAGAAAGGTAAGATATATAGTTGATGATGTTGTTAAATTTGTAAATCGTGAAATAAGAAGGGGCAATAAATATGATGCCATAATTATGGATCCACCTTCTTATGGTAGAGGTGCAAATGGAGAAGTTTGGAAATTTGAAGAAAACATTTGTGAACTAGTTGAGCTATGTTCAAAAGTATTATCTGATAATCCATTATTCTTTTTAATAAATTCATATACAACTGGAATTTCAAGTACTGTTCTAGAAAACATATTAAGATTAAATATAGACAAAAAATATAAAGGAAAATTAAGTAATGGAGAAATTGGGCTTCCTATGACAGGGTCTAATTTAATACTGCCATGTGGAATCTTTGGAAAATGGGAGAAATAATAAAAATATGGAAAAATTAAATGTAATATATGAAGACAATCATATTATAGTAGTAGAAAAACCAGTAAATATTCCATCACAAGGAGATAAAACTGGAGATATCGATATGCTTACAATTATAAAAGGTTATATTAAAGAAAAATACAATAAACCTGGAAATGTTTATCTAGGCTTAGTTCACAGATTAGATAGACCAGTAGGAGGAGTAATGGTATTTGCAAAAACATCTAAAGCTGCCTCAAGGCTAAGTGAGCAAGTTAGAATGAAAGAGTTTAAGAAAACGTATTTAGTAATTGTAAATGGGAAAATGGAAAATGAAGCTGACACTTTGCAAGATTATTTATTGAAAAATGAAAGAAATAATATGAGCAAAGTTGTAAAAGAGCAAACAAAAAATGCAAAGCTTGCAGTATTAGATTATGAAGTTTTAAAATATGACGAAGAAATTAATTTATCTGTACTTAAAATTAATCTACATACAGGAAGACACCATCAAATAAGAGTACAACTTTCTAGTAGAGATCATAGCATATATGGAGATCAAAAGTATGGAGGAAGAGGTCATGGAAAGCAAATTGCATTGTGGGCATATAAACTTTGCATTAAACATCCTATTACAAAAGAAGAAATGGTTTTTAAATCAATACCTAATAAAGAGGGAAGCTGGAAGATTATAGAAGGTATCACACTATAAAAAAGTTATGTAAATTTTATAAAAACATAAAAAAACGATATGAAAATAGAATAATAAATTTTCATATCGTTTTTGTCGCATTTTATATAAAAAAAGAAAATGTTGTCGAAAAAAGTAATATTATGAGTTCAGAAAGAAAGAGGTGACAAAATGATAGAAAAATTTTGCTCATATCTAACTAAAAGAATTTCAAAAGAAATGCCAGAACTCGACAAAGATAGGCTAGAAGCAATAAATTATGGATTACAAAATATTATAGGTGAAATACCAAAAATATTTATTGTAATAGCAATAGGATACTTACTGGGAGTGGGCAACTTAACACTTTTAAGTATTCTATTAATAGGGACATACAGAAGTTTTGCAGGTGGATTTCATGCAAAGACTCATATTGGATGTATTACAAGTACAACATTAATGTTTTGTGGACCTGCAATTTTGGCAAAATATATAGATTTTCAAGTTAATGAAATAAAATATATTTGTATTGCTATTTTATGGATGTTTGCCATTATAATGATAAAACTATATGCACCAGCAGATACAGAAAATGTGCCTATTCTAAGAAAAAAAGAAAGAAAGCAAAAACAAATTTTATCATTCATGGTAGTTACAATCGAATTAATAGTTGCACTATTTATACCAGATACAATAATATCCAATTTAATAATCATCGGGGTGTTATTTGAAACAGTTACAATTACTAGATTTGCATATAAATTAACAAATAATAAATACGGATATGAAGTTTATTGTAATATGAGTAAATAATTGAGAAAGATATTTCTTTCTTATTATATAAAAATATATAAAGGGGGAATTTATATGTTTAAATTTTTAGCAAAGGTAGCAGAAAAATATGCTAAGTACAGTAATACAGCGTGTGCTTTCTTATGGGCATTACACCAACCAAAAATGCCAGCTTCATTAATAAAAAAAGACTAAATTAACGTATAACAAATAAGCAGAAAGATATTTAACTAAGAATATCTTTCTGTTTATTTTTTTTTTAGTATTATAATAGTACTTTATAAATCTAGCAATATATTTCCAATTGCTGTTTAAAAAATTCGTTATTTTTAGTAGTAAATAAATTCAAATTATTATTTCTTTTTAGAATCTTTCTCGTTTCCCATAAACCTAGACCAGTATTATTTTGTTTAGAAGAAAATCCCTTTTCGTAAATTTTTTCTGTATTAACATCTTTATTTGTATAGGTATTTTCTATAATTAATAATTGCCTATTTACCTTGAAATCTTTACAGATAGTAATATTGATAATTTTATTTTCACATTCATTTGCAGCTTCTATTGCGTTATCAAGAAGTATTCCAAGTATTTTGGTAAATTCATAAATTTTCATATTTAATTTATTAAAATCAAGAAAAGCTTCTATATTTATGTCTATGCCGAGCTCACTTGCTTTATAATATTTATTCGTGAGTAAACTGTATATAGCTGGTTCATTAATAACCTCTGGACTTAATGTTGAAAGACTATTTGACCTAGAACAATCTGAAAGCAGTTGAGAGTAGTACTTCTTCATACCTTCTATATCCTCTGATTGAATATATCCACCAATTGTAGTGAGCATATTATTATAATCATGTTTAAAACATCTAATATTATCATGTAAAATAGATAATGTTTTATTATATTGCTGAGATAATTCTAAATCTTGAGTAGTAAGATGTAACTTTGTTATTCTATTTATAGTAAATACAGTAATAATATAATATCCCAATAGGCTTATCATACTTAAGAATGTAATAAAAATAGGCAATGTATTGCTATAGAATGAAGTTAAATATGTTTGTGTAAAAATAGTGATAACAATAAATATCAAATTTGTTGTTAACAATATCTTATCATTTTTCCTCATATTATCTAATAATTTTATATTAAAGCTATATTTCTTTGCAAAAAAATATAGTATATAAATTATAAAATCAGTAACGGCAATAAATGCAATTCTAAAAATAGGAATATTGGATGCATCATTATAATTAATATTAAAAATTACCATAAGGAATCTAAGCAAAAAGTTTTCTATAATTATACCAATGACAATAGGTAATATTTCTGCTAAAATACTTTTTAAAATAGTAGTTTTTAAAATTAAAAAGACAAAAACAGGCAAGGCTATCATATTAAAGAATACATTATATGTACTTGGAACTATATAAGAATTAATAATTCCAAATACCGATAAAGAAATAACATATATGAATTTTTGCTTTTTTGTACAATCTATATTTAAAAGTGTTGTGAATAATAACATAGTAATTGTTACTTCAACAAAATTACAAGGTATCAGTATTACCTTAATTAATTCTTCATTTGTAGTTGTAAGTGCAGTCCAAACTGCATTAAAAGTATCTAACATTTTTCTAAAACCTCCATTAAATTATTTTTATATTTAGGTCCGATATAGCATTTATCATGTTCAAATAGTACGGTATTAAGACTAGCCTGAATATTTGTTATTTTATTAATATTTATAATATAAGATTTATGGCACCTTATAAAATTATTTGGCAACAATTCAGAGATTTTACTAAAAGAACTATAAATTTGGTATTCGCGGGTATCAGTATAAAAAATTAATTTCATACCATCTTTTTTTATAAAATGAATAGAATCTAAATTGATTACTGTATTGCAACTTTTAATCTTCAAAAATTTATTAGGACTATATGAAATATCTTCAAACAATCTCAATATAGTAGCTTCTAATCTTTCTAAAGTTATTGGTTTTGATAAATAATCAAATGTTTTACATTGATAAGCAACTAATCCATATTCTAAATGACCTGTTGTAAAAATTAGATATAAATTTTTATTATCTTTTCGTATAATATTTGCAATTTCAATTCCAGTTAATTTCGCTTTTAATTCAATATCTAAAAAAAGCACATTTACTTCATTATTTTTCACATATTTTAAGATCTCTTCATAATTAGTAGATGAAAAGACAATTTGCGCAGATAAATTGTTTTTAATAAAAATAGCTTCTAGCATTTGGCACAACTTTGTTAAAATTAATTCGTTATCATCACATAAAACAAAATTTAACATATCAAATACCCCTATTAATTTAATATTTTTAATTCGACATAAAATAAAAAAATTACCTAAATTTTCCAAATATTAACATCAATATAATCTAAAAATGTCAAATTGTCAAGCAATATTTTTTAATATTAATGAAAAAATGTCGAAACGTGAAAGAAACTGGGGCTGATGGATTTTGTAGATTACCAAGGAAGAAAGAACGTATAAATTAACTTATAAGTTAAAATAAAAATAATTTAACAAAAATAAAATTTTTATATAAAA
>ERZ780218.1236-NODE-1236-length-17535-cov-3.990389_pt1 | contig 17535 bp, 17 predicted proteins | sample MGYA00510975_ERZ780218 | MGnify/ENA primary metagenome ERZ780218 (study PRJEB29588, sample SAMEA2152063) | human gut metagenome | biome: human gut; feature: human-associated habitat; material: faeces | place: Denmark | collected 2008/2010 ... | reverse complement strand
GGGGGCGCCAGCGGCGCAGCTCCCGCCCCCGCTCCAGCACCTCCAGGGCATTGCGGCCCCAGCGGACGTTCACCGAGTCCGCCGACGGCGCCTGGGCGTCCAGGGCCGCGGCGGTGGGCAGGCCGTCGTAGGCAAACCAGGAGAAGGCCCCGCCGGGCTTTTCCGGCAGCACCAGGGCGTTAAGCTGGCCGTCCACCTTGAGGGAGCAGCCGCCGTCGATGGAGGCGATGTGCCGTGCTTGCTCCAGCAGGGGCCGGCAGCGGGGCACCCGGGGGTCGTAGAGGGTCACCGGCCAGTGGCCCACGATGCACCACCGCCGGAAGGAGTGTCCCTGTGAGAGAAAGTCGTCGTTTTTCATGCACTTCCAGGCGTCCAGCCCCTCCAGGTGCGCCTCGTCGGCCACGCCGCCGTGGACGAACAGATAGTCGGGGGTCACCAGGATCTCCGGCATGGCCTCCAGGAAGGCCAGCTCGGGGGCGAAGCGCTCCCGCACCACCTCCCGCAGGCCGGCCAGATCCTCCGGCCCTCTGGTCTCAAAGCCCGCCGCCTGCCCCATCTGCACCAGCAGGCAGCGGTCCCGCCACACATTCAGGTAGTGGTGGTAGAAGCCCACCTCCGGCGCCCCCTCGTCCAGGGCGAAATCGCTGACCAGGTTGTCGCAGTTGCCCCGGACACAGTACACCGTGTTCTGCTCCGCCAGGGCCATGATATAGCGCAGGGTGGCCAGGCTGTCCGGCCCCTTCTCCACCAGATCCCCCAGCAGCACCAGGACATCGTCCGGGGTATAGCGGGCGGCGGAGAGCACCCCCTTGAAAAACGGCAGATTGCCGTGGATGTCGCTGATCACCAGCCCCCGCCGCCCCGGCGGCAGGGTCAGGCGCACCACGTTTGCGGTTCTGGACATGGGCTTCACCTCGGTTCCTCCTGCTATTGTACCACGCCCGGCGCAAAAAAGGAACGGGATTCTCTCCGGAGAATCCCGTTCCTTTTTTGTGAGGCGTCAGGCCATCAGGTTGCGGACGATATTGAACACCGCGATGGCCAGCACCACCAGCTGTACGGCGTTGAAGGCCTTCTCCACCGCCGCCTCGGAGCACTTCTTGTTGAGGCTGGCCCCGATAAAGCCGCCGGCGATGGCGCCCACGATCATCACGGGGGCGATGGACAGGTCGAAGACGGCGAAGCCGGTGGTCAGGGCCACGGTGGCCAGCTTGGAGATCTGGGCGAACAGGATGGTGACCAGGGAGCAGACCGTGGCGGTCTTGGTGTCAAAGGAGAACAGGTAGATGATGAGGGCCACATTGATGGGGCCGCCCCCGATGCCCAGGAAGGAGGAGCAGACGCCCAGGAACACGCCCACCAGCAGGGCCACCGCCGCGCCCCGCAGCTGTCTGCTGGGGATGCGGCTCTTGTTCTTCATGTAGAGGAACACCGCCAGGATCAGCAGGCCCAGCACCACGTTCTGCACCACCGTGACGGCGGCGTTGGCCCGGAGGGCGTCCACAATGAGCTGGAGCAGGTGCTCCCCCGCCAGGCCGCCCACCACAGAGCCCAGGGCCAGGGGGATGGCGGTGCCGAAGGGGATCTTCGTCCTGGCGAGCATCTGCTTGCCGATGGACACCACCGACATGGAGAACACGGTGAGGGAGGACAGCACGCCGATGGTCTGCACGTCAAAGCCGTGGAGCACGTCCATCAGCGGCTTGATGATGACGCCGCCCCCCATGCCGGTGAGGGAGCCCACCGTGGTGGCGCCGATGGCAATCAGGAAGTAGAGCACGTACTGCAAGGGAACGCCTTCTTTCGGAGAATTTCAGCGGGGGCTCAGCCGCCGCAGGGGCAGCCGCCCACGGGGGCGGAGTTGAGGGCGGGATCCTTCATGCACAGGTGAACCGCCGCGGTGGTGTAGGTGCGGGGCAGGGCCAGGATGTTGGGGTTGGGGCCGGTGTACTTGCGCATGGCGTCGGCCAGGGCCTCCTCGAAGGTGGCGCGGGTCTTGAGGCCCATGCCGCGGGCGATGCCCGGCTCCCGGGCGCCCACGATGTAGATGGCGCTGGTGTGCTCCTCGGCCAGGTGGCCGCAGCTCATCATGGAGAAGCCGTGGAAGGGGTGGAAGGCGTTGGCGAAGCGGTACTTGCGGATGTACTCCTCCTTGGTGGCGAAGTACTCGCCGTACCGGTTCATGTCGGGGAGGATGTTCATGTAGTCGTGCTGGAACAGGTCGTACAGCTCCCGCAGGTAGGGCCACCGCTCGTCGTGGAAGTACCCGTCGCAGATGGAGGACACGATGAACACGCAGTGGTCGCTCATGATGCGCTTGTGGCGGATGACCTGGGCGGACAGGGCCTGCATCATCTGGATGGGGTTGGTGCCCATGCCGTTGCCGTAGTGGAAGTTGGTGGGCATGCCGAAGACGATGATGTCGTACTTCTTCTCCGCCCAGTGGACGTAGGTGCGCTTGTCCGCCATCTTCCAGGACACGGGCTGCATCTCCCTGGCCCAGCCGGAGTGAATCTCGATCTGGCGGCTCTTGGTGTCCAGCACGGCGTCGCAGCAGAAGAATTTCTTGCCCATCTTCTCCTCCATCCGCATGCCCTGCTGGTCGAACTTGTGCCGCATCTCGCTGTTCGTGGACACGGGCACGAAGTCCTGCCGGTGCATCACCTGGGGCACGTGGTGGGCGGAGATGCTCCGCCAGTGGGAGATGCCGGTGGCGCAGTGCTTGTAGCCGCCGGAGTAGCCGCCGTAGGGGTTGCCCTGGGTGTGGCCGATGAGGATGGCCACGTCGGCGTCATAGACGTACTTGTTCATGATCACGTGGTCCCCCTGGGCGGTGTAGCCCAGGTCCACCAGGTGGTCGTAGTCCTCGCTGTCGTGGCTGGTGATCTGGCCGGTGGGGTAGAACTCGCCGAACAGCTCGGGGCCCAGGATGGTCTGCATCTCGGCCACGGTGGCCCGGGGGTGCAGGCCGTTGGAGAACAGCAGCAGCACGTCCTTCTGCTCCACCCCGGCGGCGTACAGCTCGTCCAGGCAGGCACGGATGGCCACCTTCCGGTGGCTGGTGGGCTGGTTGCCGCCCTTGACGATGTCGGGGATGACGATGACCACGCTGCTGCCCTTGTGGGCCAGCTCCCGCAGGGTGGGCATGCCGATGGGGTTGCGGATGGACTCCAGGGTGGCGGCGTACAGGCTGTCCCAGTCCTGGGGCAGACAGGGCGGATCCGCTACCGTCTCGCCGGGGATGAAGATGTCGGTGCTGTCGGGCAGCTCCGCGCCCAGCAGGCCCTGCCCGTACTCAAATTCCAGTTTCACAAAATCACCTCTTCTAATTTACGCAAATTTGCTTTAAGAAAAGTTAAGTTTATTCCTAATACTTTTTATGACTATATAATATTACTAAATTGTACCAAGATATTAACACACTATATCATTAACTTCAACAATATTACTCAAACTTTGGCACCCGTTTTTAAGCAATCGATTGTTTTTTGTGCTAATTTTATTGATTTAATACAATATGGAGTAGTATACCTTTTACATATTGCACATAATGTAAAAAATTTTACAAATATCTTGCCACTTGGCACGAGAGTTCATAAAATTTCTTAAGTGTATCTCTTGTTTTACTCAAAATTTGTGTTAAAATAATAACAAATTATTCAAACAGGGAGGCGTATCATGACACTCAAAGAAATTGCGAAAGAAGCGGGCGTTTCCATCTCCACTGTCTCCCGTGTTTTAAACCAGCCAAACACCAAAGCGGCCAGCGCTCAGGTACAGGAGCGCATCTGGAACATTGTTCGAAAAACCGGGTATGTCCCCAATCCAGTCGCACGCGAGCTCCGGCATGCTTTACAGCCCACCCCGGTTATGCAGTCTATCTACGGATTAATTGCCTGTTCCCCCGGGGAGGTACGGGATGACCCCTTTTTCCCCCGCATTATCTCCAGTATTGAGCAGGAAGCATTTCAAAGCAACTTTGTACTGAAATACACCTATTCCATGCTGGAATTTCAAACTCCGGCGGCAGCACGCCAGTCCGGGGGCTGTGACTCAGACAACCTGATCATTGTGGGACGGTTTCAGCCCTCGCTCCTCACCTCCATGAAAAAACGATTCCGCAATATTGTCTATGTTGGCCTCAATAATCTGGAGGCTGAATGTGACCAGGTACTCTGTGATTGTTTTTTTGCCGTTCGGGATACCGTACGCTATTTTTATGACCGGAATCATCGGGATATCGCTTTTATTGGAGCAGAGCAGGAGGGACGCTACCGCGGCTATTTAGAAGGGCTCCGCCTATGCGGCCTGCCCCCTTGTCCGGAACATCTGGTTCAAATCAATACGCTCTCCATGGACGGCGGTCTTCAGGGTATGAAGCAGCTTCTCAGCCAGAACCGCAACATTACAGCCGTCATCTGCGCCAATGATATGACCGCTATCGGCGCGCTTCGGGCCTGCAAGGAGTTGGGCGTTCAGGTTCCTGACGAAATTTCCATTATTGGAATTAACGACATTCCAAACGTCCGCTATGTCCAGCCCAAAATAAGCAGCATACACGTCCCTTTGGATGAAATGGGCAAGATGGCAGTCCGTACCCTAGCCGACCGAATCAATGGCGGTCACCAACTGCCCGTTAAAATTAGCTTGCCCTACCATATCGTCGAACGCGCCAGTTGCATGCCCTGCGCCAGACCTTCCGGAAACATGCAGACGTAACTGTGCGCAACATATCTCCCCGCTCCGACGCATATACATGCCCCGTGAGAATCATTGCGGGGAGTGTTGCTGTTTGAAAGGGAACATCGAGGAGCGCGCCTGCCAGCTGGCGCTTTACATCATAGAGAACAAAGCGACGGTGCGCAGCGCGGCCCAGAGGTTCGGCATCAGCAAGTCCACGGTGCATATAGACAATACAAAATAGAACGGTTTATCTGGAGTATTTCATAGCGCATACAGAAAACCCCGCAACGGGCTTAAATCAAAGCCGTTGCAGGGTTTTCTATATAAAACGGCAGCCTTCTTGTTCTGTACCCTTGCTCTATTTACTTCGGATATACTCGACATTTACGGGCTTCTCCAAATATAGCTTGCGCAAAATTAAGGATGGGTTTGGCATTACCCATGCCGAAAAGTTTTTGCGCAAAGGAATGGGGCTGAAGCCACAATCTTCAAAGCGTTTCAAATAAACCTTCTGCTCGTCTTTATCCCATTTTGTTTTTGCAAGTGCCTTGTCAACAGAACCATATTTTACAATATTTTTGACAAGCGACTGCATTTCATAGCGTACATAATCTTGATAAGGGCCACGCCAGATGCGCTTCATCAGTTCCGGTTCTCTGATATAACAGGCCGGTGGGAAGTGATCCAAGAATGCATCGCAGAGTAAAATACCTGCGTTATCAATAAAACAGTTGAGAAGCTCTACATTCACGTCCGTTTGCAGCTTATTTTCAAATTTATGAATCAAGTTTCGCTCCATACGCAGTTCGTAGCGCAAAATACCCTTTGGCAGCTTTTCATAGCTTAACTCCAGGCCCTCTTCGGTGATCTGATATGTCTTGTCATACATGACCAGTTCATAGCTGCCGCAGGCAAAGCGGATGTAGTGCTTGTTATATCGGCGCTCCCTCTCTTTGTCCTTATCATGATAGTATTTCCGCTCAAATTTCGCGGGGGTCGGCAGTCTTTGTGATGCGCGGATCAGCTCCCGAAAGATTTTGCTGTTATCACACCGCACATTGGCACACACATCAAGCCGGCTCAAATAATAAATCTCCATATCTGAATCAAACGGGGTTCCCCTGAACAGCTCCTGGAATGCTTTGTAGATCTTCTGCCCGGCATCTTTTTCCGGTTTTAAAATTCCAAGATAAGAGGTATTCGGATCCAATAGCTTCCTCGGATTGATCACCATACGGACATAGTAGGTTTCGTGCCCGTTTCGTCCTGTATTATGTTCCAGAACAATCCGAACTCCCCTGTTGGAATACCGGGTGCAGATATACCGATCCCGTTTTTTACTCTCTGCATAGATCCACGCCTTTTCAGATGGGTTCCGCTTCTCTAGTTCACGATATAGCTTGTCCTTCAGGGACATCCAACTCCGTTCCGTGTATTGATAGGTCAGCTCGAAGGTATGAATGGAAAATCCGTCGCTCTCCAGGGAAAATGTTGCTGTGCGTTTTAATCCTTTTTTGCTCATAGGAAGTACCTCCATGTAATATGATTTGGGATCCTATAAGCATGTTTGTGATAAATCAAAAGTTACACCCTAAAATATTCTGGAAACCATCAATAGGCACGGAAAGGACAAACTTCCTTCCTCTTTGGGGAGGATGTTGTTTGCCCTTTCAATAGGAAGCTGGGCCGGTTAGAGGAAGAAGACAGCGATGTCCATGATTACGATTGAATTACAGTAACATCCATATAAGGAGCACCAGTAGGAATTGGTTAACTATTGTTGTGCTCTTATATCATATTAAGGAGGAAGTTGTCATGGACTATATCGATTACCACACTATTCCACCCTTTGTCCCACTTGGAGATGCTTGCGGTCTACTCAAGATGGATGAGAGATCAGTATTGTACTGCGCCAAAACACTGGGCTTTCCTTTGTCAAGAGATCCTCATGGCCATCCTGGATTCCACCGGAAAGTATTTTGTACGCTGCATAATCGGATTTATAAAATGCAGAAGGATCGTCTGCGCCAAGAGCGACTCCGGAATCAGCTCAACTATTACAACAGCAGAGGTGATTGAGTATGAATGAGGTATTAACCGTAAAAGAGGCCGCAGAACAACTCAGAACCAGCCGGCAACAGGTGCGTAAAATGCTCCAGTCCGGCGAGCTTCCGGCAGTCAAGGTAGGCCGTGAGTGGAGGATTCTGAGAGAAAGTATCCATCTTTTTTTACATAAGGGCTGTCAAAATCAGTCTGGGCGGTAGGCCGGCTCAGCCCAACTTTGGATGTAAAGAGGTGTATAGCCCTCGGCGATAAAGAAGTTTTCCATCGTTACTGCAAGGCAAAAGAGCAGACCACAGCGGCCTGCTCTTTTGTGCTTTTATGTTGGCTTTTTCCAGGCGATATATGAGAACCACATCAAGCGGATGACGGCTCCATGTCATTTCATTTTGTGCGGGAGATGCCCTACTCCTCTCGCAGTGCCTTGAGCGCGCTGCTCAACATGGCGGTAATGATCTTCATCTGAGACGGTGTTGCCGTCTGCTGAAGGGCCGCCAACTCGTCGCTTGTCTCCAGCCCGATGTCCGGCAGGGAATCCATCAGCAGATAGTCCGGGTGCACCCTCAGCTCCTGGCAAAGGCTGACAAAGACCGGAAGGCTGGGTATTTTTGTGCCTCCTTCAATCTGCCGGAGGTAGGTCGCGTTGATATTGCAGAGCTCCGAAAGTTTCTCGCTGGTTAGTCCTCGGTCCTTCCTGGCCTGCCTGAGCCGGCTGCCAAATGCCTTCTTGTCCATTGATGTCCTCCGTTTTATAGGCTATAAGAATATTATTTATTTTCTTACAGCTTATAATCCGATGGACAAACCGGATAGCATCTGATAAAATATAAAATATAAGCTAATAGACTATAAAATAAGAAAATTTATTTGGGGGGTAGCAGGAATGGAAAATAATACAGATACTAACAAGAAGCCGATTGGTGGAATAAAAGGTACAATCATGGAGTGGGCAGCGCAGGCATGGCCGGTGATCATGGTCATAATTATCGGGCTTGCGTTGATTGCACTATTCGTCGGTGCAATCGGTTGGAAAATCGTCGGGGTTCTCGTTGGTATTTGGGGTGTCCGAGAATTGCTGCGTTGGTGGAAAGCGAAGAAGGTTGGCGAGTTCTACTGTCCGCCGAGAGCGATCATCGCATATATTATTCTGATCATCCTTTGCGTTGTCCTGATTGTTTCTCTGATCGGTGGTTCTGGCCCCGTCAGTAATGTCAAGTCTATTGAATTTGACTCGTTCCCAAACGCGACGGTTGGTGAGATCATCGATGGTTCTATGCGGAATCAGGATTGGTCTACTGAGACTCGTGGTGGTATGAAATATGTCTATGTGTATGGTTCTGCTCCGAGCCTCGGGTATGATCAAATCGGGTTTGAGTTTTCTTATGAAGACCGTGGCGATTATTACTATGTAACCCTTACCGATGTCTATGCAGAAGGTAGCTGGTGGGGACAGCTAATAGCATATAGCTGCTTTACTGAATTTTATAATAACATGTGAGGTGTTTGAGCATGACGGGAATATTGAGGAAATTCGCAGCCGTTATTTTGGCTTTTGGATGTTTCATTTCGTTGGCAAGCTGTAGTGGAAATAATACCGCAGCAGTGGCAAAGGAAAGCAAAATCGCACAAGACAACTCATTAATAACAGGAGAAGATGAAATAACGACACAAAACGATGTTTCAAAGGACGAGTTTGAGAGGCAAGGTATCATTGAGCAAGTTAAGCAAGATTACTACGATCTGAATGCTGATCGGGCGACTGATACTCGTGTAACAATGAGTTACAATCAATTTACAGATCAGATTATTTTCGACGATGAAACATATTACACAGAAGATGAAACACTTGCTAGTTTTCCGCTCAATGCTGGAGTTCCCGCTGGCGTATACTACAACACAACATATACCCCTGGTATTGATGGTAATGCTGAAATCTTCTATTTCCCAACCAGTGATGATCTCACATATGACGCTGCTGTGAGAAATGAGACACTCTATGTGTACATCAATGATACTAATCATGGTTATGTTAAGTACAATAGATATGGTGAGCCCAGTCTTGCGTGGGATGAAGATTCGCCTTGCATCTATATTTACAAGCCGGAGGTAGGCACTGTCGAAAGCACAAGAGCGGCTGATACCTATAACCTTAGTGATCTTGAGTACCTTGGAACCGGCGAGATGGAGGAAGAAGAACTTTTTGCGATGTTCCCTATGAGTGATGCTCAAGCAGAACAGGCTAATGAGAACACCGCAGTTGTGAACGAATATATTCAGAAAAATCTCTATTCTATGGATGGTATTGAGAACAAAACTTATGAGATTATTGACCGTATTTACGAAGATATCATGAATGTTTCTAACGCTGTAAATGTATTCCCATATGCGGATAAATACGGGACGGTAATCAATTCAATGGATGATGTAGTCGCTAACTATGCGCATAATATAGTATATGAAGATAGCCTTGGAACATCTTTGCGCGATGCCATTCGCATCTCTGTTGAAGACGACCTTCTAAACGATGCACATGGATATGAGTATGTAACATATGATTCTCTATTAAGTAATGCAATAGTAACTATAGAGTTTATGGTGCTGGACAACCAGGAGTTACATGATGCATTGAATGAACGTAATATTGAAACTATAGACAGTAGGTACGATTTTTTCTCGATTGCGCGCGAGTATGAAGACATCACATATTGATCGCAACGTCGCCCCGGGATATTTCACCCGGGGCGTTTGCTTTTCAGACCTGTTTTGGGCAACTAATAAAGGAGAGCGGGATTTTAGAAGCACATGCTTGGAATTTCAGCAGTATCAATGGAATAGCTTCTGTTTCTACAAAGATTTTAACGATATATTATAACTACGAGGCCCACCGGAGCACCCCGCTCCGGTGGGCTATCTTTTTGTGTATCGGCGGTCAATCCGCCGGAAAGGAAGGAAACCGTGAACCTTACAACAACCGTCAACCAGAAGCAGCTTCTGGACATCCTGCTGAATGTAGGCCTGGTACGGCCAGTATTTATCTGGGGAACTGTTGGAATCGGAAAATCGAGTATCGTGGAACAGTTCGCAGAGCAGGTGGGCCTGCCCTGTGTGTCCCTGCTGGGCAGCCAGCTGGCCCCAGAGGACGTCATCGGCGTACCCCAGATTACAGATGGGCGGAGCGTGTTCTGCCCGCCCAGGATGATTGCCCGGGACGAACCCTACTGCCTGTTCCTGGACGAGCTCAACGCCTGCTCTCAGGAGGTGCAGAAGGCCTTCTACTCCCTGATCCTGGAGCGCCGGGTGGGAGAGTACCATCTCCCCGAGGGCTCTATCGTGGTGGGAGCGGGCAACCGGGCCCAGGACAACGCCATCACCCGGCCCATGTCCTCCGCCCTGTTCAACCGCATGTTCCATGTGGAGCTACGGGCGGATGCCCGGCTCTGGCTGGAGTGGGCGGCCCAGAATGGCATCCACCCCTGGATCTACGACTACATCTGCGCCCGGCCGGATCAGCTCTGGAGCCCGGCGCCCAAGACGGAGGAGCCCTTCTCCACGCCCCGGAGCTGGCACATGCTCAGCGACGCCATCTACAGCTATGGGGAGCAGCTCACAGACCGGGAGCTGTCCATCCTGTCCAACGGCTGCCTGACGGCGGCCCATGCGGCCCAGTTCTGTGCCTATGTCCGTCAGGTGAGAGGCCAGTATTCGCTCAGTAAGATTCTCGGTGGGGAGCAGAGCTGGCCGGATAAGCCGGAGGAGCGGGATATCCTCTACTTCCTGGCCCAGAGCCTCCGGGCGCAGCTGTTGAAGGAACTGCCCCGTAACCGCGGGCAGTTGAGCGGGGAGGCCCGGCAGCTGGCGGCCCGGGCCAAGGAGCTGCTGCTGGAGCTGTCCAACATCAGCCTAGAGATCGCCCAGATGGCGGTGACGCCGGAGGGGGAGGAAACCCTGCCCGCATGGTTCCTGGCGGAGGTGGTGCGGGAGCTACCCGCTTTGGCTAAGAGGCAGGGGTGAGCCATGGCCGGAAAACAAAATAAGAAGCAGCCGGAACGCCCGGCATACGAGACCGCCTGGGAGAGGATACGGAGTGGGATGCTGAGGGATCTGGCCTGGAAGGTCTATCCGCAGCTTGGAAAACCGGGCCAGATGGCGCGGGACGATTGGGCCTGTGTGACCAACCAAGGGGATATTATCCTGAACGGCGCCCGCTCGGGTACGGTGGGGGAGTGGGAGTACGTGCTCACCCACTGCCTGCTCCACCTGGGGATGGATCACTTCCGGCGGGAGCGGATGGATGACCCCGCCTGGCTGGCGACCTGTGATCTGCTTGTCACCGACTTCCTTCGGAGCAGCCACATCGGCACCCCGCCGCCGGAGTTCCAGCGGATGCCGCCCTTCCCGGTCAAGAACGAAGAACAGGCTTACAACTATCTGAAAGAGCATCCGGAGCTGCTGGCAGATTGCAGGGTCAGCACCATGGCCCACGGCCGCCCAGACATGGTGTGGGCAGGGGAGCCGCCCAGGCCCCCCTTCCAGAAGCTCTTTGCCCAGTCTCTCCAAAATGCCATCCAGGACGCACTGAGAAGCTCTAGCCGGCTGGGAGAGGGGATGGGCCGTTGGAAACCGGATTACCTCCAGGCCCGGGATTGGTTCCTGTCCAGCTATCCTCTCCTGGGGGCGCTGGCATCCTCCTTCACCATTGTGGACGACCGGGACACGGTACGGCGTATGGGGATCCCTGTGGCGGCGGTGAACTGTCAGCTCCGGGAGCTCTATCTTAACCCGGACTGCCGCCTGCATCTGGAGGGGTGGAAATTCGTCCTGGCCCACGAGTTCCTCCACGCCGCGCTCCGCCACGATGTGCGCCGCCAGGATCGTGACCCCGTCCTGTGGAATGTGGCCTGTGACTTTGTGGTCAATGACTGGCTGCTGGAGATGAACGTGGGCGCTATGCCCGACTTCGTCCTTCACGATCCGGTGTTCCGGGGAATGCCAGTGGAGGGCGTCTACGACCAGGTCTGTCAGGATGTCCGCTTCTACACCGGGCGAGATCCCAAAGACCTGCTCTACGGGGACGAGGCGTGGTGGGACACCCTGGAGGGCGGCGAGGTGGACGAGTATTACCGTTCCGCCATCTATCAGGGGCTGGAGTACCACACCAGACAGGGACGCGGCTTCCTGCCCGCCGGGCTGGTTGAGGAGATCCGCGCCGTCAGCCGGCCGCCCATCCCCTGGGATGTGGAGCTGGCCAGATGGTTCGACGAGCAGTTCGCCCCCATGGAGAAGCACCGGAGCTATGCCCGCCTCAGCCGGAGGCAGAGCGCCACCCCGGACATTCCCCGTCCCGCCTGGAGAGCGGAGCCCGATACGGAGCATCAGCGGATCTTCGGCGTGGTGCTGGATACCTCCGGCTCCATGGAGCGGCAGCTGCTGGCCGCCGCCCTGGGCTCCATCGCCAGCTACAGCCAGGCCAGGGATGTCCACCATGTGCGGGTGGTGTTCTGTGACGCCGCCCCCTATGACCAGGGGGTACTGCACCCGGAGGACATCGCCGGAGCGGTACAGGTGCGGGGACGGGGCGGCACCAAACTCCAGCCTGGCATCGACCTTCTGGAGCACGACCCAGCCTTTCCCAAGAACGCGCCCCTGCTGATCATCACGGACGGGGCCTGTGACCGGCTCCAGCTCCACGGAAGGGAGCACGCCTATCTGATCCCCTGGGGCAATCGTTTGCCCTTCCCGCCAAGAGGGCCGGTGTTCAAGCTAAAGTAGCCAGGGAAACGACCTACTTCTATTTTGGTAAAATATATGGTATACTGCAATTACAAGGGGGGATGTCTGTGAGCGGCTTTGATAAGGCAGACTATTGGTTCGACAGCGCGGAATACGACCTGCAAACCGCTAAGGCCATGTTGGAAACACGCCGGTTCCTCTATGTGGGCTTCATGTGCCACCAGACGATTGAGAAAGCGCTGAAGGGTATACTCGTCACCAGAAAACCGGAAGAGGAGCTTCCCTATATTCACAAACTGATGCGGCTGGCTAATTTATCCGGCATTTCTACGGAAATGGATGAGAGGCAGTTGGCTTTGCTGGATGTACTGAACCCCTTGAATGTTGAGGCGAGATATCCGCTGCATAAGTCCAGGCTGTTGGAGTCACTGACGGTTGAGAGATGCAGCCAAATGATTGAAGAAACGGAGGCGTTGCTGAAATGGATCAGGAAGCAGTGCTGAGCATTGCAAAAGAGTATGCCGCGGCTGTTCGGAAGGTCATGGATGCCACCTCGATTTTCCTGTATGGTTCCTATGCAAAGGGTACAGCCACCAAGGACAGTGATATTGACATCGCGGTAGTGGTCAACCAGATCCCCGGCGATTATCTGGATGCGGTATCGGTTCTGTGGAAACTGACCCGCTCCGTCAGCCAGGAGATTGAACCCGTGCTTCTGACACCGGACGACCAGAAGAGCGGCTTTTTACAAGTAGTCCAGAAGACTGGGATCGCCGTTTGAGTCAGCGCCGCATTTCATTGAGAATGGCAGCCGCCCCGTTCAAGCAAATCCGTCCTCCAGGCAAAATCAAATATAAATTGTAACCAGTAAGCGATTTGTCAAGGGTTTTTTCGCCTAAAAGAACACGCTTTGAAAAAAGAGGGGCATAAGCCCCTCTTGGTTGCCGCAAAGCACTGAAGCTGGAGGCCGTCAAGGGGGCCGTAGGCAAGGCGTAGCCGATCCCTTGACGGCCTCCAGCTTCGGTGCTACCAGCAGGGCGAGAGCCTGCTGGCGCGTCCCCCTCGGAGAGCGCACGGCTACCGTCAGGCAGTACCACCGCCCGCTTGCGGGTGGTGAGTAAGTGCGCCCTTAGCAAGAGGTCTATGCCTTTACATCAACGCCCTGCCGGTACTCGTCCAGAATGCTGGTATCGAACTTCTGGCCGATTTGCCAGCCGGGAATGCGGGAGCGGACAAAATCATAGAGACGATAGACCTCCTCCCGGTGGATCTGCTGCAATGTCCAGGAAGCGTTGGAACGGTCTGAGGGTGGGATTTGTTTATAATAGGATTTGATGAAATTTCCTAAGTTATTACCGTCAGGTCCGGACATTCCATAATACTTTTTCATGTCCTCCAAGGCCATATCTCGTACTGTCTGCTCCGCTTCTTTGGACACAGGGATTATTTTGCGATCTGCTGCGGTCATGCCGGTAATATCCAGCCCATCATCAGGCGTGTCAGGATGTGACACCGCAGCGCCATTTGGATACTCCGGCTGTGCAATCCCACGGCGATACCGGTCTGCATTCATCATCATACGGGCAATATCGTTGATTGTCATTTGTATCACTCCTTGCATAATTCGTCCATTCTTCTATATTTATATCGGCAAGTTTTCTAAAAAATAAAGAGATGTCTCCTGTCTATTCAACTACTCATACGATAATCTTCATTGCCTGAGTGGGTGGAACAGCAGGACACGGCCACCTTCTGGTGGGCTGTGTCCCGCTGTATATCTGCCCCCTCTCTCTGCTGGTTATCACTCTGCCACAAATGAACCGTCAGCCGATGTAATGTAGTAGGTAGCGTAAACCACCCTTTATACAGTAACTCCCATGAAGCCCACCGGTGCGACTGCGCCGGTGGGCTATCTTTTTTCGTGGAGGAACTGTGTATGAGAATTTTGCTTGTCGAGCCAAGGAAAGTACCGAGAGCCGCAGAGATTATCCCACACCGGAGCAGGCGGAGCTCTTTCAGAAGACCTTCGGCTGCTGCCGGTATATATGGAACCGGATGCTCGCTGATCAGGAACGCTTTTATCTGGAGACCGATAAGCACTTTATCCCCACCCCGGCCAAGTACAAGGGGGAGGCCCCGTTCCTTCGGGAGGTGGATCATCAGGCGCTGACCCAGGAGTACAACAAGCTCGCCCGGGCGTTCCGCAATTTCTTCCGCAACCCGGCGGCCTTCGGCCCCCCCAAGTTCAAGCGGAAAAAGGATGACCGGGACAGCTTCACGGCCTGTAACCAGTTCTCCCCCAGCGGTTCCACCATCTACATCACCAAAGACGGGGTGCGTATGACCAAGGCGGGGGTGGTCAGGTCCAAATTCCCCCGCCGCCCCCGGAGCGGCTGGAAGCTGACCCGCATCACGGTGGAGCGCACCAAAACAGGTAGGTAGTGCAAGGTGATTGCTGTCACCAATCAGAAAGGCGGGGTGGAAAGACGACCACCACGGTCAATTTAGGTGTGGGACTGGCACAGCAGGGGAAAAAGGTGCTGCTGGTGGACACAGAACCCCAGGGAAGTCTTACGGTGAGTCTGGGCGTGAAGGACCCGGATGACTTGGACACGACCATCTCTGACCTGATGCAGAGCGTTGTGGAGAATGCGGTGATTTCACCGATGGACCGAGGTATCTTGAAGGACATTGAGGGTGTCAATCTTGTACTATCCAACATCGGCCTGTCCAGCTTTGCGGTGAGCCTTGTGAACACCATGAGCCGGGAGTTTGTGCTGCTGGGCTACCTAGAGGCAGTCAAGCAGAGCTATGACTATGTTCTCATCGACTGTATGCCCTCGCTGGGTATGCTGACTATCAATGCCATGGCTGGTGCTCATTCCATGCCAGGCAAACTATCTGTCCACCAAGGGCTTGAAGCTGCTGATGGGCTCAGTTGCAAAGGTGCGGCGGCAAATCAATCTGGCGCTGAAGATCGACGGTATCCTGCTGACCATGGTGGACAACCGCACCAATAACGCTAAAAGCATCATTGGTGCCCTGCGGCAGACCGGGAGCTATCTTCGGGTGTTGAACACAGAGATCCCCTTTTCCGTCCGTGCGGCGGAGTGCAGCGTGGCGGCGGGGCGGTCCAGGTTGGCCAGCCTGGGATAGTCCTGCTGGGTGCGGTCCACCGCCCGGGTGCCCAGGCCCATCACGATGCGCAGCATCCCCGCCCGGGCGTCCATGTCGGGCAGCCCCTGGTAGGTACTGTGGCTGTAACCCACCCCGGCGGCTCCGGGCATGAAGCAGCTGCCGTAGTAGGAGCCGGAGACCCGCTGCACCAGGACGGCCATCTGCTCGTCCCGGCAGTCCAGCCCCCGCATGCGGCGGTACTCCAGGGCGGAGTCGTCCATGGAACTGGCGTACACCCGGCGCACGGCCTGCTCGAAGGCCTCCAGCCGCTCCTCCGGGGTGCCCTGGTTGGCGCAGAACACCGACTCATACTTGCCGGCAAACGCGTTGCCGAAGCTGTCCTCCAGAAAGCTGGAGGAGCGCACGATGAAGGGGCTCTGGCCAAAATACTCCAGTACCTGGATGAATTTTTCCCGGATCTTTGGGGGGAAGCTTCCCCGGAGCAGGTGTTCCCGGAGCTCCCCGGCGGCCTCGAAGTAGCCCTCCTCGGTGCGCTGGCGGATGCGCAGCCGCCAGTCCCCGTTAAAGACGATGTAGGTGTAGTAGACGTCCGAGCCGATGTAGAAGGAGTCGTGGGGCTCGTTGTGGGCGGAAAATTCAGGCACCTCCTGCTGGGCGATCTTCCGGGCCAGAAGCATGCCGCAGGCCTTGCCGCCGATGGAACCGCTGCCGATCATGCGGCGGCGCAGACTGAAATAGTCGTCAGGGGAGAAGTATTGCCGGACCAAAGCGGCCAGCCGCTCGTCCCGGGTCATGGTGCTGCGGATGATCTGGGTCTCCGTGTCCGGGTCGAACTGCCCGTGGGTGTAATTGAGCAGGGCCGTGCTGAAAAAGCGGTCATAGCTGTCGTAGTTCTGATCCTGAGCCCCGGCGTTTTTCTCGTGGATGGTCTGGTAGTAGCGGCTCATGCCCACGCCGTCCTCCACGGCGGTGAATTGCCCGGAGTCCCGCCGGTACCCGTGGGGGAGGAACATCTTGTCGGAATAGCGGTTCCACACCTTCAGAGGGTGGAGATACACATATTTCTCGTTGGAGTACACGTCCAACAGCAGCTGGGTGGTGTCCCGGATGCGGGCCACGGCGTCAAAGGAGTGGCGGCCCCGGATCAGGGGGAAATAGGCCACGGTGTCCAGCTCGAAGAGGTAGGGGCAGGTGACCCGGAAGAAGTTGCCCATCATCAGATCGGTATACCACACCGACTGGAGCTCGGACAGGCAGTCAAACACATAGAAGGCGTCTCGGCCCTGGCGGGTGATCTCATGGTGGATGGCCACGGTAAAGGCCTCGAAGCCCTCGTCCGGGTTGAAGGTGCGCAGCTGGATGCCGGTCAGGTCGGTCAGCAGAGGCTCATGCTGGGCAAAACGGATATAGATGACGCTGCGGCCGTCGGCCACCGCCTGCCGGGCAAAGGGCTCGGCAAACATACGGAACTCATCCAGGTGGGAGATCTGCCATACCACGTTGTCGCCCAGCCGGATGTTGTCCAGGATCCGGTCCATCTGGGGATACCCGCTGGAGATTCGGTCGAATGCAGCCATACGCGCCGCTCCCTTCTGATAAAGTCAAAAAGAGCAGAACAATGGCGCTGTGAACGCCGTTGTTCTGCTTCTGACTTACAAAATATCATAAAAACAGGAAAAATTCAAGGGCTGCCAGGGGGGAACAGCCCTGCCGCACAGGAGGGAACGTCCGGCGCATACCTCTGGCGGAAAGGCGGCGCATGGTGATGCAAAAAGCGTGCTGAGCTCAACCGTGCAGGAGCAAAGATACGGAGGGCCGCCTGTGTCATGGTCAAGGACCTGTTCCGCCGGCCCGGGGGTTTGACGACGGCCCGCTTTTTGCCGGCCCTTTGCTTTCCTAATTTCGTCGCCCCGGTGGGGCCGG
>ERZ780218.1234-NODE-1234-length-17569-cov-72.344353_pt1 | contig 17569 bp, 9 predicted proteins | sample MGYA00510975_ERZ780218 | MGnify/ENA primary metagenome ERZ780218 (study PRJEB29588, sample SAMEA2152063) | human gut metagenome | biome: human gut; feature: human-associated habitat; material: faeces | place: Denmark | collected 2008/2010 ... | reverse complement strand
AGCTGCAAGTTGAACTTGCGAAACTTGAATAAATTCATCGAACTCACGTTATTTAGATAAATGTAAGCAGAATCCACTTTATTTAAAGAAAGATAAGTCTGACCTATCAATAATAATTTTTGAGCAGAAAAAGGAAGTTCTTTAGCTATCATTAAAGCTTGACTAAATCGTTGACTATTTGCATAAACCATAGCCAGTTCTAACTGCAATGCATTATAAAAATCATTCCCATTTAACTCTAAAGCCTGTCTAGAAGCAAATTGATAAATATGTATACATTTCTCCAAATCTCCACGCAAATAATAACAACGAGCTAAATAGCGCAAAGAAGTCGTTTGATAACGTTTATTAGAATCCTTAACTGCATAATCGTAAGCTTGATTACAAGCCTCAAGAGCATAATCAACAAGGTTTCTATATAAATAAATATTTCCCAAACCAGACATTATAAGATATCCCAATTTATAATCCATGGTTTTCTCCATTTCGGCTTTTGCATCTAAATAAAACTGAATGGCTTCTTCTATATTCTCCAAATCATAATTCACACACCCCATATATAAAGTCGCCATCGCTTTCCTTCGGGCATTGTCAGTAGATTTGTAATAATCGTAGGCTATTCGTATAAGTGAATCGGAAGGAATCTTCATGAGTTGTTTATACTTCGCCTGAGTTACCAGCAGACACCACAGCGCGTGATTTTCCCTGTCTTTCCGTTCAGAAGGCATTGGTATGGCCTCCAGTATGTACAGCGCGCTATCGGGGTGGTCGAACATAATCCGCTCTGCCCGCATCAATTCAGGAAGTATTCTTTTTTCACTTTTGTTTTTGCTGCATTGTATATTGAGGATGACTGTCAATCCTATCAGAATGTATGGTATATATAGTGTTTTTATTTTCATTGTCCTTTTTTATGCAAAAATAAAAAAAATAAGGAACCTAAAAGGTCTAAGTGATTAATTATTTAGTCAAAGTAAGATGTGAAAAAATAAGAGATAATATACAAAAGAACTGTATACTATCCCTTATTTCATTATAGCTTTAATGTTTCCATACTATAAACAAGCGTATTCATATAATGTGGAAGCTACTTAATAGAGTTTATATCAAATAATTGATTAAAGTGTTCTTTGACATACATTTCTTCATTGAAAAAAGTACGGGCGACCGCTTCGCTTCATGTAAAGGCAGTCACCCGTGGTCATTACCGGACAATGCGGAACTACAGCTTCAGGCCCTTCGGTTCCGTCAGCCCCGGTCTTCCGATAACCAGATGGCTGCGCACAAAGTCCACGTGCGGGCTTTCCGGCTGCTGTTCCGCCTGTTTCTTCTCGCTGCCTTGCCGGTTCTCTTCCGTGCTTTCCGGCGTCGGCGGAGCCAGCTCCAGCTGTATCTTGCGGTCCAGTGCGGCGAGTTCGGACTTCAGCTGTTTCAGCTCGTTCTCCTTCTTCCATGTCTTTCCGGCTATCTCCTGCAACTGCGGGATTTCCCGCTCCAGCACCTCGTTCTTTTTCCTGTACTGGTCGATGATACCCGGTATCCTCTCCAGTGCGTTCAGAAAATTCATGGCGGCGGCGTGTGTGTCAGCCATTGCCAGATGCCCGTTGTTGTAGCTGTACCTGTAGTTGCCCGCCACCACAAAACGGTTGTCGCAGAACTCCAGCCCGTCTTTGAGCGTCCTTTCGCTGACTACCTCGATGGGGAAGCCGTACAGTTCGCCCACGCGTTTGTACTGTCCGCCCGTCGTGGCATTCCTGGCTATCTCCTGCAGGCGCTTGCCGATTGTCTTCTCGTCGGTGGAATCCAGCCCGTCAATCCTGAGCAGGTTCAGCCGGTTGCCTTCCTGGTCTGTCCGGGCGGCAGCCGTGAACTTCTCCCAGTCCTCCGTCATGGCAGCTATGGCGGCCTGGTTGTTCCTCAGTTCTCCGGTCTTGCCCTCCAGTTTCAGCTCCGACTCACGCTTGCCCTTGCTGAAGGACTTGCGTTCGCCCTCCAGCGAGGCAATCTTCTTCTCCAGCTTCGCCTTGTCCAGCAGGTCGGTGTTTCCCGAGAGTATCGCCATGTATTCCGAAAAATTCATGCCCGACTTCTCGTCCATCGCTCCCTCGTCTATGGTTCTCGCGCCCATTGCGCCGCTCTTCAGCTGACTGATGAACGTCTGCTTGCAGTGCAGCAGGTTGAACTTGTACGAGTCCAGCGACTTTTCCACCGCATAGATGATGACATCCACCCGGTTTCCGGCGTACAGCTTTGCTATCTCGTTGCCTTTTCTCACCGCCCGTCCGTCACGCTGGGCGAGGTCGGACGGACGCCACGGCGTGTCCAGGTGGTGGATGGCCACCGCCCTGCGCTGGGCATTCACGCCCGTGCCGAGCATCGAGGTCGAGCCGAACAGCACGCGCACATATCCCTCGTTCATCGCTTCGATCACCGCTTTCCTTGACTTCTCGCTCTTGCATTCCTGTATGAAGCGTATCTCGTGTGCCGGTATGCCGTGGTCTTCCACCAGCTTGCGCTTTATCTCGGTATATACGCTCCACCCGCCCGGCTGGTACGTCCCCAGGTCCGAAAACACGAACTGTGTTCCTTTCTGTGCATCATACCTGCGGTAGTATTCCGCTATCATCCTTGCGCAGTGACTCGCCTTGTTATCCGGGTGGTCTTCATACGCCGGGTCTATCATGCGCATGTCCAGTGCCATCTTCCTTGCGTAGTCCGTGGCGATGAGCATCTTCGCCTTTTCCTCCGTTTCCGACAGCTTTCCGCGTCCCAGCAGCGTGGCATCGCCCGTCTTGGCAAATTCCATCAGCCGTTTGATGAAATGTTCCTGGTCGGGCGTGGGAGGTATGTTGTGCAGTATCTCGTTTTTGTGCGGACGGTCCACGCCCACATCCTCTGCCGTGCGGTAGTCCGTTATCTCGTTGTAGAACGCCGCCAGCTCCGGCACTTTGATGAAGTAGCGGAAGCGCTCCTTCTGCACGATGTTGTTCGTCACATTGAACTCAAAATCCGTCGTCTTCTTGGCGAAGATTGCCGCCCATGCGTCAAAGCATCGTATGTCCTGTCTTTCCAGCTCCTTCGGGCGCAGGTACTTGAAAAGCAGGTACAGCTCCGTCAGCGAGTTGCTGATGGTCGTGCCCGACAGAAACGTCGCCCCCAGATCCTTTCCCGTCCGCTCCTGAATGGTGCGGATGGCAAACAGCAGGTTCAGTGCCTTTTGGCTGCCTTCCGAGTTGCCCAGACCCGCCACACGGTCATGCCTTGTGTTGAATGTCAGGTTCTTGAACTGGTGCGACTCGTCCACGAAGATATGGTCGATGCCCATCTGCCTGAAGTCCACCACATCGTCCGTCCTCGACTTTATCGCATGTTCCACCTTCTCCAGCTTGGCTGTCAGGTTGAACTTGCGTTTCTCCAGTCCCTTCAGCATCGCACGCGACACGTCCTTGCCCTGCGAGCGCAGCACTTCCAGATTTTCCTCTACCGTATCCAGCTCCGCCTGCAATATACGCTGCTGCAGTTCCGGCGACTGCGGTATCTTTCCGAACTGGTCGTGGCTCATGATGATGCAGTCCCAGTCGTTGTTCCGTATGTCGTTGAAGAAGCGTACCCTGCCGGATGCGGCAAAATCCTTTTCCGAGGCATACAGCACTCTTGCGTTGGGATATGCCGTGCGGTAGCATTCGGCTATCTCCCTTACATTCGCCTTCAGTCCGATAATCATCGGCTTGTGTACCAGCCCCAGACGCTTCATCTCATGCGCTGCCACACACATGATCAGCGTCTTGCCGGTTCCCACCTCGTGGTCGGCTATTCCTCCGCCGTTCTGTTTCAGCATCCAGATGCAGTCCTTCTGGCTGGGGTACAGGTCTGTGATTCCCAGTCCTTTCAGATTCAGTTCCGGAAATTTCTGGTGCGAGCCGTCATATTTCGGTCGCACGAAGCAGTTGAACTTGTTGTTGTACATGTCCGTCAGCCGTTTCTTGAACTCCGGCGACTGCTCTTCCAGCCATTCCGTAAATCCGTTTCTGATTTCGTCAATCTTCGCGTTCGCCAGCTGTATGCCCTCGCTGTCCCGCACCTTTATGTCGTTCCCGTTCTCGTCCTCGCCGACCTTCTTCATCATGTCGGGGCAGGTGTTGTGCAGGGCGTGTTTCAGCAGGTGCATCCCGTCATAGTGGCGGTAGTACCCCTTCACCAGAAACTCGTCGGTGATTTTCATCGTCCTGTGGCTGCACGCCACCGAATACTCGTCAAGGCTCTCCGAGTAGCTTATACGCACGTCCGTGTCAAACAGACGGCTCATGTAGGCGGCATACACGCCCGTGGGTATCCATCGTTCCCCGAAGTTGAAGTCCAGTTCCTCAAACGGAATCTGTTCCGGCATGGCTTCTTTCAGCGCTTCCAGCGACTCCCTTGCCTGAGGCAGCATTCCGTGTTCCCCGTGTCCGCTTATCCATTCCTCCACATCGGCGGCCTTCTGTACCACGTTCCCGGCTATGAAGCGGTCGGCTATCTCGTAGCCCTCTGCCAGCGGGTTGTAGAACACCCGTCCTTTCAGTGCTTCCAGCATGTCCGCCTGCGGCATGTCGCAGATGGATTCCATGTAGGGCAGGTTTACTCCGCCATACAGGTTCAGCGAGGCGGACAGGGCTTCCTCCGGCGATTCTGCGGCGACTGCCGTTTCCTGCGAAAAGGAAACGGGGCGGTCGAATATGTCCGCCTTCACCATCGTGCCGCCCTCGCTGCGTTCCAGTGCCAGCATGTTGCGCCCCGAAGCGTCCATCATCAGCAGCTTCACGTTCTGCTTGGCGTTCAGGCAGCCGTACCGCATCACGAACTCGTCATAGTAGGTGTTCAGGTGGCGGCGCAGCATTTCATTCTCCTCGTGCTTCTCCGCTTCGTAGGCATAGAGCCTCTCGTAGGTGTTGCGCAGGTCTATGTATAGCTGTGCCTTCTGTGCCTGCATCCCGTCCATGTCCAGCGGCTGGAATGTGGCGCCGTAGCGGGTGACATCCTTCAGCACGCCCACCTGGAATCGTACGCCTGCCGTGTATTCCCATGCCAGCGAGCCGTCCTTCAGGTGCGGCTCCAGTATGCCCTTGAATGGGCGCGGCATCATTTCCTCCTCCCGTTTGCGCTGCCGTTCTTCCGGTGTCAGGGCGGCTTCCTCACGGCGCATGGTTTCTTCCACCTCCGCAATCCGGCGCTTTCTTTCCGCCTCGAATCCGTTTTCCACCGGATAGACTACCGTAGCAGTAGTATCCTGCGTTTCCGCCGTTTTCCCTGCATCGGCTTTTTCTCTTTTCGCCTCCGTTGTTCCGGCCGCTTGTCTGGCGGTGTTGGCCTCCATCTTCGTCTTTCCCAGCCGGCGCAACTCCGCACGTCGTTCCGGCGTGAGATCCATCATCATTTCATAGAATCCGTTGATGGGCGGGTTCGTTTCCCAGTCCAGACTGCGGTACACTTCATCTTCCGAGTCATAGGATTCTTCCGTTGCGGTGCCGGGGTCCGTCTTTTCCGTTGTCGGGAGAGCCGCCTCCGTTTCGGCAGCCGTCGGCGCATCCGTTCCGCCGCGTATGATTTCGTCCATTTCGCGTGCCTCTTCCGGGGTGATGCCGGCAACCGCTTCCGTATTTCCCTTGTCCGTTGTCCTTTCCGTATTCTCCACTGGCAGGGAGAACAGTGTCGGCTGCACGGGTTTCTTCCCTTTGTACTTTCCGCCTTTCTTCCTGTCCGGCTTCAGGCCCTGTTCAGCCATCCGTCTTTCCTCCTGCGTATAGCCGAACAGGTCATACAGGTCCATTACCGTTCCTCCCGTCTGTCTGCTTTGCGCTTCCTGCGACATGCCGGTCATCACTTGCGCATTCGGCTGCACACTGTTTTCTTCCCGTTTTGTCCCGTCCGCTACACCAGCATCCGGCAATCCGCTTTCTCTTTTCGCCTCCTCCAGCTCACCCGCAGCCGAAGCGGAGTTTTCTCTTTTCGCCTCAATACCCTCGGTCAGTACGGCAATGTTCTGCCGCACATCCTCTCTTTCATGCCCCATGCCGTTGTAGCGTTCCATGTCCAGCCGTGCCGACAGGTCTTCCGACAGCATCCTGTACAGGTCCATGGCAATGCCCTCCACACCTCCGCTGTGCGTATATACCATCGCCGGTTTTCCGTACGGGTCGGTGCCCCTCTTCGCATCGGTATGTATGATACGCTCCGTGTGGTAGGCGAAATAGGCGTTGTCCGTCAGTCCGCCGTTATGTTCCGTCTGTATGATGGTCAGCACCCGTTCCTCCTGTGTCAGTCCCTTCTTTTGCAGGTCTTTTTGCAGGATGATCAGGTCGCTGCCTGCTTCCGTGCCCGCATTGTCGGTAAACAGGTTGTTGGGCAGTCGTATTGCCGATACCAGATTCGCCTTGCTGAACATCTCGTTCCTGACGGAAACCCTCGAACTGTTCAACACCCCCTGCGAGGTGACGAACGCTACGATGCCGCCGTCACGCACAGCATCCAGACCTTTCAGAAAGAAATAGTCATGGATGGCTTTCTGTGCCGAACGTCTGCCGAAGGATGCGCTGCGGCTGAACTCCGCATCGAACACTCCGAAATCCCCGAAAGGGATATTGGAGATGGCAAGGTCAAAATGGTTCAGAAACGGCTTTTCTATTTTCTCGAAACCCTCCGTGCGTATCTTCTGCTGCGGGTACAGGCAGCCCAGCAGCTTGCCCGTCAGCAGGTCTTTCTCAAATGCCATCACCTCCGCCTGCGGATTGTTCGACAATACCGGGCTGATGAACGCGCCCATACCCGCCGACGGCTCCAGCACCAGCCTTGGGCGTACCTTGCGGTCGTGCAGCACGTCCGCTATGGTGTCCGCAATGGCCTGCGGCGTATAGAATGCCGTCAGCACCGATGCCTTCAGCGAGTCCACATACCGCCTGTACTCCGCTTCGTCCCGGCTGTTCTCACGTATCAGACGGTGCAGCTCCACCGTCGGGGCAAACAGTTCGAGGTCTGATTTCGCCCAGTGTACGGCATCCGTCAGTTCCCTGGCGGGATTCAATATGCACTTCAGTCCCCCGAAGCCGCAGTACCTCTCCAGCAGCGCCCGTTCCCGTGCGGTGGGCGTACGCTGTTCCTTCTCCAGTGTGAATGCCGTCCGTATCGCCTCGATGTTTTCCCTGAGCCTCTGCTTCTTGTTAAACGCCATAAGCCTCCAGATAAAGCATTATCGCACCCGTCAGCTCCGTATAGAGCAGGTCATGTTCGGGCGACAGGGCGAATGTGTCGTCCGTTGTGGGATAGCCGGCAAACAGGTTTTTCAGATGCGGGAATATCTCCCTGCAGAACGCCTCGCGTTCCTGTTCCTGCACCTCTTCGGAAAACTCGTTTTCCACCACCTCAAGCAGCAGTGCGTAGGGGGAGAAGTGCAGCCCTTCGAGCAGGACGCGCATGGCTTCCTCCTGTGCGGCTTCCACCGTACTTCCCGCCGCCCTTTCCTTCTCGAATGTTTCCGAGGCGGCTTCCTCCCTTCCTGTAATGAATGGGGTGTCTGATACTTTGTCCGGATGATATTTTCTCAGATAGTCCAGCAGATACAGCCCGTAGTAGGACAGCTCCGCCGGAGCGGTTTTCTTGTTCTGTTTCATTTTATGATGGATTTAGTGGATAAATGATTATGGAAATGAAAAGGAAAAAGGCACCCGGTATCCCTCCAGGTGCCACCACTAAATCCATGTAAATAAAAAGTACAACCAGGTTGAAACAGATTATGACATGAATCAGTGGCAAAATTACTCATTATTTTCTTCTTCCTTTCGTTTTCGTACCTTTTCTTTCGCCTTTGCTCTCCGCAAACACCAGCTTCGTGTTGAACTCCGCATCAAAAGTTACCGCAGCGCTGAAGGGCTTGCCCTGCTTGCTCTTGAACCCGCCGAGCATCGCCGTCTTTCCTTCCGTCAGCAGACCGGTCATTTCCTCGTCGGTGAGTGTCTTGCCCGCTATCTGGCGGAACACGGGCAGCAGGCAGTCCGGATTGTCACAGCGCACAACCTTGCCGTAGAACTGCATCGTGCCCGTGCCGCATTTGGGGCAGGTACAGCCCGATGCCTTGTGCCCGAAAATGCGGTCACACGCAAGCAGGTCCGTGGTAATCTTGCGGGTATAGCTTTCTATGTCCCTCATAAAAGCCTCATGCGGTGTCTTTCCTTGTTCAATCTTTGCCAGTTCCGCTTCCCAGCGTCCGGTCATCTCCACATTGGCGATGTCCATCTCCTTGACAATGGAATACAGGGCAAGCCCTTTCTCCGTCGGCACCAGCGATTTCTTCACACGCACCATGTATTCCCTTCTGAGCAGCGTTTCGATGATTGCAGCACGTGTGGCGGGTGTGCCGATACCGCAGTCTTTCAGGGCCTGGCGTGCCTCCTCATCCTCCACATCATCGCGTCCGGCGGTCTCCATCGCTGCCAGCAGCGAACTTTCCGTATGCAGCGGTTTCGGTCGGGTCATGCCCGAACTCATCGAGCATCCTGCCATCACCAGTGTGTCTCCTTCCGCCCAGTCCGGCAATGCCGTATTGCCGCTGTCCTCGCCGTACTCTCCGTACACGCCGCGCCAGCCTGCCTTGCGCACGATGCAGCCTTTCGCCTCAAATGTCAGGCTCTCGCATCTTTCGCCTGCGTCCGGCACCACCTCCGCTACTACGGTAGCCGTATCCTTCACACATTCCTCCGAAAATGCCTCTACCATGCGTCCGGCAATCATGTCGTAGATGATCTGCTCGTTCTTGTACAGGGCAAGCGGGCGGTTGGGTGTCACCAGCAGGGCATGGTGGTCAGTCACTTTCGAGGCATCCACACAACGGCGGTTCAGTTCCCCCAGTTCCCCGATTTTCTCCGCAAGGGCGGAGTGTCCTGCCAGCCGTTCAAACAGCAGCGGTATTTCAGCAAACACATCTTCCGGAATATGGCGGCTCGATGTTCTCGGATAGGTGACGAGCTTCGCTTCATAGAGCTTCTGCACCAGCTCCAGCGTCTGTTCCGCCGTGAATCCGTGTTTCGTGTTCGCCTCCTTCTGCAGTGTGGTCAGGTCGTACAGCAGCGGCGGGTTCTCCACCTTCTCCTTCTTTTCCACCTTGGTGACGGTGGCGCACATCTTCGCCTTTACCTTATTGTATGATGCAGCCGCCTCTTCCTTGTCCTGCCATTTCTTTACCGAGGAGAACTTCACTACCGTATCCGTACCCGCCGGTGTCACCGAAAAATGCAGCTGGTGTACCGGTTCCGGTGTAAAGCGTCTGTTCTCCCAGTACCTCTTGCAGACCATACCCAGCGTGGGTGTCTGCACGCGTCCCACCGAATACGTGCCCCGTCCAGCGGCTACGGTCAGTGCCTGCGTGCCGTTGATGCCCACCAGCCAGTCCGCCTCGCTGCGTGCCTTTGCCGCCAGATACAGGTCGTCATATTCATGCCCGTCCTTCAGTTCCTTCAATCCCTTGCGGATGGCGGTGTCCGTAAGCGAGCTTATCCACAGGCGGCGGAAGGGCAGCGTACAGCCCGTATAGGCATACAGGTATCTGAATATCAGTTCCCCTTCGCGTGCGCAGTCCGTTGCCACTATTATGCCGTCGCTCTCGTTCCACAGTTTCGTTATCACCTTTATCTGTTTCACCGCTGCCGCGTCCGCCTTGTAGCCCTTGTCCGTCTTTACCTGGCGGGGTATCAGCATGAACTCCTCCGGTATCACCGGCAGGCTGTCCCTGCTGAATTCCTTGAAGCCGTAGCCCTCAGGCAGGGCAGGTTGTACCAGATGCCCCAGTGCCCATGTCACATGATAGCCGTTTCCTGTATAAAATCCTTCTTCCTTTCTTGTTGCTCCGGCGATGCGTGCTATCTCACGCGCCACGCTCGGTTTTTCTGCCAATATGGTAATCATACATTTTCTGTTTTAATCATTGATACTTTTGTTCTTTGTGGAATGAAACGGGATACGCCGGTTATCCGTGGGATATGCGGTGTATGGCGTATGAAACCCCGTTTCAATCCGTTGCTTATTCTCTTGTAATGGATTCAGTGGTGGCACTCAGGATACCTTCATGCCTTTGCTTTTCTTCGGTTTTTCCTGCTGTTGTTTCTGGGCGTCGTCCTTCGGTGCGGTCTGTCCCTGCTGAAGCGGCTCCTTCACATGTCTGGTTGCCTCGTTCGTCTTGCCCTCGTTGTTCACCGCAAGCTGTGTGCGGCTCTCGTTCGACGGGGCAACGGTCTGTGCCAGGTCAGGGTTTTCCGAATAGGTCAGCGGTCTGCCTTTCTCACGGTCGAACTTCAGGTATTTTGTGCAGGGCTGTCCCTTGTCATCCTTCGCGTTGGCGAGCACCACAACCTTGCCCGCCACATAGTCCGCCTTCTGCTGTTCCGTAAATTTGTCGTCCTTCCATTTGCCTATCGGACGTATGCTTCCGTCCTCGTTCGTCCACGAGCGGTTGCGCCGCTGTCCGTTCTCTTGATTACCGTCTTCCTTCTGCTGCTGTCCGGTAGCATCCGGGGCTTCCGGGCTTTTCTGTTTTTTCTCCTGTCCGTTTCCGCGTCGCTGCGACTGTCCTTGCCACAGATGCTCCGGCACAAACTCCACGTCGCGCTTGTCAGCGTTCACCTGTAGCATGGCCTCGAACTTGCGCCCGCCCTTCAGTGTCACCTCCTTGGGCAGTGCCAGCCCCGCACGCAGGATTTCCTGTTCCGCCTTCGACAGTTCCGTCAGTCCGATCCGGTTCGGGATGCGCACCTTGTTCGTCGGTACGTCCACTATCTCATTCGTCAGTCGGTCGATGCTGACATACGCCAGGCGCATCTCTCCGGTCTTCGTATCGGCAACATTCACCAGCTTGCCCAGGTTGCCCGTCTGTTTCAGTGCCTGCTTGTCCTCGTCCGTGAATGTATAGCCGTTGTATGGCACGTCGAGTCTCGGCTCATGGCGTACGAAGTGGGGGGTAAGTTTCAGCTTTCCGTCTTCCGCTTTCTGCAACGAAAGTCGGGCCTGCAGCTCGTAGCGTTCTCCGCCCAGCACCGGTTCCACCGTCACCAGCCTTGTTTTCCCGTAGTTCATCAGGGCTTTCATGTCCTTTTCAGACAGGTTTTCCCTTTTCACACCGAACTGTTCCAGTTCCTTCCAGTCCACATCGCTGTCCGCAATCAGGTTCGGTTTCTCCGGTTTTGCCTGCGCTTGCCCTTCCTGTGCGGGCTGCTGTCCCTGTGCCGTCTGCGTTTCCGCCGCCTGCGGCTGCTGTTCCTGATTTTTCTGATTCATTTCTTCCATTTTCTCGTCCGTTTTCTGTTCCACATTATTTTCTTCCGTATTTTCTTTTTTCACCTCCTCCTCAGCTTGCTGTTCTTCAGACTCCGTTTCAGCATTTTCCTTTTTCACCTCCTCCGCAGCCTGCTGTTCCTCAGCCTCTGTTTCGGCATTTTCTTTTTTCACCTCCTCCGCAGCCTGCTGTTCCTCAGTCTCCGTTTCAGCATTTTCCTTTTTCACCTCTTCCGCGACCTGCTGTTCCTCAGCCTCTGTTTCGGCATTTTCTCTTTTCACCTCCTCCGCAGCCTGCTGTTCCTCAGCCTCCGTTTCGGCATTTTCTCTTTTCACCTCTTCCGTAGTCTGCTGTTCCTCAGTCTCCGTTTCGGAATTTTCTTTTTTCGCCTCCTCAGTAGCCTGCTGTTCCTCAGCCTGCTGGTACGCCGATGTATCCACTTTGTGCGGTGCGAGCAGGTCAGCGTTCGCCACAGGGTCTTTCAGCAGGTCCTTGATAACCGGAAGCAGAGCTTCCACCGTCTCCGCTGCCACCCTGTAGAAACCGAATCGCGTCGGCTCCTTACACTGGCGGTAGAAATTTCTCATGAAATTGTCTATCGCATCCCCGTGGCGGTCAAAGCGCAAAAACTCCTGCGAGTGTTCCGCCTTTGCCTGTGCCCTCTTGGGATAGCCCCTGGCATCCAGTCCGGCAACCACACTGATTTCGCCCGTCTTCTCGTCGCGGACGACCAGTACATCCTCTTGCTTTTTCTTTTTCTGTTCCATTGATTGATTTTTTTATTGTTTGATGATAGTCCCGCCGGTATTCCCGTACAGGTCTGTTTATCTTTTCGTTCCGGTTTCCCGTTCACCTTTCAGTCCCGGTTTGCATCAGTCTCACCCTCAGCTTCCCGTTTACATCCGGTTCACCATCCACTTCCGGTTTCTCTTTTCGCCTACGTTTCACGTGCGTTTGTCAGTCCCGGTATTCCTTCTGCCTCCTTTTTTCCCTTTCGCCGTTTTGCCCGGAGCTTTCTTTCCCGTTCCTTCCTTCACTTTCAGCACCTTTTTGCCGTCCAGCGTCACCTCTTCCATGTTCCGGCTGATAAACTCCAGCACGTCCGATTCCTTGTAGTAGGTCTTGCGGCTGATTTTCTGGTAGCGCAGTCCGTATTCGCTACGGAACCGCTGTAGCGACCGTTTGCTCGTTCTCAGCATCTCGCACAGGTCCTGATTGTCATACAGCCGTTCTCCGTCCATGTACTTCACGCCTGCCGCTTCCTTGTTTATCAGCACCGATATGATGCTGTCCAGCCGGTCAATCCGTTCCATGAGGCGCTTCATCCATTCCTCGAACATTTCCTTACCAATCCCTTCCATCATCCGCCTCCTTTCTGGTCATCAGGTAGTTATGCTTGAACTCCTCCAGCGTCTTGGGATTGCAGTGTACGATTTTCCGTCTTACGCATTCCTCCAGATCCGTCAGTCTGTACCGGCACTTGCTTCTCACCATCATGTAGGGAATAGTCTTGTCCTTTCGCATCCGTTGCAGTGTTCTCGTGCTGATTTTCAGCAGGTCCGCCGCCTCCTCGCTCGTCAGCAGGATTTCCGCTTCCTCCTTCGGCACGTTGTCTTTCTTGAAAACATAGTCCGCTATGCGGTCTATCTTCTCCATCATCGTCTTCACGACCTCATTGTCCATCGTTATTATTTCCATATCCTTCCGTATTGGTTACGCTGCAAAGGTGCGCAACTCCACGCAGGCACAATCCATAGTATTTCCATAGTAGGGAATGATTTTCCTTATTTTTCTTCCATAATCCCCGTTTTCCCCGCATACGGGCACAAAAAAACGGTTCCATCTGGCACTAAAGCACGGATGAAGCCTTCATAAAATATTTATTATCTTTGCGTTAGAATATATATAAGTAACCTATGAGTAATATTGATTATATAACTAAGTATCTGAATGATTATCTTAATATGGATAATCCTCAATATGCCGTATTAATACAAGGAAAATGGGGATGTGGCAAAACATTTTATATTAATCAACTGATAGAAAAATGGAAAAATAAAAATAATGAAACAGTACCCCAAAATTGTATCAAATTAAGACCAATTTATATTAGCCTTTATGGGGCTTCTTCTATTTCTCAAGTTTCATATCTTATACGTAAAGAGTTAAGACCTTTTTTGTATTCTAAAGGTATGAAAGTTGCAAAAAAAATTTTTTGTGGGATAATAAAGACAGCCACACAAGGAAATTTCGACTTTAATGGTGATGGCAATACAAGGGATTTTTCTGCTATTTTTGACACAGAAAGTATTATTGAAATTCTTTCGAAACCCAATGATTATGTCAAAGGAGATAAAATTCTTATATTTGATGATTTAGAACGATGTAAAATTCCAATAGATGAAATCTTTGGCTATATAAATAATTTGGTTGAACATTCTAAATGTAAAATTATAATAATAGGGGATGAAGATAAAATCAAAAAGCAATCTGAGAATAATACATTACCATCAAAATATGCGGAATTTAAGGAAAAATTAATTGGTCAAACTTTTTCAATAAGACAAGATTTAGACACTATTATAGAAACTTTCATCAACGATAGTCACAATCACCACCTTCAGGACAATAAAGAGTTAATATCTGACTTGTTTATAGCTTCACAGACAGAAAATCTCAGAATTATCAAACAGTGTTTCTCTGATTTCAATAGACTTATTTCTTTTATTGATGCTACAAAATACAATAAGAGCTTATATGAAATATTTATTCAAAATGTCATAGCTTATTTCATTATCACATATTGTGAATATAAGAATGGGAATAATTACATTAAATATTTTCAAAATCATACTTCATATTTCACAGATGAAACTGTAAAAGAGAATGTATTAAACATAGAAAATAAATACATTTCTATTTTAGAAAAATATAATATAAAGTATTCTTACAACTCTATCACAATAAAAGATATAATCAGTTTTATAGACAATGGTTATATTTCGAATTTAACAGCAACTTTAAATAAAAGTGACATGTTAAATATTCCTCATAGTCAGGATTGGGAGCAATTATGGTATTATGGAAAATTAGATAATAATACTTTTTTGGAAAAACTCAAATCTGTAAAAAATTTATTTTATAAAGGAGAAATCAAATATGTGAGCATTGTATTGCATATTACAGGAATGTTTATCCATTTCAATCGAATAAAACTGGCTCATTGTAATGAAAGTTTTTTAAAACAAAAAGCACTAAATCACATAGATAAAATATTCAAAAAGCAAAACGATAATGGGTGTTTTCTTATCGGATCTTATAATGCTTCTTGGGGAAAACAATATATGGAATATGAATCAGAAATAATGACTGAACTGTTTAAATATGCCCAAGATAAATTAGACAATTACTTTGAGTATGAAAGAGTAAAATTTTGTAAATCATTTTGGGAAAACATTGATGACGATAAAGCTGAAAATATCAGCTCCGTTTTTAAAGAAACCATACCAAGTGGGTATTGCAGTTATGAGCTGTCTTCTATATTTCAAGGAATCAATACTAAAAGAGTTGCTTCAAGGCTTTCAAGGCTCTCAAATACATCAAAAGAAAATATTGAGATGTATCTATCTATAAGATATTATTTGCCTGAAACAAAGATAATTGGTGCAATTTCACAATATCATTTAGACGATCTTGAATATTTAAAAGGTATCAAAGAATTGTTAATTAAATTAACATCCAAACAAAGATTAATTGATAAATTAACAACAAAGAGTCTTATATGTACATTGGACAAATGTATTAACCAACTCATATCTTCTCCAAAAACGGTATAGCATTTTTTAATAGTACGCATTTAGCAGAATTAAATGCGTACTATTTTCTATAAAAGAAACAAAGGTACAATACAACTTACTTTTATTTAGCATAAATATCGACTTATAAAACATTCTAGTGTGTACTTGAATGTTTATGTTCTTTTATATAGTTTTTTATTTGTTCAAATTCATCTTTTGTTGGATGATAATTATATTTCGTAAATAGCACTGAGTTTATCTTTGCAATTATATCAGTACCTTTCGGTATATTTCTTACATCAAAATCTGGATGGATTGCACCTAATTCAGCCCATTTTACTTTTCCTTTTAAGGCCATAGTCAGGAAATTTGCAAAATGTTTAATTGATGCCGAATACAAATAAAAATCATCCATAGTGATACTATCGGGCATATTTGGAGCTTTTCCTTTAAAAATAGGGTAATCTTTTTCAAATTCGCCCAAAGGTATTTTTAGGTATGCTTTCATACATCTATCTTCGTCTTCCTGAACATGAGCCGTACTATTACGTAATAGGCGATAATAATCAAGTAAAGGTAATAACCACTTTGGAAAGTTTGGTACTATATTATTAGTTTTCAAAGCCCTTACTAACTTTTCCACATTACTTAATCCATCAGTATCACATAATTTGAAATTTGGATCAATCAGACTTCTTATATCCAATTTGTATGATTGGATAAAATCACCTAATAATGCATGTGAATTTACCATAAATGATTTATACAAAGCTGGTTCATGATTAGGAAGTGTTACCCCACCTCTTAAATTTACACTATGCTCTATAGCTTTCTGTGTTACATAATCTTCAAACTTTGTCTTTCTATCCCATTTTTTCTCAAAATCACGTAAAGCACAAACTGTGTACTCTGCAAGTGTATCATATTCACCCATCTTTTTAAAAAGTTTTTTACGTGATGGTAATTTAAAATCCGCACCAACCTTAAAATTATAAAAACGCGTTCTCATATAAAAAAGTTTATTACACTGTTTTTCCCAGAAACACCCCGATAACCGACAATGCCCCCAGTTGTTTCATCTTTCGTTGCAGTTGCCTGAAGCTCTCCCCGGTTGTAAGTACATCATCCAGCAGGACAACATTCTTTCCTCTGATATACCGCCGTGTGAATTGCAGGTTCCGCAGTATGTCCTTATCCTTTCCCTTTCCTTTCAGTTGCTCTCGGTCTTCCTCTATCCAAATGGCCTTGAAACCGTCCGTAATGCCCAGCCATTCCGACAGGTAGTAGCATACCACCGGAAAGCGTTTCCGCTGTCTTTCCCTTGTTGATGCGGGTATAGGTATCAGTACCGTGTCTTCCTTCGTTCCGTTGAATCCCGCATGTTTCAGACACAGTGCCAGTATCCGTGCGACCAGCTCGCCGCAGTGTCCACCTTCCTTAAAACGGAATATCAGGTTGCTTACCCGTTTTTGGTGTGTATCCGTCTTTTCAATCTTCGTTGGGTAATAGTCATGCAGGTAGTGACACCTGCATCCGTCTATAAGAACTTCTCCCTTGAACATCGTTTCGTACGGGTAGAAGTCCATTTTCTTCTCCCTTTCAAACGTAAAGTTCAGCACATCCCTCATCATGGCATTCCATTCCTTCGACCTACCCAGCGAATACCATCCCGCATGTTTCCCGGCTTCCATCAGGCACATGCCGATTTCCATCGCCTCGCTGAACCGCTGGTGCGAGACGATGTACCACCCGTGTTTCCGGCACAGACCGGCAAACTCCTTCATGTCCGCAGTCAGGAAGTACATCATGCCTTCCTCTCTGATGACTACCGTCAGTTCCGACTTCGGTTTCTCCCTGCAGAACAGGCTCTCGCTGTATTTCACTCCGTGCCATACCGACTCCGTGCATTCCTCGTCGCAGAACTGCACTTCCACTTCTTCGGACAAATCAAATTCTTCCACCATGACGTTTTATTTTTTTTCATACGTTCTATGGGTGGATAAGTTACACATTATTACCGTTTTACAAACGACTACACTTTCTGTTTTACGTTTTTTTAGCTTATATAAATGCGTGTTGGGGCAGTCCTCCTGCAAGGAAGACTGCCCCGACACGCATTTCCGCCATATCCTGCGGTCTCAGCTCCAGCCGTTTCTCTTTTCACCGGTCATACAAAGAGTGACCGTATTCTTTTTTGTCTCAAATGACTCCGCCAGTCTCCGTGCCGCCCATTTTCTGAATGCCTCGCATTTCAGTCCCTTCATGCGGAATCCCAGTGCGACGATAGTCTTCAACCCGTAAAGGTCAGTGCTGCAATTCTTTCCGTTATAGACAAAATGTTCCACCCGTACATCCGTGTATTCGTCAAAATCCCCGGTTTTTGCAAGGGATTTCAGTCCGGCGTTTACCGACTGTACAAACACGCCATACGCCCGTGCGATGTCGCATTTCGGCAACCATACCTCGCCCTTGTCGTCCG
>ERZ780218.1229-NODE-1229-length-17615-cov-7.280353_pt1 | contig 17615 bp, 19 predicted proteins | sample MGYA00510975_ERZ780218 | MGnify/ENA primary metagenome ERZ780218 (study PRJEB29588, sample SAMEA2152063) | human gut metagenome | biome: human gut; feature: human-associated habitat; material: faeces | place: Denmark | collected 2008/2010 ... | reverse complement strand
GCCTGCAAGATGAACGGCATGAACTACTCCACCTTCATGCACGGCCTGAAGGTCAAGGGCATCGAGATCAACCGCAAGATGCTCAGCGAGATGGCGATCAACGACGCCGTCGCGTTCACCGCTCTTTGCGACCTCGCGAAGAACGCGTAAAAAGTGCAAACGAAAAGAGACGCTGTAAAAGCGTCTCTTTTTTATAACAAAGGGGTCATTCTCTACCGTAGAGAATGACCCCTTTGAAACCCCAAGAGAGCGCAAGGGCTGCGCCCTTGACCTGCCATCGCCGGTTTTCTACGAAGCTGCGACTGCACGCGCTGTGCAAAATACTGCCTGCAATGCTTGGTGCGGCTTTCGATTTGGTCTGCTCCTTGCGGCCGCTGCCGCTCTGCGGCGGGGTTTCGGTCATTTTCTTGCCGGGGGATAAGGCTTGCGCTCATCGGTCAGACCGAGCAGATAATCCGTGCTGACCTGATAATAACGGGCAAGCGCAATCAAGGCTATGCTGGGAATGTCGAGCACACCGTTTTCATAGCGCGAATAGGTCGTCTGCCCGACATTCAGTACAGCGGCAAGCTCCGCTTGCGTTTTGTCCGCATCCTCACGCATATCACGCAGTCGCCGATACATGAAATCACCTCAACGACATTATAATAATGCGGTTATTGCATATTGCATTTCATGCGAAAAACGCATAAAATGATGTTGAGGTGAAAAGTATGGGGATCTATCAGCTTTATTTTCTGAAAATGCACAGCAAGCTGCTGTTTCTCTCCCGAAATGCGGGAACAAAAGACCCTGCATTTCTATCGCGGGTCCTGGCGGATACACTGGCTGCGGCTAAGGAAGCCATGCGGGGACGTAACTTCGCCCACTCGCCATACCGGACGAAGATCATCACGCTGGCATCGGGCGCGGCGGCTGCGCTCGTCCATCTCGAGCAGGGTGAGCTTGAGAAAATGCGCGAAGAAATTCTGACCGCTTTAGAAGCCGCCGCAAAATAACTCCCCGTAACCTCACCGCAGAGCGGCAGCGGCCGCAAGGAGCAGCCCAAATCGAAAGCCGCAAAAAGCGCGGCTGCGCCGCGCCGATGCACTCTCATACGGTTGCTGAAAGCTGATTTAATATGAGCGGTTCGGGGGTCAAGGGGCTTGCCCCTTGCGCTCTCTTGGGGTTCTAAAGGGGGTATTCTCTACGGTAGAGAATACCCCCTTTGTTCGTTGCCGCGCGTTGCGCGGCCGTTATTCTTCCTCCGGCTCCTCCCACGGCGTCATCGTGGCGACCAGACGGTGGATGGGCGTGCCCAGCTCATGGAATTTCGCCTCGTAGTCGGTCATCACGCCGACGGCGCCGTTCGCGTGCAGATCGTCCGTGACCTCGGAGAGCGTAAAGCCAAACTGCGGGATCTCCTCCACCGACCAGGCAAAAAGCGGGGCGTTGTCCGTCTTGAAATGGATCTGCCCGCCGTCCTTGAGCACCTTGCGGTAGAGCTTGAGGAAATTGCCGTGCGTCAGGCGGCGCTTAGCGTGGCGCTTCGTCGGCCACGGGTCGCAGAAGTTGATGTAGATGCGGTCGACCTCGCCCGGGGCGAAAAACTCGGGCAGGATGTTCGCGTTCGCGTCGATGAAGCGGACGTTCCGAAGCCCCTCGGCGGCGCAGCGCTCCATGGCGACCACCATCGCGTCGGGCACCATCTCCACCGCCACGAACAGCACATCGGGCTCCGCAGCGGCGGTGCCCACGGTGAAGCGTCCCTTGCCGCAGCCCAGCTCCACACGCAGCTCGCGGGCCTCCGGCATCAGCTCGCGCCAATGGCCGCGGTGCGCGATGGGGTCCTTGATCTGCAGTGCCGCGCAGCGCTCCATGCGCGGCAGTAGGTTCTTTTTCTTTCTCATTCGCATGGGGAAATACCTCGCTTTTTGCGTTCATTTCCTGCCTATCATAGCGGAAACGCGGCGATAACACAAGAGAAAAATGAAGTCTTTCCGTCAGCAAAGAGGAATTTGCCGCAGGAACTGCGTTACATCGTCAGAAATGAATCAATTCTTGCAAAAAATGTGACCAAACTGGAAATAATTTCAAATGAAATGATATTCCTCTTGCAAAACGCGGGGGAATTGCATATAATAGCCCCATTAAGAGAAAACAAGGAGGGCATACCATGTCTTTCGTGACCTATGAACCGCAGGGCGCGGTCGCGTATCTCATCATCAACCGTCCCGAGGCGCTCAACGCGCTCAACTCGCAGGTGCTCGCCGACCTTGACGCGGCGCTCGACGCCATTGACCTCGACGCCGTCCGCTGCCTGATCGTGCGCGGCGCGGGGGAGAAGTCCTTTGTCGCCGGCGCGGACATCGCGCAGATGAAGGGCCTCACCAAGGCCGAGGGCGAGAGCTTCGGCAAGCAGGGCAACGACGTGATGCGCAAGCTCGAGACCCTGCCCATTCCCACCATCGCGGCGGTCGGCGGCTACGCGCTCGGCGGCGGCTGTGAGCTCGCCATGAGCTGCGATTTCCGCATCTGCTCCGATACCGCCGTGTTCGGTCAGCCCGAGACGGGTCTCGGCATCACTCCCGGCTTCGGCGGCACCCAGCGCCTCGCGCGTCTGGTCGGCCCCGGCATGGCCAAGCAGATGGTCTACACCGCCCGCAACATCAAGGCGGACGAGGCCCTGCGCATCGGTCTGGTCAACGCCGTCTATCCGCTCGCGGAGCTTTACGCCGCCGCGGAGAAGCTCGCCTCTCAGATCGCGGCGAACGCGCCCATCGCGGTGCGCGCGGCGAAGAAGGCCATCAACGAGGGGCTTGACCTCCCGATGGACGAGGCCGTGGTGGTCGAGGAGAAGGCCTTCGGCTCCTGCTTCGAGACCGCCGACCAGCAGGAGGGCATGGGCGCCTTCCTCGAAAAGCGCAAGCACGAACCGTTCACCAACAAGTAAGCGTTACTTGACAATTCATAAATTTCAATTCATAGGAGGAACACAAAATGAAAGTTGCAGTTTTCGGCGCCGGCACCATGGGCAGCGGCATCGCGCAGGTCTTCGCGGCACACGGCCACACCACTCTGATGTACGCGTCCAGCGTCGCTTCCGCGCAGCGCCACAAGGACAAGCTCGACGCTTCCCTGCAGAAGCGCGTCGAGAAGGGCAAGATGACTCAGGAGGCCAAGGATGCCCTGATGGCGAATATTTTCGTGGAGGAGAAGTCCGCCGCCGCCGATGCCGACCTCGTCATTGAGTGCGCCAAGGAAGAGATGGCGTACAAGCGCGCCATGCTCAGCGAGCTGGATGAGCTGTGCAAGGAATCCGCCATCTTTGCCACCAACACCTCCTCTCTGTCCGTCACCGAGATGGGCCTGGGCCTCAAGCACCCCGTCATCGGTATGCACTTCTTCAATCCCGTTCCCAGCATGAAGCTCGTCGAGGTCATCCGCGGCGCGAACACCACGCAGGAGACCTTCGACTTCATCTACAAGCTCTCCGAGGAGATCGGCAAACAGCCGGTCGAGGTCGCCGAGGCTCCCGGCTTCGTCGTCAACAAGATCCTCATCCCCATGATCAACGAAGCCATCGGCCTCGTTGAGACCGGCGTCGCCTCCGTCGAGGACATCGACAAGGCCATGATGCTCGGCGCGAACCATCCCATGGGCCCCCTCGCCCTCGGCGACTTCATCGGCCTGGACGTCTGCCTCGCCATCATGAACGTGCTGCTCGAGGAGACCGGCGATCCCAAGTACCGCCCCGCCCTGCTGCTCAAGAAGATGGTCCGCGGCGGCCAGCTCGGCAAGAAGTCCGGCAAGGGCTTCTATGATTACAGCAAGTAATTTTTCGACAAAATATAACAGAAAAAGAGCCGGTTTCGACCGGCTCTTTTTCTCAACACCGGAAAGGGGAGGAACACCATGAGCGAAAAGCAATGCGTTTGCGGACACGAGCTGGAAAGCCGAGGTTACCAGGTGCTGGAGCTGCACGGCGAAAGTCTCCTGAAGGATTATATGGACGTGGAGCTGTGGGTCTGCCCGCGCTGCGGACGGATCGCGTTCTTTATGCGGGAGAAGGACCGGAAGGACCACTACCGCGCCGAGTGCGGCGGTAGGACCGACGAGGAGCTCAGCGCGCTGCTGGAATCGCCGGATGCGCCCGCGCTGCTGCGGGACGCGGCGCGCGAGGTGCTGGACTCCCGCGCCGAATGGAAGGCGGCGGAGCAGCGCCGCCGCGCGAAGGAGACAGAGCGTGAGCAGGAGAGTACGCCGCGCGGTGGATTTTTCTCCGGCCTTTTCGGCGGCAGGGACGACGACAAGCCGCGCAAAAATCAGTCACCCGAGTTCTGAGCCTGCCCCTTGACAAATCCGCGGCGACGGCGTATACTGCTATCCATCAAACCGGCATCGACGGAGAAGAAACCGCAGAGCACCGCACAGAGAGGGACGCATTTCGGTGCAAGCGTCCTGCGTGAGCGGCGGCCGTACCACTCCCGAGCAGCCCGCGACGAGCGGGACGGGTTCGCCCGTTACAGCGGACACAAGCGGCGCAAACGCGCAAGCAGGGTGGAACCGTGGAGTATAGCAATGCTTCACCCCTGATACCGTCGGGGGTGAAGCATTTTTGCACCCTCAGAGTCAAATGGAGGTAACTGAAATGTCCGAAGAAGTCAAGATCAACGAAGAAAACCAGTACAGCTTTGAAAATCCCGAGTACCGCAAGACCTATTGGCACACCTGCTCCCATGTGCTGGCGCAGGCGGTCAAGCGCCTGTGGCCCGAGGTGAAGCTCGCCATCGGCCCCAGCATCGAGACCGGCTTCTACTACGATCTGCTCGCTCCCTTCGCCTTTACGCCGGAGCATCTGGAGCAGATCGAGGCGGAGATGCGCAAGATCTGCAAGGAAAAGCTCAAGCTCGAACGCTTTGAGCTGCCGCGCGAGGAAGCCATCAAGTTCATGGAGGAGAAGGACGAGCCGTTCAAGGTCGAGCTCATCAACGATCTGCCCGCCGACGCGCACATCAGCTTCTATAAGCAGGGCGAGTTCACCGACCTCTGCGCCGGCCCGCATCTCGATTCCACCGGCCGCATCAAGGGCAACGCCATCAAGCTGACCGCCTGCAACGCCGCCTACTGGCGCGGCGACAGCAAGCGTGAAACGCTCCAGCGCATCTACGGCGTCGCCTTCCCGAAAAAGGACGAGCTGGACGCCTACCTCGCGCAGGTCGAGGAGGCCAAAAAGCGCGACCACAACAAGCTCGGCCGCGAGCTTGAGTACTTCACCACCGTCGACTGCATCGGTCAGGGCCTGCCCATTCTGCTGCCCAAGGGCGCGCGCGTCGTGCAGGTGCTCCAGCGCTGGGTCGAGGATACCGAGCAGAAGCGCGGCTATCTTCTCACCAAGACGCCGCTCATGGCAAAGCGCGACCTCTACAAGATCTCCGGCCACTGGGATCACTATCTCGACGGTATGTTCATCCTCGGCGACCCGTATGACGAGACGAAGGAGTGCTTTGCCCTGCGTCCGATGACCTGCCCGTTCCAGTATCAGGTCTTCCTCAACCGCGGCCGCAGCTACCGCGACCTTCCCATGCGCCTGGGCGAAACGTCGACCCTCTTCCGCAACGAGGATTCCGGCGAGATGCACGGTCTCATCCGCGTGCGCCAGTTCACCATTTCCGAAGGTCACCTCATCCTGCGCCCCGACCAGCTCGAAGAGGAGTTCAAGGGCTGCCTCGACCTTGCCAAGTACTGCCTCGGCACCGTCGGCCTTCTCGATAAGTGCACCTTCCGCTTCTCCCAGTGGGATCCCGCCAACCCGAACAACAAGTACGAGGGCACGAAGGAGCAGTGGGAGCACGCCCAGAGCGTGATGGAGCGCATCCTCAAGGACCTCGACGTCAACTACACCGTCGGCATCGACGAGGCCGCCTTCTACGGTCCCAAGCTCGACATCCAGTATAAGAACGTCTACGGCAAGGAGGATACCCTCGTCACCATCCAGATCGATATGCTGCTCGCCGAGCGCTTCGGCATGTACTACATCGACGAAAACGGCGAGAAGAAGCTGCCGTACATCATCCACCGCACTTCTCTCGGCTGCTACGAGCGCACGCTCGCCTACCTCATCGAGGAGTATGCCGGCGCGCTGCCGACGTGGATGGCGCCCGAGCAGGTGCGCTTCCTGCCCGTCACCGATCGCGCCGCCGACTACTGCGCCGAGCAGGCCAAGAAGCTCGAAGACATGGGCTTCCGCGTCGAGGTCGACTACCGCAACGAGAAGATCGGCCGCAAGATCCGCGACGCGCAGACCGAGAAGGTTCCCTACATGGTCATCGTCGGCGACCGCGACATGGAGAACGGTACCGTCTCCCCGCGCCACCGCGCGGACGGCGATCTCGGCGCGATGAGCGTGGACGAGTTCTCCGCCCTGCTCAAGCGCGTTGTGGACAACAAGGAGCAGAAGTAAACCGATCTTTTTGGAAAAACAGTCACTCGTCAGAGTGACTGTTTTTTTGCCTTGGATTTAGCCAAAATGACGGACGGTGAAGGAAAACTTGCATAAATTCGAATAAGGTGCATGAAAAATTTATATATGAAGAAAAAGTAAAAATTTGTCGTCACCAAAAAATTTGTGTGAAATAACGGAACGAGCGGAAAAAGAAAGGGCTAAGAAAAATGGATTCCGCCTTAATTTTGTACGAATAGCCAAAAGTGCAAAAGTATCTTGCAATAAAACTTGCAATAAGTTATAATGGCTATGCCTCAAAGAGGTACATTGGCCGTTTTGCAAAACGAAGAAGCGCCGGCCGACGCTCGTGCACAACATTGGACAACGTTGTGCAGAATGTCCCCGACCGGCGGTAACGTTGCCGAAACGGTAAAACAAAAAGGAGATTGCGTATGAAAAAGTTCTTAGCCCTCATCCTGTCCGTCGCTATGATCTTCGCTCTTGTTGCCTGCGGCAGCAAGGAAGGTGATACCCCCAACACCGACGGCGACACCCAGCAGACCGATACCCCCGCCGCTCCCGTTGACATCGTCATCGCCACCGGCGGCACCACCGGTACTTACTATGCCGTTGGTAACGCGCTCGTCACCACCATCGGCGACAAGCTGAGCCTGTCCAAGCTCACCGCTGTCGACTCCGGCGCCTCCAAGGCGAACGTCCAGCTCGTCACCGCCAACCAGGCCCAGATGTCCATCCTGCAGTCCGACGTTCTGAACTATGCTCACAACGGCTCCGGCGGTGAGACCATGTTCGACGGCGCTGCCGACAAGAACTCCCTGTGGGTCGCGGGCGTTTACAACGAGACCGTCCAGCTCGTCACCGCTCCCTCCATCACCAGCATTGAAGACCTCAAGGGCAAGACCGTCTGCGTCGGCGACGTCGGCTCCGGTACCGCTCTGAACGCGGCTCAGGTCCTCGAGGCCTACGGCATGACCTTCGACGATATCAAGGTCATGTACGACTCCTTCTCCGGCGGCGCTGAGGCCCTCAAGAACGGCCAGTGCGATGCGGCCTTCACCGTTTCCGGCGCCCCCACCCCCGCTCTGACCGACCTCGCCACCGCCTACAACTTCAATATGCCCTCCCTCAGCGATGAGGCTGTTTCCTATCTGACCACCAACTATCCCTTCCTGGTCCAGGATAACCTGCCCGCCAACACCTACACCTGCGTTGCGGACGAGACCGTCTGCGTCGCCGTCAAGGCCGTCTTCACCGCCTCCAAGGACCTCAGCGAGGATGTCGTCTATGAGATCACCAAGGCCATGTTCGACAGCCAGAGCGAGCTCGCCGGTGCTCAGGCCAAGTTCGGCTTCCTGAGCCCCGAGGGTGCTGTTGCCGGCTCCTTCGACCTGCATCCCGGTGCCGAGAAGTACTACAAGGAGATCGGCGTTCTGTAAGAACACCCGATCCTGAAAGAGTGCGAAAGTGCAACTGCGACAACGCATAAGCATGGCCGCTGCAATAGTCTTGATTATTGCAGCGGCCTCCCTCTTGATTCCCCGCGCCGGCTATTACCTGACGCTCCGCAATAAGGACAGCGGCGAGCTCTATGCGCGCTACCGCATGGACGAGGGGGATCGCTTTTCCATTACCTTTAAGCATTCCGTCAACCAATATCCGCTGACGGACACCTTTGAGATCAGTGAAGGAAAGATCTATGCCGAGGAGTGTAAGTACTATGCTTACGGCGCCGGCGTGCAGGTGGAGCTGAATCCCGGAGAGGAGCTCAGCTATACCGACGACGGAGCCATGCTCATCACCGGCATACATCAGGATAGAACCGGAGTCTGTTATGCCGTGGCCACCGTTTACGACTTCTTTTTGAAGGTAAAGGACGGTCCGGATATCAGTCTGCGTGATTTGTGTGGAAGAAATTCGCTGGTGACGCTCAATTATGAGTTCTTCCTCTATTGACGTCACAGTGTTCACCAATAAAAAGGAGGAGAAAAACACCAATGACTGACGCTGAAAAGAAAGTCTTGGACGAAGAGGTCGTCGTTGAAAGCGTAGACGTTGAAGTCGGTACGATGGAAGACGTTGACGCGATCATGAAAAAGTATGACCGCGAGTCCAACACCCGTGTCTGGGAGGGCACGCCCAAGCTGATCCTGCGCTATGTGCTGGCCGCCTTTATGCTCTTTATGGTCTACATGAACCTGTGGGCCACCTGGAGCGGCCAGATCCGCCGCTGCCTGTTCGTCGGCTTTGTGATCCTGTTCACATTCTTTATCTACCCCGTGAAGAAGGGCAATGTAAAGCCCAACTCCATGCCGTGGTATGATATCCTGCTCGCTGTCGCGGGCTGTATTCCCTATTTCTACTATGTTGCCAACTTCAAGAGGATTGTGGCGATGGGCATCGCCATCGGCCAGACCGAGGTCATCCTTGGCATCATCGGCACGTTGGTGCTCGCGGAGTGCTGCCGCCGCGCGGTGGGCCTTCCCATTCTGATCGTGGCGGGCTGCTTCGTGCTCTACGCCTTCATCGGCCGCGGCATGAGCCTGGACCTGGTGGTCTACAACATCTTCTATACCACCAACGGCATCATCGGCACCCCGATCTCCGTCTGCTCGACCTACATTGCGCTGTTCCTGCTGTTCGGCGCGTTCCTTGAGGCGACCGGTGTCGCCAACTTCTTCATCGACTGTGCGAACGCGCTGGTCGGCTGGGCGTCCGGCGGTCCCGCGAAGGTCGCGGTCGTCTCCTCCGCCCTGTGCGGCATGGTCTCCGGTTCCTCCGTCGGCAACACCGTTACCACCGGTTCCGTGACCATCCCGATGATGAAGAAGACCGGCTATCCCCCCGAGTTTGCCGGCGCGGTCGAGGCTGCGTCCTCCACCGGCGGCCAGATCATGCCCCCCATCATGGGCGCCGCGGCGTTCATCATGGCGGAAATGACCGGCTATGAGTATGCCGACATCATCGTCCGTGCGATCCTGCCGGCGTTCCTCTACTTCCTCGGCATCTTCCTCGGCGTCCACTTCAAGGCGAAGAAGCTCGGCCTCGTCGGCCTCAAGCGTGAGGAACTGCCCAAGTGGAAGCTCCTGCTGCCGAAAATCTATCTGCTCCTGCCCCTGATCGTCCTGACCTGGATGGTCGTCGCCGGTCAGACCATGGCCAAGAGCGCCATCTACGGCACCATCGTTGCCATCGTGGTCGGTATCATCAATAAGGACGACCGCATGACCCCGAGCAAGTTCGTCAACGGCCTTGAAAACGGCGGCAAGAACTGCCTGTCCATCGGCATCGCCTGCGGCATCGCCGGCATCATCTCCGTGTGCATCACGATGACTGGTCTCGGCGGCAAGCTGATCACCTATGTGGTCAAGCTCTCCGGCGGCAACCTGTTCATCGCCCTGTTCCTCACGATGATCTGCTGCATCATCCTCGGCATGGGCGTGCCCACCACCGCGAACTACATCATCATGGCCTCCACCTGCGCGCCCATCCTCATCAACGGTATGAGCATGCACATTCTGGCTGCCAATATGTTCGTGTTCTACTTCGGCATCGTCGCCGACATCACGCCTCCCGTTGCGCTCGCGGCTTATGCCGGTGCTGCCATCGCCAAGGCGCCCCCGATGAAGACCGCGCTCAACGCCACGCGCCTCGCGATCGCGGCATTCATCATCCCCTACATCTTCGCTTATAACAATGCGATGATCTTCGTCGGCGATGTCACCTTCCTCGGCGTGACCTCCATCGTTATCTCCGCGACGCTCGGCATGGCCTCCATCGCCTCCGGCTTCATGGGTTATCTGATCCACGACCTGAAGTGGTACTCCCGTATCGCGCTGATCGCCGGCGGTCTGCTGATGGTCATCCCCGGTACGGTCACCGACCTCGCCGGCCTCGCCATTCTGATCGTTATCCTGCTCATCCAGAGGGCTGAGAACAAGAAGGAGAAGAAGGCTGCGGTCTGATCTCCCGAAAACACGAGAAAATAAAGAGACGCTTCGGGGTTCTACTGGTAAAGCCCACGACTTCAAATGTTAAATTTAGAGGCAGTTACCAGAAAAACGACCCGAACTGACACAATTCAATAGGCAAAAAAGGCACGATTTGATGTGATTTTCAAATCGTGCCTTTTTTCATGCCCGCAGGAGGTGAAAAATTTGACAGAGATGCTGCTGGCCGATTACTTTTACGGCGATGAATCCGAACAATTCAGCTACTTCCGAATCCCTCGCCTGCTTATCACAAGTCCGCGCTTCAAGGGACTATCTACGGACGCGAAGCTGCTCTATGGTATGCTGCTTGACCGTATGAGCCTGTCTGCAAAGAACGGCTGGGGCGACGAGCAGAGCCGCGTCTACATCTACTACACCGCGGACGAAATTCGGGCAGACATGGGCTGCGGCAACGACAAAGCGCTCAAGCTGCTCTCCGAGCTGGACACGAAGAAAGGCGTCGGCCTGATCGAACGGATCAAGCAGGGACAGGGTAAGCCGACGAAAATATATGTCAAGCGCTTTACGACGCGGGAGCTTCCAGCGGACACGGCTGAGTCGTCCCCGCCATGCCCTGATACCGGCAGAGGTGCAGACCTCGATTTTTCCGATTTCCAGACCTCGGAAAAGTCGATGTCAAGACCTCGACAAACCCGATGTGCAGACCTCGGAAAAGCCGATGCAAGTTATCCTAATAGAAATAAACCTGAGTTTAGTTATCCTGATCCATCTATCCGGTCCCGCGAAATGGAGATGGAGCGATGCGAGTGCAGAAAAGAAGTCATGGAGCAGATCAACTACGTTGACCTACAGAAAAGCTATCCGTATGACGATGTGGACTGCCTGTTGGAGCTGATTGTTGATACGCTTTGCAGCACTGCGGCGACCATGCGTATCGGCGGAGACATTCTTCCAGCGAGCGCTGTCAAGGAGCGATACCGGCAGCTTGACGCCGAACACATCAGGTACGTCATCGACGGCCTGCGCCAGACGACCACGCAAATCCGAAACATAAGGGCTTATCTGATCACGACGCTTTACAATGCGCCGCTGACGATGGGCCCTTATTATTCTGCCGCTGTGCGGCATGACACCGGTTAGAAATGTGTCCCACGGTGGGACGCATTTTTAGCATAACTCAAAAAACTTGGAGGTATTGAAATGGCAAATGAAACCAGCAAAACCACATCCCCCGGCAACGCATCCCCTACGCCCCAGCAGATCCCTCTCGCGCAGATACGCGATCTCCCCGGCATCGTGAACATCCGCACCTACACGCCAAAGGACTTAGGCGGCCTTGTCAGCAGTATCCAGTTGGTCGGCGTCCGTGAGCCGATCATCGTCCGCCGCAGCGAGGACGGAATGTATCAGCTTTTGGCAGGTCAGCGCCGCCGCAAGGCGAGCGAGCTTGCCAAGAAAACCACGATCCCTGCTCTTGTATACGAAATGACATTGGAAGAGGCGCGGTCTTATCACAAGGCGCAGGCGCTCGACCCAAAGGCAGTTATCCCTGGCAAGCTGGTGACGCTCTCTGCGGGCGAGCCGAGCAAAGCGGAGGAGAAAACGCCCGTTGTTCCTGCCGATGATAAGGACAAGCAGAACGAGAAACCCACGCCTACAGATCCTATCAAGTCCGAACCGACCAAGGCGGAAGAAAAGCCGCCTGTCGTACCCGTCGTGGCTGACAAGGACAAAGAAACCGAAAAGTCTGCGTCTGTGGTTCCTGCCAAGAGCGAGGCGGTCAAGGCGGAAGAGAAATCGGCCGCCGCTCCTGCCAATGCTGACAAGAGCAAAGAAACCGAAAAGCCTGCGCCTGCGGCTTCCGCCAAGAGCGAACCGGTCAAGGCGGAAGAAAAAGCATCCGCCGTGCCTGCCGCAACGGATAAGGGCAAGGGAGCCGAGAAGTCCGCTCCCGCAGCTTCGACCAAAGCGGCACCGGCTAAGCCCGCGGCAATGCCTGCCGGTCCCGCCGCCGTCGGTCCGACCGGAACGGCCATCACACAGGTATTTGAAGCACGCTTGAATCCGCCGGACGAAAAGGCGCTCAAGGACCTGCCGATCCCCAAAGAGGGCGAAAGCTACTTCATCACGCTGCATCCTGCCTATCTGGAACGCTCAAAGTACAACAATTTTTCCGTCGATAAGGACAGCGACAACTTCAAAGAGTTGTACAAGGCGGTGGAATTGGCCGGTATCAAGGACCCCGTGCTGGCGCGCCCCAAGGAGGGCGGCGGACTTGAAATTCTCTCCGGCCAGCGCCGCCACCTGATCGGCACAGAGCTGAACTATCCCATTCCCACCATCATCCAGCGTATTGATGACGCCGACGCAAAAATTCTCGTCGCGGACAGCAATCTGCACCGCGATAAGATCAGCACTTATGACCTCTCCCGTGCTCTGAAAATGAAGATGGAGGGCATGAAGCAGAAAGCCGGCCGTAAAAAGAAAGGCGAGCTGGGCGAAAAGCTGAATACGGATGAAGCTATCGCAAAGGAAATGGGTATCACTGTCAGCAAATTCAACCGTATGCTGCGTATGTCCGAGGCGACCAAGGATGTGTGCAGCAAGGTGGACGATGGCACGCTCGCATTATCCATCGCATCCGCCCTCTCATTCCTGAAGCCCAAAAATCAGAATATGGCGGTACGCCTTTCCGACCTCGGCTATAGGCTCTCGACGGAGCGTGTGGAATACCTCAAGCGCGTGGAGAAAGCGGACAGGCTGACAGAGGACGCCATGCGTAAGGTTCTTGAAGGGGAAAATATTCTTGATCCGCCCAAAGTCGTTCCCCTGCCGGTCAAGCAGGAGAAAAATTCACCTGCCGCAGTGCAGCCCGCCCCGCAGGTCGCAGCTACAGCGCCGTCCCCCTCGCCCGTGATCCCATCGTCCCCTGATGTGGCGGTCCCGCCTGCTCATGTGGTGCCGACCACGGCGGTCCCCGTTTCCGTTGTGAATCGAGATGCCTCGTCCGGCACTGTGCCGGAGCAGGAGGACGATCCGTTCAAGGGAAAGCAGGAACGCGCTGAAAATACCAAAGTCATTCTCAGCGGCGACCGCCTGCGAAAATATTATCCCGACGTCAGCATGACACCGCGCGAGATCGAGGAGGACATTTACGGCAAGCTGGAACGCTGCCGTCAGATGGACGAAAAGCAGAAAGCAAAGGATTCCATTTTCAAGAAAGGCTCTACGCAGCAGCGATAGAGCCTTTTTTCATACCCGAAGGAGGAAGGCGAAATGAAGGTATTAGTTGTGGAGCCGGGGTACGCCCCGTATGAAAAGGACATCGAGGGACTGCATGGGATGCAGGAGGTCGTAGGCGGCACGATCACCGCCATCTACCCCTTTGCTGAGCCGGTCGCTGTGGTAGGCAACGATGACAGCATTAGCTTAGGAATGCCATTTAACCGCAGTATGGAGGGCGGCTACGGCGGTGTGTTCGGCCCGTTCTTTGTCTGTGCATTGGAGGAGGATCACTTTGGCAGCCTGACGGCGGAGCAGATGGAGACCTACAAGAAAAAATTTCACATGGCCGAACTGCTGATCGGTGCAAAGGGCAACACGCCGATCACACTCAAGGTCGAGCCGAGGCAAAAGGCGCAGGTACCTGACCGAGACAAGAAGTCAAAGAAACGGGAGCGTTGAGGCATGGCCAGAACTACCGATGAGCGGCTGGATTACCTGATGGAGCAGCTGGAAAAAGGCACGCAGAATATTTTTGAGAGCGGACGCTATGCGGAATACCTCGCTGTCATGTCCAAATTCCACCACTATAGCTTTCGCAACACCATACTTATTTTTCTGCAAAACCCCAATGCGTCTCATGTGGCTGGCTTTCACGCATGGAAGAAGGACTTCGGCAGAAGCGTCAAAGCAGGCGAGCACGGCATCCAGATCCTTGCGCCTTGCCCAAAGCGGAAATGGATGGATCACGACAAGATCGACCCAGCTACGGGTCTGCCGGTCAAGGACGAGAATGGAAACACGATGCAGGAGCGCACGATCATTACCATCCCCCGTTACCGCGTCGTTACCGTCTTTGACGTGAGTCAGACCGAGGGCAAGGAGCTGCCATCCCTCGGTGTCGCTGAGCTGTACGGCGATGTTCCGAACTACCAGCGCATTTACGACCGCCTTGCGGCTTTTTCTCCTGTGCCTGTGAGCATCGAGCCGATCGCGCAAAGCGGTGCAAAGGGCTATTTCAGCGACCGCGAGCAGCGTATTGTCCTCCGTTCCGGCATGAGCGAGGTGCAGACCGTCAAAACGCTTATGCATGAGATCGCACACGCCGTGCTTCACAACGCGGAACGCTTACAGGAAACCGGGAAAAAGACGCGCGGTCAAAAGGAAGTCGAGGCGGAAAGCGTCGCCTACGTTGTCTGCCGACATTTCGGCATCGATGTGTCCGATTACTCCTTCGGCTATGTTGCGGGCTGGAGCAGGAGTAAGGAGCTGCGAGAACTGCATGAGGCGCTCAACACCATCCGCAAAACTGCCGCGGAGATCATTGATGCAGCTGCGGTACCCACGCGAGAGCATGAGCGAAAGCAAAAAATATATAGCCATTAAGGAGATGCAAAATGGAACGCATGAAAGAAATCGAGATTTTCGGTATCCCTGCACTTTTTACGGAGAAGCGGATCGACCATGACGCCGTGTATCCTGGAATGTACCGCTACGAATTGGAAACGGTGAACAACGGTCCCAAGCGCGTGACCGACACGGCATCCGGCACTTTCCTCGGCACGGTGCTCACACCTGTTCCTATCCCAATGGACAACGGGGAGCGTGAGCTTGCACCGGACGACCTGATGCTGGATGCGGAGGCCGGAAGCTGGACACCGCAGGAATTTGAAGAAAAGTACCTGTCTCCGAATGGAGAGAATGGCGGGAGATAGGATGCAAAAAGAAATCGACCTCCTATCCTTTCTCTCTCGTGTGACAGAGAAAAATACCAAGCACTATCGCTCGGACTTCCTTTACGACAGCAGGAAGCTGCAAGAAGCGGCACAAGCCGCTGCACCGGAGGAACGCTGCTTTTTCTGGATGAGCAGGCCAAGCGGAACATGGTGCGTTTTGGAACGCGAAGCATTTATCCGTGGCAGCAGCGCACATAACATCTGGACGCATTATGCGGATGAACCGGAGGGGATCGTGGCATACCGTGTGAACGTCATAGAAGAAAAGGACGGGATTGTGGTCGGGACGGTGCATCCGCTGAACTACCGCGAACAGGTGCGGCGTGTTCTGACTCACGCGATCCCTGCCACATTGGTGACGCTGCGCTATGAAAGCGGTCTTACCGTCACGGTCCCCTTTGCGGACTACCCACGGAATCTTCCAATCATTCGGCCGCAAGACGGAGGCATCCGATCTGTGCGCTTTGAGGTGCAGGATGAGGCGGCATTGGAGGCTGCACTCTCTGTAGAGCGCCAATCGGAACAGAAACAAGTGACAAAAAAGCATTGTTCCCCGACCCGATAATTGATCCCGCAGTCACAGACAGCGCCGCCGATGGCGGTGCTGTCCCAGCAAGTATGTCATTTGGTAGCACAAATGACGCTTGCTGGGGTGTACCCCAGACCCCCGATAGGAAATGAAATCTCACCGTGAGATATGAAAGGACTGATGAGCATACAACATGAATTTTCCCCATGGGGACAAATGGATGAGGTCATATTCGTTCTCCCCGGCATAGACCTTGTTTCAACACCGAGCCATGGCGGAGCGAGAGTGACGCGCGAGGCAGCCATGCTGCTCTCTCCGGAGGCAAGGAAATGCGGGTTCCACGAAGGCGGCTATTTATGGTTTGAAGAGGACTGCTGTGAGCAAGTGGTGCTGCGTGAGCTGATGGACAAGAAGCTGTGGACGCCGCCTGCGGATCGGATCAAAGACGCCGCTGCATTTGAGTGTGCCATTGACCGTGTGCTTCAAGCCTGCCAGCCGGAGTATTGGGCATCGCGTGAGAAACGGCTGGCGCGGAGGCTGGAGAGGCCTACGCGGACAGGCCGTGTCAGGTGAGCGCGGGAATTGCGTCCCACCGTGAGACGCAATTTAGAACAAACTGAAAGGAGCCGCTATGCGAACACGGAACCGTCATATCAGCGTGTGGATGAACGAGCAGGAATACCGGCATTTGAGGGCGCAGACGGAGCTTGCCGGTATGGGGATCGACCCGTTTATCCGCAGCATTGTTTCCGGCGTCCAACTCCGCCCACGCCCGCCCGACACCTACACCGCCCTACTACGCGAGCTGTCCGCCATCGGCAACAATGTCAACCAGATCGCATATTGGGCGAACGCACAGCAAAGCACCAGCGAAGCGGATATTCAGGAGGCCGCGGCGCTGGTCCGTCGGGCGTGGCGGCTCGTCAAGGAGACGCTGTGAATGGCTTACGACAAGATCATCCCCATCCGGCGACGGCTGGATCATTGCCTTGCCTATGCCGCGAACGAGCACAAAACCGACCTTGCCGCCGCGCTTCATTACATCGGCAATGAGCGGAAAACCGCGCCGCCCCATGCAGACCGCTTGCGGACCGGCATCAACTGCACGGTGGAGACCGCTTATGCAGAGATGCAGGCGACCAAGCGCCGGTGGGACAAATGCGGCGGCATTCTCGGCTACCACATCATCCATTCCTACGCCCCCGGCGAGGTCACACCGCAGGAGGCACACGCGGCAGGCGTGGAGTTTGCCCGCCGTCTGCTGGGTGAAAGGTACGAGGCCGTGGTCGCCACACATCTTGACCGCGAGCATCTGCACTGTCATATCGTGTTCAATTCCGTCTCTCTGGTGGATGGCAGCAAATACCGCAGCGACTTCAAAAGCTATTTTGGAACGCTGCGCGGCACATCCAACGCGGTCAGCCGCGAGCGCGGCTTATCCGTCATCGAGCCGGAGCACGAGGGCAGGCATTACGCCGAATGGGACGCAGAGAAGCACAGTCGCCCGACCGTGCGCGGTACGGTCCGCGCCGATGTGGACGCCGCGCTTTTGCGGGCACGCAGCTTTTCCGACTTCCTCACCCGTCTCCGCGCACAAGGCTATGAGGTTAGGACCCAAGGCAAATACCTTGCTGTCAAGCCAAGTGGCAGCAGCCGCTATGTGCGCCTAAAAAGTTTAGGCGAGGACTATACCGAGGACAACTGCGGCAACTGCGACAACTGCCGCAATCCCA